>Ga0228710_1007717_pt1 | contig 15783 bp, 3 predicted proteins | sample MedpolnodulmetaG_FD_177995 | JGI IMG/M metagenome (GOLD analysis project Ga0228710, IMG submission 177995) | Root nodule microbial communities from Medicago polymorpha collected in Santa Monica, California, United States - pink nodules | ecosystem: Host-associated > Plants > Roots > Nodule... | reverse complement strand
AATAATAATTATTATCGAACACTACACCAATAATATTTAATATCATTCAAGTAGTAAACCATCAATTCTTTTTTTATTGTACTAGCAATGAAAGAAAAACAAGTGTAATAGGTGAGATGAGTATCAATCTTACATATTCAACGGTGCCTTAAGAAAGGGAAAAGAAATTAAATTCAATATCTATGGTTGATGGAAGAGGAGATATATTAAAATGACTGTACCTTCATTAGATTACATAAATTGAATTAATATAAGGGTCATGCTAACCGGTGCCTCCGGGTACTGGTTAAATATAAAAAAAAAAAAATTATTATCATAAATGGAAACTTTGTTGACTTATTTATGAATTAATTACACAGTTTTCAATGCAATAATTACTATATAATTTCCCTTTTTAGTATCCTTAACCAGTGCCCCGGGGGCACCGGTTAGCATTTCCCTTAATATAATATAATTTATTTAAATTATGTTTCATAGTTTTTCTCTTTGAAATGATAATTAATTTTGTTATACAAGTTTGGTTTCCTTTGTACTCAATCCGTTTTAAAATGAGTGTCGTTTTAGTAAAAAAAAATTGTTTCAAAATAAATGTCACTTTCAGTTTCCAATGCAATAATAACTTTTTCTTCTCAATTGCACTTTTCAATTAATATTATATACACTACTTTCAAAGTATTATTTTTTCTTTAATGAAAAACAAACCAATAATTGATTAAGATAATTTGGTAAAATAACACCTCTTTCTTTTAATTAATGCATTTCTTAATATATGTGTAAAAACCTTAATCGAGTATTTTCTAAGGATAAGGATGGTTATTGTAATATTGTTATATAGCAGGTGGAAGCACCCCCTTCATATGAATCTGAACTTCCTCAAGGAAATAAGAACGGCTTAGGTTAGGGTCCTTTATTTCGTAGAATTCTGTTGCTCTTTAGTTGACTACACTCTCACTTGGAAAGTACAACCGTAGTCCATTCTCCAAAAGACGTTACTATCAGTACTTTGTTTGTTAGAAAGAAAGGGGGAGAGGGAATTTGAATGAAGAAAAAAAACAATATTTTTTTTCCTTGTTTGGCTGTGGAGTAAAAGTGTGCGTTGATCTAGTTGGTAAATAGTCTATCTTTATCCGTACAAATGTAAGTTCAACCCCTCTCGTCTGGGATAACAATTGGACCCAGATCCAATGGATACCCACAAAAAATATCCGCTATGGGTAGAGTAAAACTCCGCTTTCATGGATCTGGACTTGAGTATGAGTAATTACCCGCATATTTGAATGGATAAGGGCACGAGTATGGACACTGTACTACCTAGCTCCGCAACCCGCATATATGTATTTATATAATTTGATAAATAATTTATTTATTTTTTGTGTACAATTAATTTATTTATTTAACTATTTAAGTCTAACCCTAAAACAACTTAATAAAAACTTTAGTAACAATTATTTCGACTTTTACATGTAACTGCAACTTTTTAACGTATAGTTGATGTAAAGTATGTATTTTTTCTTTCTTTCTAGGGATGTTTTGGATGTTCGTTTATTTGGTTAAATACTATGATTCATACTATTTTATGAGTTGATTTAATTTTTTTTGGATCATAGTTTTATTTCAATTATGGTATTTTTTATTGTCTTTTCATGGTTAAAGTGTGGCTAATGGGTGCAGGTATGAGCACTTAAGTGCCCATAGGGTATGGAGAAGGGCACTAAAGTTATTGCCCACGAAGGTACAGACATTTTTTACAAACGCAAGTATGGGGATGGGTACTATAGTACCTTGCCCATTAGGTACCCATTGCCGTCCGTGTTAGTAACAATTAGTAGTGGTTAGTTTCGTTTTGTAACTTCAAGGAACATGGTTCGAATTACAATATAGTTTTTCAAATTTATGTTTCAAAATGTAAGTTAATTTATTTTTTGTCAAATATCTTCTGCGGTCTTTTAAGTTAAATGTTTATAACAAAATAGTTATTTAAATTTTTTTGTTAAAATTGATCCTTTAAGTATTTTTTTTAATACAAATTGGTCCTTAAGTCATGCGATATATAAACAGTTACTCAATTTTTTCCAGCCAAGTTCGTTAAAGAGTGCTTATGAACTAGTTAACATTGAGGTGGTTGATCCAAAAATAGTTATGACATCAAACATGATTACTTACACATATTTTCTTCTTGTTTTTAAATCAAATTATATATTTAATTTTTTCTTTTTGAGGAAACAAAATTACATATATAAAAACGTTAGAAATATTAAGTACATATTCAGTCTGGTCATTGAAATTAAATGATTTTATCAGTTCAGTCTATCATATTAATACTATTTCAAATCAAAATTATCTTTGAAGTTATAAATATTTATTTTTCCTTAGTCAAAATTTACAGATACTATGATGATATTAAATCAGTAATATGGGGGATACATTTGAAACTAATGAAAAATATTGGAAATACATTTGATAGAAGATTTGTACAAAGAGGGGAATGCCATAATATTTTCTATTAAAATATGAAATATTCATTGTCCATTGATTGTATAAATTTTTACTAGTATATATTAGTTAGAGATAATTGAGACCAAGGTTAGAGATACTCGATGCCCAAAATACTTGATTCCTAAGTTATGAATACTTGAGGATCAAAACAATATCATTGTGTAAATACACATTACAACATAATAAAATATTTAGAAAATAATTCTTTCACGGTATCAGACCCAATTTTATTGCTTTATCCAATAATTTATGATATAATTGTTTAGGCTACTTAGAAAGAAAAAAAAAAATACAGACCATTGTGGTTTGATTTCTAGAAGGATAAATAAATAAATATATGATTTCAATGCATTTTAATAATCTAATAATTATACTAATAACACGAGAAAAATTATATTTATTTAAAGAGACCAGATTGTTAGGTATCACTAGGTTTTTAAAATAATCCATAACCTTGTATTTAAAAAAATCATAACCAAAGGTGATAATACACTAGATCGAGGTAGATTTTCAAGTTCTAGACTTAATAAGATTTAAGAACTGAGTCTAACCTGTTTGTCATAACCTTATTTTTAAGCATAAAATGAGTCTTTTTAAAAGTTGGCATGACATGTTAACCTATTTTAAATACATATTTCACATTAACATATTTAAATAAGTATTTAGAATTGTCATTAAATAGACTAATGATGTAATAGACCGGTAAAATTAACCTACATTTTGATATTTACATGACATTTTAGAGAAATATGTGTATGTGTGTGTAACATTATATTTCAATTATATTTTAGAATAACACACTTAGATAATGTGAAAATAACTAATATAATAATAGCATTAAAAGAAATACTATTATTTACTTAAGTAGACTTGTCTAATAGGTAAAAGACTTTTTGTGTGGTAAGTAGCCGTGAAATGCTTAGCTTTATAGGCTCTAAGAGAAACTTACTTCTTCTCTATTTAAAAATGTATATGTATGTCTTAGTTTGAGTTTGACCTAGACTATATCATAGACCCTTTCGGTTCTTCTAGTATATTCCCACCCCAACTCATAACTTAACCGAGTTAGCTAAATAGATTTTTTTTTAAAAGTTGTGTTTTTGCGTATGTTTAAAAAAGTTGGGTATGACCTAATGCACACTGTGTCATAAGTCAATCTTAGTCGGGTTGACTTATTTATATCTCTACCCAGAGGTTTAGTTCAACTAATGTGTGTTTCGTTGTTTGATGGATTTTGGATCCTCTTTAAAGTTGAACTTCGTTGAAGCATAGTTAATACCAAGAAATTCATTGACTTGATTTTGAGTAGTACTGGTTAGGGTGTTAATTAATGAGCAATTACGTCGTTCTGATACCCCACATATACACAATGAATACCACGTGCGTGTGATTTATTTTGTTGACTTAACCTCAGTTGGTAATGATGTGGCATGTTCAACCGAAAACATCTAGACTTTTCCAATATTTACATTATCGTATAACTTGTTTTGGTATGAAATTAATATATATTTTTTTAAAAAGCAAAAATATATCATAGGTTCTAAACTAGGCACAATATGTGCAATGAATAAATCAAAGTGCAAACCCATACCAACTGATGCAAAAACTAAATGCATATCAGGACAATTGCTACCCAAACCACGTTAGAGCTCCAAAATAAACCAATAACACTATGATTACACTAACTCTTGCCAAAACCGCCAAAACCAAAGCACTAACCAAATTATTTTTAAATATAACACGTTCTAACCCAAAAGTTTACAAAATGAAGGTTGAAGATTTATATTGGTTAATAAAACTATACTAACAACATGAAGATCACTACAAGAACTAATTTAGTTCATAAGTCACAATACTTCACACTGAATATTTTGATGATAACAAATCAAAGGAACATAATCTGATGTTTCGATGACAACACGTCGAAGGAACAATTTGTTTATTAACTGTGTGTTCAAGTATGTGTAGGATTCAAGTGTGTCATCAATCATCAAGCAGAGATATATAGTTGAACAAAAAAATGTTAGAAGAATCAAGGAATCCAAACTATCATAAGCACATCAACTTTAATAGTATGAGAAAAAGACAAATGACATTCAAGCACAAGCAAATATGACCAAGTTAAAACAAAGCTAAGCAATTAATCCTATAGACAACTTAAAGTAAAAAAGGAACTAAAATAATCACATATGCAAAATTGACCCACATAAGAAAATCAATCGTCTGAATACAACGATCCTTTGAATGCCTTAAACATAAGAAAGTCAAGATCAAGTGTTTGGTCAAAACGATCCTCTGGATGATCCACACAATAAGAAATCAAAGTCAATCATCTAGGTGGAACCAAAGTCCATCTAAGTCAAAAATATATTCAGTGGAACCAAAGTCCATCTAAGTCAAAAATATATTCAGTGATGCGAGATGTTTTTTCTCTTCTTCCTCTAATCGAGATGAAAGAGAGGAACCAAAGTCCAAAAGAGTAAATACTTCTATATATGCAAATATATACAAGCACATATGAAGGAATATATATCAAGTAAGATATATATTTTTTGAATTAAGGGCCTCAACGGGAACGCATCGTTTCATTTATCATGCTTCAAATAGTGCTTGTAAGTAGGGTGGAACGGAGTATTAGATTAAATTAATATACACAACAATAATATAGGCCATTGATTATTCGTGAGAGCTTGGGGTTTTTCAAGAAAAAAATAACAAATGGAGTATTTGTTTTAACCTCAGTATCACAGGGTAATTAATGTTAGCAGATGGTCCATCATTCATTTGTTGTCTTCTCAAGCTGAACTTTTTTATTTCAGAATACCTTACATGAAAATTCAGAATCTTTACTTTCAAAATTCAAGAGAGTACTTATTAGATTTTGTCATTCAAGTTTTCTGATTGTAAGCATCGATCAATTGTTTCAAACCATGGAAAAAGGACCATTTGTGCACAGGAAGTATGTCTTTAATTAATTGCATATGTAGATAAAGTACAATATGTACAACTATTCAATTCAGTAACACAAGTCACAGCATGTAGCTGGTAAGAAGCAATAATATGTATGCTGATTACAAATAGTGTGATTTAAATTTGTAACCAATGTTTCATGCATAGAAGTTGGGCTAGGTGAGATTCTTAATCAAATACCGAGTTCTTATATTTTTCAATAAATTAAATACTACCATGTATCTGGGTGTGCCTTTATTAATTGGTACGGGTGTATCAACCATTTTCTTGCGAGTTGCAACCAACAAGATAAAAATGGTATTGTGACAAAATATTTTTAAGTTGATTTTAAGGTATTCGAAAGGACACAGCAGTGTGGTTTCTTGACTATTTCAAAAGCTAGATTTGGAGTGTATTACTTACTTAGGGTTGACCCTAGTTTTAAGGACCTATCAATTTTGATGGATGATATTTTGTTATTGATGTCCACGAATGATGAAATTTCATTATCTTCATTTTGCCTTTTTTTATTTTTTTTATTTTTTACATGTTTTCGTATTTAACTATCTATTATCTATATTTATGTAGAGATGTATTAATTAAGACTATTACTTTTTTATTTTTTTTTATCTTATGAGGTTCTTGCATAGTTTTTTTATTTTTAAACTACACTTTGTTTGGATTCTAAAATTCGAATAGGGTCTCGGATTATGTATTTCAGACAAGACCTGTATATAACTCAAAATTAGAAAACTTTCACATTTATATAGTTTCTTTCTGCAATTGTCGTAAAACTTCTCTCATCCACTTCAAAATCCAAAAATCACTCATTTGGTGAATCTTTGAGGTTTTTTTTTGTTGCTCAAAATCATCATATTTCAAGCTTCATCAAACATTAAACACAAAGATCTCATTCTCTTGATTTGCCACAGTCTGGGTTTGATTATTTCTTTTTTAACCATTAAAACCGACTGGCTTATAAAATTCGAACAAGTTGTTGTTTGTTCGCCTTATACACCAACAAGTCCAATTTGAAAACTCCAAAGATAAACAGCTCCGTATAAAACTTCAAAACACAGGAATTTGATCCTTAATCTTTCCGAAAGACCATGTAGGGGAGTTTAATTTTTTTTCTTCATAAATTACTACTATGTATTTATAAGAGGATAAGTTGTCGAAAGAAGAAAATCTATAAGAGGACATGGCAGGTACTAGGTAGATATCTTCCTAGAATTTGGATGAATTATGTAATATATTTTTCAAGCAACTCATTTTTTGAAACCTCCAAATTCTAGGAAAAGAATGACATGATAATTCAAAGTTCGATCGAAAGATAAATATATAACTAAAAATTGTTTCACTAAATAATCGAATTCGGTTCTACTAAACTACTCATGACTATTTTGTTGCCTTATCATACTTCTAGTCGTGAAAAGATATAGTTTATCATATGATAAGAAGCTTGAAATTATATTGCAAACATTTTGAGACATATCTAATACATATTTATTTATATTCGACTCCCTCATAGAATATATGCTAGCTTGCCACTTTGTATTCCTTTGATGTTAAGTGGAGGATAATAATTTAGGAGCAATTCACATGATATTAATTAGATGATATAATTAGAGAATTTACCAATTAAAATGAGCTTCGTTTGGAGATACTTTTTGTTTTGTAAATATGAAAAGTATTATGGACTGGAGGTAAAATTTTAATTGTACCTTCAAATCAATGCTATATGCATGGGTTTCAAGAAATTACACTTCGTTTACACCATTAATTATAAGTGTCATACTAAATTATGTTAGATATAAATGAAAGAAATAAAATAATAGTTTTATTAAATTAATATTTTTTTACAAATTAATGTTATTAACTATTGATGTATACGACTAAATGTAGAGAGAAGTATAAAAACCTACAAGTGAATGTGATGCACATATTATTAATTAGAAGATATAATCAGAAAAAATAGCTAATAAAATTAAAGTAACGCTATAGTACACGACACTGTATAAACTCACGACATGTATGTGACATCATGCACTATCCATTGTTTAAATATAATTTAATTAAAATAGAGGAACTTCTGTACACTTGTAAATTGTGGTGTATCGGTACTTTTACTTCCTAAATCTATAAATTAACGATCAATTTTATGAAATAAATAGTTATTTGTCAGCATTTATATTTTAGAAAATATTATTTCATAAGAAAAACACATAATTCATTGTTTATAAGAGTCATAGTAAATTTTTAACATATTATCGTATAAAATAATCAAAGTTCTCTATTATGAGGATAAAAATTCAATTTTATTTCGTTGACATTTTTGGTGAATAAGATTTAATCATTATAATTATAAATGATAAAAAATAATATTTTTTTAAAAAAAAAACAACCCATTTAACTATAAATTTTAGGGTTTGGTGTACCGATACACTCAAATATGTTGGGTGTACGGTAAAATTTGCCATTAAAATAAATGAAAACAATGATGGAAAACAAAGTCGTGCGGGTAGCATGACAAATTGATGTCGTGCAGTTTAGCATTTTTGATAAAATTATTATACTCCTCTGTTTAATTTTTTTTAATCTATGTGAAAAAAAAAACTTAAAGCCAACATTTTGAGTCGGTCATTAACTTCACATTATAGGATACCTCATGTGGACGACCCAAGCTAAAGAAAATTAATTAGGTGATTTCTAAATATGGCACCCCTCTATTAAAAAGTCAATGAGAGAAATTAATAGGGGCATAATGCTGTCTGCTGTTTGATCAAATCTTTATAGACTTATAGCAATTGAACTGCATGTTGTGCCAAAGCAAAAGAAACAAGGAAGAAGAAAGAATTAAAGTTTAAGAGAGCGATTGCATATATATATATATATATATATATATATATATATATATATATATATATATATATCCATATCATCAATTGCCCAATCCTCCCTTGCTAGAAAGGATGATAGATCTACCATCTTATCTAAAGTAAGAATACACCTACATTAAAAGTTGATTAGAAAAGAAGAAAAAAACCAAAGAAGTTAATTTGGGAATTTCTCTTAATTTCCTTAGATTGGATTATTCTAAAGCATTTTTAATAGAAAAACATGTTAAGTAATTCATGACAATGAAATAAATTTTGGGAATTCTTTTTTGCGTGTATAAGCTAAAACTATATTAAAAACACAAAAGGAAACAAAAGTCAGGGTACCAAATCCAGGAAAGAAAAAGGAAAAAAAAAGGCTAAGGATACAGAATAGTATAAGAACCAACAATAAAGTGTAATATCAACATCCATGCATCCTAAATTTTTCGATTTTTTTTTTTGGACTTTGAGACAACTTCATAGAAACCTTTATTATGACATGGATCAACCTTATTTTTTGACAATGAAAAATTTAATTCATTTCATTTAAAATAAGAATAGAGATGGTGATAAGGATCAACCTTGTTGCCATCATCAATCCAATACTTTTTAAGAGACGCATAATGTCAGCAAGATTTAAGATACAAATTTGCCCATTTGAACCATACAATATGTTCAACTAGTAATTTGATCTTTAGTTCTATCTTCTTTTGGTACATCACTCCAAAGGCAAGTCCTTGTGTTTGATTATGATAGAACAATGTCATGGATCTTATTAGATATCAATCTGACCACATCCACTTCATTTCCAGTGACAATGTACCATATCGTAAGACAAGTTTTTTTTGAGTTTTGCATATGTCTTTTGGTCTTTATGCTCTCCAGGATAAAAAAGAAGAAGAGAGTATTGCTATGTATCTCGATATATATTGTCTCGAATTGATAGCGAAAAGTAATCATCCGGTCAAGTTTCTTCCTTGCCGCAAATCAACGGAGGTGGTGGGGTATAATTTAGGGAAGATATTGAGTAAATGGTCGATCGTGAAACTATCGGGACAAAACGTTACAAACCAACCACCTGGAGATACCAGAACCACCACAGAGAGGTGACACATGACTTCCTTAGTTAAAAGCTGACGTGATGATTGAGAAACTAGCCAAAACATTTTCACGATCCGAGAGGGTTTTATTCCCCAAATCTATCGCTGACACCACACATCGAAACAAGCTCTTGTAGTATGGTCGTACGGAGGAGATCTGGAAGAAGGGTGGCGCGGAGTGTCGACACCACTCAACACGCCACCTACAGAAGCATCTACATCTTTGCTAAAAGAAGGTTTGGATGAAAGGAACATTGGGAGTTTTCAATTAAAAATATCTTTTCTAAGAAGCTAAATTAGCCCATTGTTACACTAGTCCTATTGTTTACCAAAATCACCGGTAAACACCCTTCCAAAAATTGAATTGGGGAGAATTAAATCCAAGATCTTGAAGAGGAGCACACTCCAAGATCTCAAGTCAACACCATCAAACCACTCCCAAATAGGTTTTCAATTAAAAATATTAATTAATAATGACTAATTTTTTTATAATCAACCCGAGTTTAAATAAAATCCACTTAAAAAAATGGAGTTTAAATACTAAAATCATTTTTATAATCGACCCAAGTTTAAATAAAATCCACTAAAACAAATAGAGTTTAAATACTTTTGCTTACAAATAAAATGGGAGGAAAATATACAACAAGCCAATTGATAGACTTTGCTAGAGTTTAAATACTTTAACAAACTCATTTCAAGCATGAGCTTGTTGTGAGATATAATTACTAGATGATCCGGATTGATAGAGTTTGATATATATAAAGTTTAATATTGAGGATAATTCATCCATATAAATTCGGCTCATAAGATGATGATTGTTGCTCTTTATACATTCATTTCAAGTTTTTTATTCTTTGTGAAACTTGAATATTTTTTGATTAGTTAATATTTTTTGTTCATCAAATAACTTGATGACTAAACTCAAACACCATAAGCATGAAAAAATGGAGAATCCAGATTTCAAACCACTGTCTCTCACACCAATATCTATGGAGCTTACCAACGGAATTACAATTACATGAAATTTTTCCCGATATTTTGTTTGAGCAGCCGATAAGTTATTAGTTACCGTTACCACACAACTTATAATTCATAAATATATGCACCATACTACCAGCAAAAAGAAGTGCGAAAATAAATACACAACAAATTCATAGTTCGTGTAATGAAAAATAATGTAATGATCAGTTGTAGTTTAAATTTATTTGGACGTACTTATATTTGAGTTGGTATAATAATCGAATGTCTAATGTTGTGGGTAAGAGCAGAATGGGTAGCAGCTACTAAGGGAGGATATCAGAGTTTATTGAGTTCAGTAGAAACGAGATTGACCATCAAGCACTTGGTTGGGTTTTAATTTTCATAAAAACAAAAATACCTCTTTTATTAACCATATTCAATATCTTAGGTATGTACCATTTATTTTTTTTGTTGAAAAGATGTACCATTTTGTTTTGTTTGCTAATAGTATGTACCAGTATCTGTCTTTATCTCATACCGTTCCTTTTCATAAGTTTATGTTAAAACCAAACTTCGGTTGCAAAGGGCAACTCAACGAAAATTGATAAAAAGAGGGGACGTAGGGTTATGAAACCAATCAAAATTTAGGGAAGTTCTATGATGTCGTCCTAAAAAAGATGGATTTAAATCAGTTCATTATAAAACTAAGAAACGACACTAACTATCATTTTTGTGACTCATAAAATCACTTTTTTTTTTCAATTTATTGTACATATTATAATTAAATACATAAAAATCATGAATAAATTATAGTTATTGATTAAAATTGTCATTAACATCTCAAATACTAGTTAAGCAAATATGTAAGTTTTCAAAGAATTTTTTTTAAAAAATATTTAAAAAATAAAAAATTATTTTAAGTGATTATAATATAAGAGCCCCAAAAAAGTAGTTAGCGTTTGTTTTAATTCATTTTTAGGTTTCCTTAAGAAATATATATATATATATATATATATATATATATATATAATATTCTTAATATTTTCAAGGCTCATTTAAATCCGTCTTTTTAAGAGAACATAGGAAGCTCCCAAAATTTAAACCTTAACATACCCTTTGTAAACACCAACTGTACTTGTTGTGAGTACAATCTATAAAACTAAGGTTTGGTGTGTTCAGGTCATGCCTTGAACATGCTCTCAAGGTGAATATTTATTGCTTTTCTTGAGCTTGTATATTCGCGACTTATGCCCCAAGTCACTCCTTTTACGTTATAACACACTTCTAGAAGTTTCTAGAAGTTATTTGAGGCGGCGACATGGAGAGGCGCGCCCTAGGGCTGCCTTGTCCTTTCGAGGGGTGCTATGTCCTTAATATAATATAGGCGGTCCACATCCCTCAAAGCACGAATCTTGGGACAAAACGATGTGGTTTAATATAATATTAGCGGTCCACAGACCAACTCCACAAAAATGCTTTAATGTAAGAAATAATACCATTGCAGTCAACTATACATATACCATCATTGAATATAATTTGATTTCCTAAAAAATCGAAAGAGCCACACCAACACTCCAAATTAAATGTCTAACCCTACTTGCCCACCTCCCTCTAGTCATCCTTATAAATTGGATGAAATGAGCAACAACCTCATTAGAGAACACACCATCAAACCCAACCCAAGCACCAATACACATCAATACATTATACGCCTACAAAACAAGTATTGTTAACCCACTTCGGGGATGCAAAATAGAAAACACAGATTTTCTTTGTCCTAAAATATAAGCAAAAAAGACAAACCTTTATCCTATTTAAACTTTTTTTTTTTGAAGAAACCATCTTTCCCAAGAAAAACTTTTGCTTATTTTCATGAAATTAAATGCAAATTACATTCAATTTTCTCACTCTTCCATTTTCTCCATAACCAATAGCCAATAAAAATTGTTTTTACATCTTCCTATGAAACTTATTCTAAAGAAAACACAAAAATCTATACTCCAAATTCTTATGTTTTAGTTTTCTTAATAAATATGATTTAAGTTTTTTTGCTTACAATTTAGGATGGAGAAAGTACACTCGTATGAAATAACTTCACCCAACTTGGCAATTTATTTTGAAAATAAGAACACTCATTTAGATGGAATTGAGCACTTCTCCAAATCCAACATAGATTTCTCCAAAATCAACATCCACGGTATTGAAATGACTCATCATAGACAGAGAGTCAGACTCAACTTTCACCTTAAATCCTCCACACTTATTTAAATAGATGAGTAAACCATTAAATTGGTTCATGTCTTTGTAAGTCATTTTTAAATTGGTCTATGACTCTATTAATATTTTAAATTAATATCCGTCTTTGTCAAAAGTTTCTCAATTAGGTCATTGTCTTTATGTTTTTGTGACATGACGAGGGATCTAATTATTGAGAAACTTTTAACAAAGGCTAATTTTAAATATTAATAGATTCAGAGGTTAATTTAATAATGACTTACAAAGACAGGAACCAATTTGATAATTTACTCTTTAGCAGTGCAAAGAAAAATAACAAGATAAGTGTATTTTTTAAATCTCCACAATCAAATAAAGTTCTTGAAACAAACCAGGAGTACTTGCTTACACGTCATATCATTAATTAAGCAAATCACAATGGAGTTAGTGTCAAAAAACGTGCTTATCAATTTTTCTTATAAGCATTTTATAAAATGTAGGGCATTTGACGAAACTAAAACACAACCTAGACCACAGAAAGTCAATTATATGGGCATTAAGTAGACAAATTTGAAATTGTTTTGTTAACTCATATTTTTGTATACTCGATTGGCCTAATAGCACTTACTCCCCGTTTTGTTTTGTTTTGTTTGCTAGAGTCAATTGGTAGATGAAGAATTGAAGTTTAGTTTGCCGCATATGGTAATTTTGATTATGTAAGACATGACAATTGTCTACTTATAGATAAGATCATAGTTAATGACAATAAAAACGAGTGTTAACTGTTTTAACAATTTGTTTGATGTTAAAACAAAAAAATTTCAAGTAGAGAGCTTATGACAAGAATTTTTTTCAAACAAAATATAATAGGAGTAGATTAATCTTCATCACGATGAGTTTACAAAAGAATCTTAATGAATGTTGAAAAAATGGATAAAAAAAATGCAGCATTTACTGCATTTATAAAGATAATATAGTATAGTACAATCCAAGCAGATCATAGCCATAAATTATAATACTCAATTGATGAAAGCTTGAATTGAATTCTCAAACCCGTCATTGAAATGCATGCAAAGCATTTAGTTGCATAGCTACAGATTAGCCTCTAAATATGGAGGCAGAAATTAAGAACTCGACAGGGGCCTCTGTTACTTTAGCTTTGATTACTCTTACGGATCAGAGTGCAGCATTCAAACGCCATTAACGGATCAATTTCATGTGCCAAGTTGCCAACCTAACTCACCAGATACGATCATCAAATATCAAATGCATCTGCTATGTAGTAATAGTATTATTACTTACTACACCATTCAATTTCAAACCTCTATGGACTATTATGGCATTTTAAATTGTACATTTTGTTGCGAGAGGAAACTACTAATCCTACATAATAATAACAATAGACTTTAATTCAAGTTGTAGATTTCAATGACAAATTCTTCAATGCTCACATTAAAACACCATAAGCACCAATATTTATTTATGGATTCCAAGATATTTCCTTTCACGTGATAGTAGATTCTCCACCTTGTACGTAGATATTATTATTAGACTTCAAAATTAATTGCGATTTGAGGTTGCTTCCAAGTTTTTTAGTACATTGAATTAACTACTTTTGTTATGTCCGTTGCCTATTTGTTTTTTAAGTAGTGTAGAGACCGAAACAATTCATTTTTTAAAATGAATAAATGAAGAATTTGAAGTTTGAATTTCGACCATTACATATCACAATGTTTTTACTTGATTCAAGCACATTGCAATGTTTACCCTAAAATCTATTGGATTCAAGTTTATTAAGAACTCGGTTCAGCTCGAGTAATAATCCTCAACAAAATATAATCAACACACAACATAAGATTGTAACATATAAATCTTTCTATCATAACAGATCCAAGAAGCAAACAGACCTAAACATAGTTTTTATAGAACAAAACAAGCATCGTAATAATAATAATAATAATAAAAAAAGAATAGCATTTTAACATAGCAGCAAAAAAATAATCAAGCAAAATAAAGTTTGGTACATTTTTTTTTATAAGCTTTGCCCCCTCCATTTTTTTTTTAATTTCTGCTGCCATTGTCGCCTAAGGTTTCTATTCAAAAATTAACAAATTACTTAATTTATATGTTTGTATCAAAACTAGTTTTTATTTTGTCAGTAGGGCATAACTCAACTATCAATGCTGATATCTTTCATTTGTGGATGAATTTGGAACCTTAGAGTTGTGTGAGTTTTAGATGATGCTAGTCTTAGCTTACAGAAAAACTACTTTTATTTCTATAATTAATTGTTTTCTAAGTTTTATTTATTTTCTAATGAAAATGTACACATATTTATAAACAAAAAAAAAATAATAATCTTATAAACATCTTATAAACATGAATAATCATAATTATATACAAGGATATTGTTAGAAAATAAAGTTTAATTAGTTATATTTTGAATTCCTAAAATGCTTTTTTATTTTTTGACATAACAAATATTTATTATTTTGAAATAAAATGAAAAAACTAAAAAAAGAATGTAGGAAGCATTATTTTGAAAAATTGTACCCTTGTTTATATTACTGGTCTTTTTTTTCTTTTGGAAAAACATGCTGGTATATTACCAGCCTTTGCTACCTAGGATGTGTCATGTATGCTTGAGAAATGCCTTTCCAGAATCATCTAATTTTTCTTATAAAAGATATGCATAACTTCCTAAAAAACTAAAAAGTCTTTAAAAACTCCATTATATGTGATAAAAAATAACTTTTTTGACTGAATTTTTTGGTGAATTCTAAGGTGAACCATCAATTAAGTGGTTCACCGGTGGACCACTTTCATATACCATTAGATTTATCTCATAAATAATCAAAGGTCTAGATTAGTTAAAAATAAAAACAATAAAATGTGAAACTTCCCCATACAATCCCTTTCCTCCATCATCTCTCTCCTTTCTCATTTCTCCCACCTCTGAGTTTCCAATATGCAACTTTTATATCACCTCCACACCTTTCATTCACTAAAAATTAATCTACTGTCAGTTTTATTTCGTACAATCAAAAAATATTTTTTAACTAAAAGTTCAAATCTTTTATCATTAAAATTTCAACCGAGATGATTGAAAAAGGAGGCATTTTAGATCTAAAATAAACAGCAAAAATTTCTTAAAACAATTTCAAAATTGCTTTCTCTATTGTAGG
>Ga0228710_1007716_pt1 | contig 15783 bp, 7 predicted proteins | sample MedpolnodulmetaG_FD_177995 | JGI IMG/M metagenome (GOLD analysis project Ga0228710, IMG submission 177995) | Root nodule microbial communities from Medicago polymorpha collected in Santa Monica, California, United States - pink nodules | ecosystem: Host-associated > Plants > Roots > Nodule... | reverse complement strand
AATTTAATCTGGCATTAATCCTTTGTTTATACCGTTAATTCCATTTCTTTGATATTTATTTTCTTAATTGAAATCATCTTTCATTAGGTTAATCAAATCAAAATTTCAATGTTGGTAGAAATCAATAGTAATTGGTGAAAGCATACAAACAAGATCTCATAGTATAAATGTGTGACGAGGCAAAGATTAAACTGAAGGAAAAAATGAGTAAGGAAGGTGACGTGATTAATAATTAGCTGACAATGATTAAAGAGTTAGGAATACATTTACATTTTAGTTTTGAGGGGAATGCCAAAAAGGTTACAAACCCATTACTATTCTAATCTTACAAGGTTTTTTTTGAATGTTTGGTTGATTATATTAGTGGAATAGTGGATTGATTGGATTCAACAATAAAGGTTTGTCCCCGCAATGTTAATAGAAGATTCTTAACCAAAAAAAAGTTAACGGAAAAATTAATGGTGTTAAAAGAGAAGGGAAGTGCTTGTCTATTTGATTAAAACTTAAGGAAGGTTAATATTAATTTTAAAACTAAAAGGGGTGTCAATGTCGTTTGGATAAACCTTAAGGGAGGTGGATGTAATTTTCCTTTAAAACAATGAGTATGTGAATGCAAAATACATTTTTTATTTTATTGGTAAATGCTGGTTGTTAGTAAATTCTTAGAGGATGAGGAAATGTTAGTTTGTGATTACCGAACCACGACATCTTAAATCTCATTCAACGTACGTCCCATATCTTACCAATTGAACTACGTACACATGCTTAAAAAAAAAGCTATCCATGTGGAACGAATTGAAAATGCATTAACTTACCGTGCTTTGAAGAATTATTTTTTGATAACCAAGAAATTTTATTCATTAAACAGAGCATAAGAGGTACTATCGTCGTGAGCTTAACTCAGATGGTAGCGACAATGCATAATATATATTAGGTTTCTGGTTCAAACCCCAACCACTACGAAAAAAGAAAGAGGATAAGAGGTACTCAATCGACAAAAGTGGGCAAAGTTATATTTTTATCTATTGATTAAGTTCAAAATCATAATTTTCGTCAAAAAAAAGAAGTTTAAAATCATAAAATGTATTATATTTTATATATCTTATCAACTGCTGACATAAGTATATACTACCTATTTGTTTATTCTTTCCCTTCTTTTTATTTTGGTCAATGAGTTAGTGTTTGACTATTATTACATCTGTTGATAAAACTGATCCATCAGTGACGCATCTTGGCCCCTCCTTAATCCTCAACCTAACAATCATATTTCTACATGTCAGCACAAAAGAAAATAAAGAGATTGAAATTGAGATATGTTGTTTGAGCATGAATCATGTATTGTATCGAATCTATGACGGCTGGCATAGCAAATCTGATACTCCGCAATAGTTTTATAGTTGTATACCAATTTAAGTTAGGAAAGACTTTTAAATTCAAAATATGTCGTTTAACCACTAGATTAAGCATTTGGAATAGTATATATATGTCACAACTTGTTGAATTATGATGATGATAATTATTTTTCGCAATGATTTAGTATACCATAATTAATACCAATATTAGCAACGAGACCATCTATTAAATATTAGTTAATTTGGTCTTAATCGTTAACACTCTAGTTAGTATGGTAAACTATGTACACTTGGTGTATTGTTGTTGGATTGTAAAAGGATAATAATTCTAATCAGATATGTATAGAATGACGATGTTTGCAGTATTATGTTATTTTTCAACTGTGGATATAATAGTTGTGTTGATGATGAGAGAAGAACTTCATTGAATGATTGTATGTAGGTGGTAGATGGAGAACGAGAAGAACAAATGAGACAATCGTGAACGAGACATGACATGACATATCATCATTAGTTGCGTGTAATATTCCGACTCTTTTCATTAATTCAATGATACATATGCATAAATAAACGGAGATATACATGTGTGTATGACTGTGTAAAAGTCGTCTAAGATATTTGCACAAACACGACAAATATACATACACTAGGTGTGTTGGATTATTTGTTTCAAGCATAGTAGTTCAGTTTATGTTGTGTCTGGGAGATGATTACTTCCATGATAGTACAAAATAAAATTTGTTCCAGACACAAAGGCTCATTCCAAACATGGGTTAGGAAGCTCCTCTTAGATAGGGATGGCAATGGGTACTTATTGGGTAGGGTACCATAGTGCCCATCTCCGTACACGCGTTTTAAGAAAATTCCCATATCCGAGCCCATACCCTCGTGAGCAATAAGTTTAGTGTCCGTCGCCATACCTTATGGGTATCTTAGTGTCTGAACCCGCACCCATTACCCGCGCTTTCACAAAAACAGATAATAATTAAGAAAAAATAGCACAACATAAGTAAAATATGATATGAAATCTACTAAATCAACGTATAAAATATTACACATCATATTATTTAGCCAAATAGAAAGCATCTAAAATATAAAACACAAGTGCATATTACAATAAATATCAAAGACTTAGGATTAATTAACTAAATTTAATATAAATAAAATTATTGGTATAGTCTGTATAATGTGTGGGCATGAGGCGGGGTGGGCACTAGAGTGCCTGTACCCGCACCCATACCCGTTCAAATTTGCTGGCAATTACCCGTGCCCAGGCCCATACCCAACAATACAGTTATTTTTCCGCCCATCGTGGGTATTTTTTGCGGATGCCCATTGGACTTGGGTCCAATTGCCATCCTTGCTCTTAGCTAACATGCTATGAAGCCCAGATACGTAGTACGGATACAGGTACGATACGATGCAGATACGCAAAATTTTTAAAATTAGGAAACGATACAGCTAAGATACGTTAACAAAATATTTATACTAAAATTTATATGCATGTAAAATACTTAAAAAAACATTGATTACTCTTCAATACTGTATAACTGTAAAAGTCACAATTTACAAAAAATAATACATGTGATCAAAATAAAAAAATGTAAAGTTTTCATATAAATCATATTTTATTTTCATTCATATGTTATGTTAGGTTATCTCCCCTTTCTCGTTACTTTCATCCACCAAAAACATAATTTTTAATTGGTTATCGAAAAACAATTATAGTGATTCATATCTTAAATTGAATCATATACATCTCCATTGAATTTTCACAACATAGTCTCATGTTTTTCCAGGATACGTTTTTGTGAAGTATCTTATAAGTATTTGTGTGTATCTGTCGAGTATCTTATAAATATTTGATAAAATATATATTTAAAATTAAAATAATTAATTCCGATACTCTGTGGGACGTATCCGAGAGTATCCGCAGAGTATCGGTATCCGATACGTATTCGATACGGGCACGTCTCCATTTTGGAGTATCTGGGCTTCATAACTAACATGTGAATGGATCATGTCATGCACTCGTCCTTAAAAACATTAGATCAGGGTTGCATAGAGTGATCCAGACCGTTTAATCAAGATCCAATCACAACTTGTCATAATCTATTTAGAAACGTCTTAAGGACAACTGTTTAACTAATGATTCGAGGTACGTTCACATTTTATTTTAGATACCTCTTATTCATTTTAGGGTTAAATATGTCAACTTTTTGTTTTGATTCCTCTAAAAAATTTCTTCAACTTTTAGTTCTCCAAAAAATTTTCATCTTCACTTTTGGTCCCTCCTTTAAAGTAAAGTCATATGTAGAATTCATATTTTTAAATAAAATTTTGCAGAAAAATTTATAATATTATAAGGATCTCTCCCAAAAAAATTAGAATTTTTTTACCAAAACATGAATTAAATATGAATTTTTATATTTTAGGCGATAAAAATTCATATTTAATTCATGTTTTGTTAAAAAATTCTTTTTTTTTGAGTGATTTTTACAATATTCTATAAATCTGCACAATTTCATTAAAAAAAATACAAAAATTTACTTAAAAATAGTGATTAAAATTTTTATAGGGATTAAAAGTTGAAGGAAAATTTTAGAAGGACTAAAACGAAAAGTTGGTATATTTATAAGGACCAAAAACATATTCAACCATTCATTTTATTCTTCACTATAAAAGTTAACTAATAGCATCCATCAAGATACACTCACTTTTTATTCTAGATACATCCTACGATACTTGCTTACTTACTTGACCGTCAAATTGTTTGTATGTACACTACCATCTTTAAAGAAGACAACTATCGATAAAAATCCCCACTCATGAAGGCACTAATACAACTCATACCATAAATCTCTGGACAGGCAAAATGAAAATTGACAAAAAAAAATTGGTGTGAAATTACTTATTTACAATCATTAATATGTGAAGTGATGTGATTTTTATCATTTAAGTTGTAACTACGGGAAGAAGAAAAAAAAACTGGCGACTCACATTCACAAGTGACTGGTGAGGATGTGTACTACTAATACTACCAACCTATAAAAAAATGGATTGGCTCATACAGTGTGTGTGTCACTGCAGTCATTTCTGGTCCGAAAATAACATTATAACTAACAACTATAAAATAGGAGCATTAAATTTATCAATTCTCTCTCCAAAAAAAAAGGAGCACTAAATTTGTATCTTTGCATAAACAATTATTGACCGATCTTCCTTAAAAAATAGTTATACATAAATTTATTTTCATTTTTGTACTAACTTTATTTCAACGTTTTTTAAGAATGTTTTTCTACTCAAAGAAACATTTTATATCCATGAATATAATTAACTAAACTTGTAACGAACATATAAATATTTTTTTTAGGGGAACATATAAATATATATTTCTATTATTTATTTTCAAAATTTTATAAAAATAATTTGAAAGAAACGCATTCTTAATTACATGAAAGAACATATCCATATCATTTGAGTTTTTTTTTAAATAATTAATAATACCAAAAAAGGAATTAAAAATTTGACTCATTATACACCCACGTTGCGTAATGAACATGTAAACAACCTTGTAAGTTTTTTTAACAGAATTAAATAGAAATTAAAAAAAATATCAACTTATATGCTTTGAAATTTTGCTAACTAGAAAAAAAAATATAAATCACTAATCTGATACGAAATACCAAAAAAAATTGTTTTAGCTATTTTGCCTAATTCTATGCTATAAAATATTCTTTTGTCTTATATGACCCAATCAGGCAAATGTGGGCCTTGAATAGTACGATAAAGACACCCCTCATTGGGTAGGGTCCACTCATGGGCCTGGTAATAATAGAAGTACGTAACGTGGGACTGGTGGGTCTCATTAGTGGGTCCTTTGCCACGAAGACAAGCAATATTTTTAATAAATTAAGACTACTAATCTTTCATAAATTGCATCAGCTTTGTTATTTGCTGAGCATTACACGAAGATAATTTCTCTTATAAAAATTAATTTTTAGTTAAAATAGTAACTTCTTTTCTTTTGGAAAATAAAGTATTAACTTCTTTTTGAAAGGAGTTAGAAAAACAAAGAAAAACTGAACTATGCTGAAAGGCAGCGTAAACTAAAATTTATAATCAAATGATTAACTCTCAATTAACTGTTTAAGGTTCATTGCTGTATAATTTATTTTCTAATAATATTACTCCTAATGCAAGCATCTACGAATCAACCATGCATTACTTAACGTGCTCATGTCCAGGTTGGTTGACCTAAGTTTTAGTTTGAATGGCGTGCAGTGTTTTAGTTAAGTATGAAACCATTGATTGGGTAATATACATTAACTAACCATCATTTCATGGCCCATGGGGGTTTTAGATTTGGCTATCATTTATCTCTTTATTTTGATTCGGATCCTCTCATATCGTTTCTCTTATCTTATTAGAGTCGCACTAATTTCAACCATTCATCTCACATTTTTCCCTTTATCCTTCTTTAAAAAAAAAATATAAAATTCTCACATTTTTCCCTCCATCCTATGTTTTATTTTTGGGTCTTGTTAATTTGTGCCCTAATAGCACAAGATAAGAAACTAAATGTATAAACATAACCTTAAAAATTGTGCATTTTAAACCTTAAAATCTTATTTTTTTTCAATGCAATATTTATTATTTAATTCTATTTTAAGATCTTTATCTTGTGCCCTAAGGGCACAAGTTAACATTTCCCTTTATTTTTTCCTTTGTGGATGAATCATCCAATGAATTAAGTAAGGTTATGCTAACAAGTGTGTTTATCAAACTTGCTTAGAAGACAAAAATAGAAATAATTGATGAGTTTAATGAAGCCAAAATCAATTTTTATGTAATGAATGCACAATTTTTAAGATAAAGTTTCATCATTAGACTTTTTATCAAGTGTCATTAGGATACTTGTTAACATTTTCCATTAAGTAAAGGAGAGATGGCCAAACAAAAAGGGCAAAAAAAGATTTAATTCTATTTCTTTTGTGAGCTGAGGTTTTTTCAAGTCGTTCTCTTAAGTTGTTGAAAGGAACGCCCATTAAGATCCAGATTGCAAGAAGAACTTTTGTCCTTTCTCATTTATTTATTCTTACAATGTTAACCTCATTTTTTTTGTTGTTGTAGAATTTATAAGTCACATGAAATGTTCCAAGTGTGAAGAAAAAAAAAAGACTTTCAAAGTTGGATTATTTTGAAGGTCATGGAAACACAATCTAAATACATGGAACTTTCCTCTTATGTTGGAAAATCAGAACAACAAGTGTTTGATTTTGTTCAAGATTAAGCGTGGAAGAAGTTTAAGGGTTGCAATCACATATTCCTATCTACCATAGTCGTGAGGTTCTACTTAAATTGGTGGCTTAGTCCATTCAATTTTATATCTTAAGTCGTTTCCTCCTCCCAATTGAATTATGTGATCACATTAAATCTATGATAAAAAAATATGATCGGGATATTGTAAAGGTGAAAAGAAAAAGTTTTATTGGATCAATTGGAATAAATTTTGCCAACCAAAAATTAGAGGAGGCATGAGTTTCAGGAATATTAAAAAACTTTAATCTTGGTGTTATCTCCATATCTTAAAAAATCTAGACGCATTGCTTGTTAGGTGGTTGAAGAAACTTTTCCAAAGTGAGTCTTGGCTATGCTTCGAGCTATTCTTAGCCGAATTTCATGGTTGTGTTTGGAGAGTTCGAACGAGTCACTTTGTCAATAGTTGGGAGGATGATTGAATTCCTCTTCATAATGGTTATAGGGCATGGTCTCCAAAGCCTCCCCATAACGAACTCTCACATGTTTCATAACTTATTCATCACGATCTTGTTACATAATGCATCGTTGATAACTATAATTTTCTTGGTTTTTGAAGTCATGCAAATCCTTCAACTTCCATTAACAACCTCACATCAAATGGATTGTCTAATATGGAGCCCTCATAAGAAAAGTATGTTTTCGATTAAGATTACTTATCATTCTATTAGGTATTGGGAGGAATTCCAATCCCTCTCAGTGTTGGTCGAAGCTTTGGAATACTCACACCATCTTCAACACATGTAAATCTTGTTTGGAGAAGTTTTCTTTTTCGTCTTCTAACCAAAAAGAATTTTTAATAAAGGAATGGTGATTGACCGTATTTGTCTATGTTGTGGAAATGTTAAGGAATACTTGAATCACGTCTTCAAAGATTGCTCTTGGGTTAAAATATGTGGTTTCATTCTCCTTTGGGTATTCGGTCAAAGAGTCCTTCATTCCTTTCATACCTTGGCTAGAACAGGTTGTTTTCCACTCATCTCAAGATACCATTTCATATGTGTTGTATCTTTGTTATGTCATTTGGTTTGCTTGGAACAAGGCTTGTTTTGATCGGAAACATATCATTGTGGAAGATATCTGTTCTCCGGAAATCTTGGAGTTTAGTTGATGCTTTCAATTTAATTTGGAAAGCACAAGTAGTATCTGCTTCCAATTTTCCCTCCTTTTGGACCCCCCTATCATGCTATAAATTAATGTTGATGTTGTTGGTTCGGTTAATAATAGTCAGGGTATTGGTGTGATTCTTAGCGATTTAGAGGGGTTTATTGTGGCCACATCAACCTGGTGCTTTGAAGCTCATCTGGATTTTGATATTGTTGAAGTGTTGGATAGAAGTTTAGCGATTCAATTTTCTCTAGATATGATTTTTTTCCTTTCTCTAAGTGATGGCGAAAAGAGAGTCGTTTAATGTGGTATGTGTCTTCCACTCTCTTACAAGTAATCAGACCTACTGAAGTGAGGTGCTTGGTGACTATTGGCATCATATTTTCCATATTCATTCCTCTTTGTTTAGTCATAAAATTTACATGTACCAATATTGTGACTCATCATTTATCTAAATTTGCTCTCTTTTCTACTCATATTGTTTGGATCGAGGAATGTTGTCATTGTATTTTATTTTTGTTGTAGTTGATTTGGTTGCTTAATGAAATTCAGTTTTACATCAAAAAATAAAGTTAAAACAATTTGAACCTTTTATGAAAAAAACATATAATTTTTTTTTTTGAGAGGATGAAAAGACATATAATTATAAATGTAAAAGTTGAGTATTTAAATGAGTTAAGTGTAAGTTTTTTTTTTAAAGAAGTTAAGTGTGAGATTGAATGTAGATATTATATAATGGATGTGAAATACAATAGAAAAGAAAGACTGGATATATAAAAAATAATTTAAAATATCATAATCAATAGATGTAATCAAGGCAATATTAAAATGTGTGATATTGATTTTTTGTTTAATTATTGAATGAAAACTTTGAAATTAAATTTCATTCATGAGTTTGTCTTTTAAAAAAAAATAACCTCATAACTTTGTGACAATCCTCTAAAAAAAAAACTGTGACATTGTTGATGTAAAACTATACTATAGTCAATAATTTTAAATTTTTGTACATGATATTTTTTTTCCTTGAAAAGATATGAATTATTTTATATGGTTATTACACTTAATTCTATTATGGATAAATGAGAAAAAAATTCTGCTCATATTAACGCAAGTCTCACATTGGTTCAGGGAAAACAAAGCATAAGTCGTACATTGAATAAAAATAAGGTCTAATTTGATCTATAAAATGTGAAATTTTCGACTAATAAATTGATTTTGTAAGAGTGAATTCAACCAAATAAATTTTTTTAATATGATAACAAATTCTACAGGATAAAGTAAAAAGAATAATACACATTAAAGTTCTTAATATAGAGTAAAATTAAAGATAAATATCTATTTTTTCTCTATTATATATGTGGCAACATATATTTGCACATACAACCTATAAAGCAATAATAATACCGTTTGATTTTCATGCACACGACACCTTTTGCTTCTCTTCCATTTAACACTTAACTGGCATATGAATCCAAACACGTCTCTCTCTTCCTCTCTCTCCTAACTCCTAACTTCAAAGCTTCCCTCTCCAATGCTTTTTAAACAGTTGCAAACTTTGCAGGATTAGATCACAAGAAGAAAAGAAAAGAAAAAAGTAACAAAAAAGAGCTAGTTAGGAATTATAGAGATTGCTGAAAAGAAGCTGAAGTTGCACTTTGCTATGTCATGAGAAGTATCAAATTTGTTTACTATATAATCTGTTTCTGATCAATGGCAGAACTTCTACTAATCACATGTCTTTCACTACTTTTTCTTGTTAATCAAGAGAATTGACAAAAAGAGAAATACTCTCTTTATTTTGTATCATTTTTTATTTTACTTTTTGTTTGTGTGTTTATAACAATTAACAAGTACATAAACATTCCAAAAGGCTTGGCTATTATAGGTACCTACCTTGCATAGATGATAAATCAAAGTGGTTTATTGGAAAAAATCACTCTCTACCCTCTAGTTTCTAGCTATTTTGGGTGAGTATTTAATTAATCATTCGTAATCTATAGTTTTTATTTCATTAAACTTGTTTTTAACAAATTATTTATTTGTTTTGTGCAGATGATTTTTCTTTTTGGGAGAGTACATATGCTTCTAAGAAATAGATCAAGAGCAGTGACCAAGCCAAATTTAATGGCTGATCACAGTTCTCAACAATCTTCCAATAATCAAAATTGTGCTAAAAAAACTATCCCTTCTTTATTTGGTTCACCAAAGTTTATTAGAGATTTCAACACCACCAACAACATCAGTTCTCTCTCAGAAGCTTTGAAAAGCCCAACTTCAATTCTTGACACTAGAATGTTATCCCCTTATGGTTTTGGTTATCCACTTTTTTATGACAACAAAATCCAAACTGTTCCAAACAAAACCTTCTCATCAAGAGGCATTGGTCTTGCTCTTATAGGTAACCTTAAGGATGATGATTCAATTGATGAGAATAATTCTGTTGAACAAAACAAAGGAAATGTTTTGTTTGGAACACAATTAAGAGTTAAAATACCAACTTTGCCATCTCCTATATTTTCTCCATTTGAGTCTCAAACCAAAACCAAAGATACACAAAATTCCAAACTTCTTTCTTTGAGTGAGATGGAGCTTTGTGAGGAATATACTTGTGTGATCTCTCATGGACCTAATCCAAGAACTACTCATATATTCGATAATTGCGTTGTCGAAGAGAGTTACTGTTCTCTGCCACAAAACAATTCTAACTCATCTGCTGGAAATTTTCTTAGAGTTTGCTACACTTGCAAGAAACATCTTGAGCAGACAAAGGATATATTTATTTATAGGTGTGTATATTTTTTTTCTAGTTTTCTACTTTTGCACTTAGCATTAGTTCTTAGCATTTATATTGCATTTAGATTTAGATTTAGATTTAAATGATATCTCATTAAATATGATATAAGATATTTTAATTTTAGTTATTTCATATAAGTAGATTTTTGCTGGTTATATATAGAGTTGAATTTTAAAGTTTGATTGTGTTTTGCAGAGGAGACAAAGCTTTCTGCAGTAGAGAATGCAGGCACAGAGAAATGGTGTTAGATGGTGTAGAAAGTTTAGAAGAATTTTGAAAGTACTAATGCTTATTCTTGAGGATGATGATTATAAACAAGAAAATCACAAAGTCAAAACAAAGTTTTCTATTATTCCTCATTATGATATCATAACTAGAGTGCATATTTGGTATCACCGTGCATATGTCCAAGTCACAGAGGCATTGTGATTTCGTAGAAGCTCTAAAATATTTTTTTCGAAAAATTCAGTGGTCGAGTGTGATTCTGTCAAAACTACCGTTAATCCAAACATGCATCAGACAATAGTAATAGTAGTTTATTTCACTGTAATAAGTAATTAAGTTTTTTTTTTTATTTCTATTTTTCCTTTTGGAAGGATTTTTTTTTGTTTTGTCTTTGAGCTCTCCAATGGATGGATATAGAGATAAGAGAGGGTGTTGAGTTAATTCCAAGTAATGACTCTTAATTTGGTTGTTTTTGTTTTTTCCCCCATTGTTTTAGGATGAAGCAGAAGATGATGTATGATTGAAAAGAGTGTCTTTTCTTTTTCTTATTCTTTTGTCATGAACTTATGATAATGATGGTGCTGCCTATTGTAATAGATGGGGACCGGTTTATTATTTCTCACAAAGATTCCCCTCATTGCATGTAAAGTATTAGTATGAATAGTTTAATGGATATGTATAAACACATCTATTCAATCCAATTTAGGTGATATTGCCTAAAAAAATTAATGTGATATTATGGTAAGATAAAGATTTAATAAATGAGCTTAATGTAAAATAGTTTTATGGTGAAAATTCATGTTATTTTATTGTCACATAACTGTTAAACTAATTTACACTAATACTACATGTGCATGTCTCATTTTCTAATGTGAATGTTTTTTAATATTATTAGTGCATATCCATTTTAATACTATTATTGGTTGAGAAAGATTTTAGCAAAACCATTAAAATAGACAAAAAAATGATAATGACAGAAAATTATACATTTGTCATATGTCATTTTCCTTACCCATTACTTCATTATCCAATTATTTGAATATTAGGTTACGGTTAGAAACTTTGATACGCATGAAATAATAGAGAGATTACCCAAATTTCAAACTTTGGATTAAATTTCAAAAGACGTTTCCCATTAATTTAAACTAAAAATATTATTCCTAAACACATTGTGACTGACACATTTGTCCTCATCCATTCCCTTATTGTAATGCCAACGAACAAACTACGTGTTCTGATCAAGCACAGGCACAAGCAACAAAAAGGTATAAATAACTGGAGTCATGATTAAAGGAACAAGCAGAAGCAAATGGACTCGAAAAGCCAAAATATTTATATGTACCAACTATCAAAAAGAAAAAAGCCAAAACATTGTTGTGGTAAAGATGTCTCTATACTATTTTTTGGTGTGTTAATCTAACGGTTCTTGAAAGAAAAGAGTGCTGATAATTTGGAGTTTGGTCGGAAGATAAATAAAGTCTAATAAAAAATAATTAATTAAACTTAGATTCCTTAACAATTTGTTTTGGTGGAACTAATTAACGATTTAAGACTAATTCTTGGTTGAAGTTGTCTATACTATGATATGCCGTAATGCGATACTTTTCTTTCTTGCACTTGCATATATCCGGTTAAGTGGTTATGATGATAAAAGATTAAATGATTAGCTTTACACAATTATTAGTTTTCCAAAAAATAAGCTTTACACGGTTATAGTAACTATAGTTTTGGGAAAGATGGGATAAGAGGTCCCAGATTACCATTTTAAAAATAAAATGATGTTTGCTTTTGGAAAATGCTCTTTCAACAATAAAACTAGAAATCAAATATGATGTCCTTACAATTCTTTTGAATACAAAAAGGGATTTTAGTTGTTGTTTGTTCATTAAGAGGAAACCCTAGTTCAAGGGCCGCCACAACACCATTTTGAGCATGCTGTCACTCTAGCACGCTTTTTTCTGCAAATTGAACTTTAATCTCATTCTAAAAGTTAGTTTAAAAGATGAAGGTGTTCCAACACATGTATACATCCAATATTTTGGGAATCTGAGTAATATGGAACTCCGATACAACTCACTCTCACACCTAGCGTGTATCCTTGGTTAAATTTCCACATTGCAATATTTGACTCAATTCTAATATCATGTTAAATGAGTGTGGATCTCATTTCAAAAGTCACTTCAAAGGATGAGGGTACTCAATTACATTTATAAATGCATAAGTTTGAAGACCTGAACAATCTAGGGTCCTGATACAACTTCAATATCCACCCTTATGTCGTGCGTAGCTTCTGGGTCCAATTCTTACATTTCAATCCTTAATCTAACTCTAATACCATGTTAAATGAGGTTGACTCTCTTCCCAAAAGTTAACTCAAAGGATGAAGGTGTCTAAGCACATTTATACATTCAACAGCCCCAATATTTGAGCAATACAAGACTCCAATACAACTTTAATATTCACCTTCACGCCTAGAGTGGATCCAATGTCCAATTCCCTCATAATATTTAACTCAACTCTGATACCATGTTAAATGAGTTTTAGCTCTCATCCCAAAAGTCAGCTCAAATGATGAGGTTGCTCAATCATATTTAGTACATGCAACAGTTGAGGAACCAAAGCAATTTGAGACTCCAATACAGCTTTAATACCCACTCTTACACCTCATGTGAGTCTTGGGTCCAATTCTCACATTTTAATCTTTAACCTGCCTCTAATACCTTGTTAAATGGACTTGGATATCATGACAAAAGCTAACTTAAAAGGTAAACTGTCCAAACACATTTACACATCCAAAACTCTCAGAATTTGAGTAATAGAGGACTCCACCCCACATCCAACAGTCCCAAAATTTAACCATCTTTATTCACTATGGTTAAAAAAAATTAGGAATCATAGAAACGAGGGTTGGAAAAATTATTATCTAAGGATTTTTATGAATTTCATTTAGCTTCTTAAAAGGGTTTCAATCAGAAGCATTTGGGATTTGGGAGCATGGTCTCTACATTTTTCGGTATTTTGCATTTGTTGTAGTGGACTCCAGAGTCCAAACTTCAGTCTAAATCAAAAAAGACAAACAAATATATAATGCTGGATTGAGTTAGTTGATCCACCTTTAGAATATTGATAAACCACGACTTTTTTATGAGATTGGTGGTAGTATTGGACCTCTACTAGTCTCAAAGACAATCACAATCGAATTGCATAATGAAATCATGGTGGAATGAAATGGTTTTGCTTCCTCTATTTCTAGAAGACGTGCGACAAAATCTCTCACACTTGATTTCCAACAATCTCCTCCGCCGAGCCTAACCAGGACGAAGCATCAATGGGCTAAATGTTCAAGACCAATAAGAGACTTAGACACCACATCTTCACCCAAAACCTTAAGAAATTAGGTATATGGGTCTCCTCTGTTATATATCAAACATTTTCTCCATTTCTAGCCGATGTGGGACATAATCTCTCACACTACTCCGAACAAAATGTACTCCTTGAGTCCCTAAGTCCCAACCACTCTGTCGTGGATTTTTGCCTATAGTCAACCATGAGCCCATGATCGCAACAAGAAGTAGAGATTTTCTTAAGGAAATTTACAAAAGCAACAACATATCTAACAAACAATAAATACTGTTAAATTGGCTACCCCATTGTCTTCTAGTTTAGAACAGAATTTGATACCTAGAGATGGAGGGTTCCATAGCAGACCAAGAACACAAACACAACAAATGGGACCCAAAATAACAGAAAAAGTGCGCGTGCTAAGAAGCAAAGATGCTGAGTGAATGATAGTAAGGAACAAACAAAAGGAACCTAAAAGATGGTGACTACTTTCGCATCTTTCACTGTCATACTGACAAATGAGAAGAAATGTACACCGTTGTTTATTTGACATGCATATAACTCATTCATTTTAGATGGATATATATCAACCAACCTAATCAAGATAATCTCAAAACGCTACACATATTTCACCCAAACCAAACGAAATGATAAATCATTGCTAGCTACACAACAAAACTCATGTCACCCTTTTTTTGGGGGGGTACAAACTTACATCACCCTTTATTCAGACTCACAGTATGAATGAGAATCATGATAAACATTAAACTTTGAAATAAGTTATGCATAAATACGTGTAATATTATAAAAGGAATTATGATATTTAAACACCTTCAATATCCCAACAGTTTTTAGCACCTTATTTTCTTTATATCCTTCTCTTTACATCATATCATCTCTCCATTTATTTATCTTCCAACTACATTGATTTTCTTGACTTAGTTTGTTTTGAAGGGATAGAGGAGCAGTTCGTTTGAAAGATGGTGTAATGTATGGTCGTGGAGAATTCAAGTATTTATTTTATTTGAGGGGTTAACCCTCAATTTTAACTAAAAAAATGTCCTATCAAATCAAATTATGGTAACTTTTCTAAAGTTACGGCACTAATCCTCATGTTTGACCATTATGAGAATAGATAAGACATAGTGGCATAACAAACTGACTTTTATTATATCTTGTGTTCGATGCACATGATGAGAAATATGAAAAAATTATTCACTATTTTTTTAAGTTTATATATGTAAACTTTCTTTCCTAAAAAAACTTTTATTTTGAAAAAAAAAACATTTTTGTTTTTAACTATGACATGTTAAGATATATATCATTTAAATGAAAAGAAGACACTTGTAAAACAATTATATGTGTCATGACTCATGTGTGTATGCTTTTTAAATTTTATAAATTAACAAAAAAGAATAAAAAAATTAACTTAGTAATTAAACAATTATATTATAATGTTTTTTTAATTTATTGACGCTACTAAATAAACAATTTCAGTTTTTTAAATCATGAGTAAATAATCTATTATATATGCTAGATTTCGTAGTAACTCATCTGAAGAAAAATTATTATATGTGCTAGATAAGTTAAATAAAGATATGCAATATATTGTATATAAATGACAAACATATATCTAGTTTTTTT
>Ga0228710_1007715_pt1 | contig 15783 bp, 17 predicted proteins | sample MedpolnodulmetaG_FD_177995 | JGI IMG/M metagenome (GOLD analysis project Ga0228710, IMG submission 177995) | Root nodule microbial communities from Medicago polymorpha collected in Santa Monica, California, United States - pink nodules | ecosystem: Host-associated > Plants > Roots > Nodule... | reverse complement strand
TATTGAATTCCAAGAACAAAAGATGAATTGTTGTGATAGCTAGCTACTCTATTTATAGTTTACAATGACTTAAACCCTAAGAAATATAACAATAGAATGTTCCACAAGAAACCACGGGCTTTTAGGTTAGAAGTAAACCAATAGGTAGCTTGTCCATGAAGCAGAAGCAGCAAAAGAGTATCCTGAGAGCTTGCACGACCAAGCTGCTGGTGGCACGGGCCGTGCCAAGTTCCTGACTTAGGGGGTGACATATTTTTGTCCCATATTTCGTATTTTCATCCCGAATCAGCTCCTAATCCTCTTTCTTTTGCTCCAAGACACAATCTATCAAATATTTGTTCCTGAAATATAATAACTTGCAATTGAAGTAAAATAATTCTAAAAAGAAAATAATATTAAATAAAACGAAATCAAATCTAAATAAAACGGACTCAAATAATATATTAAAAACACTAATTTATTGACTCATCAAACTCCCCCACACTTGAATCTTTGCTTGTCCTCAAGCAAAAGGCATAAACATAGCAGCATAAAACAAGACTAATATATGACAATTCAATTAAAAACTTATGTCTCCTCAAAGACTTAGTTTCAAGTGTACACTAATCACAAATTCAAGCATTTCTTATGATCTTTATTCAACCCAACAACGAGTTTCAAGTGAATGTGTGTGTGTAGTTTAACCTTTTTCTTGCTCTTGTATAAGACAGATATTGTGAGGAAACAGGTTCTAATCTTAGCACTAAACCAACCGAGATGGAAATTAATTAGATTTATTTTGACAGTTTAAATGTCTTGGGGGCTTGCAGATTGCTTAAGGGATACCATATTCTCGTAGGAAGTCAGTGAGGGGGTATCCTTTCCTCCTAGATTCAATGATCACCCTAAGTAGTGCTACAAAAATTATAAGTTAAAAGACACCATCTTCACGTAGGAAGTCAACGAGGGGGTATCCTTTCCCCCTAGAGTCAATGATGTCTCCTAATTATGCATTTGATTCTTTCCTTCTTTTAGAAGGATTTGTGGAAGCTACTTTTGTTTATTAGAGAAACACCACATTCACGTAGGAAGTCAACGAGGGGGTATCCTTTCCCCCTAGATTCAGTGGTGTCTCCTTTATAAATATATTTGCCTCCGCCCCACTTTGATTTATCTTTTTATTCCCCACACAAACTTATACTACTTTTACTCTAAAGACTTTTAAGGGTAAATGTACCACTAAAATTAGAACGTGCTCCTTAAAATACCAATTCATACATTTGCTCAAGGGATGCAACTTGTGCTTTTCTCATTGGAGAATTTTTTTTACAATAAAACAAGATGTGGGTATAGCAAGAACACTTAAAACAAAAGAAATTATTTTCATGTACGAGAAACAACCATTTTAGAGAAGACAACAAAAAATTATGTCATAATTTATAATAAAAACAAGCCGCTTAATCATGCCCTGCGCAATAAAACATAACAAAAGAATTAAAGTTCAAGGGAGTTTGAAAACACTACGAACTTGGGAGAAGCATTGTCCTCAATGATTCAAAATTTAGAAAATTAAAAGAGAAGAAGAAGGAGGAGGAGGAGGAGGAGGAGGAGGAGGAGGAGGAGGAGGAGAGAAGAGATAAGGGAAGAGAGGAAGAGGAAAGCTCACAATTTCATTAAGGTCCATAAGGAGGACCTTGGAGGTGGAGGTGTTGCATCATGTTCCGGAGCATTTGGTTGTTTTCTTCATTGATGTGATTGTCCCTTAGGACATCGTTCCGTAGCCCGGTTATTTTAACACCTTGCCTTTGTTGTTCGGTGCTTATCCTCTGAACTTCAGTTTGCATCCATGCCCATCTTTCATCATTATAATGCCCAACGACTTCATGGTCATGGTGCTCCTCATCTTGGTGTAAGTTCGCACCTTCCTCATCACTCAGATTGTGCTCCTCATGTACTTGTGGATCATAACCAACATACAGAAAATTCTCTTCCACCTCGGTGTTAGTCCGAGATGGGTTAGGAAGTATAATCAAACATAAAGGCACATTGAGCTAAAGCTCATAAGTCATGTTATCAGGTGGATGAGGCTTAATAAAATTCATAGCAATGAGGGTCTCTATATTAAGCCTATTGTTGCCCTCAATTTGGTTAAAACCTTGGTCCTCACCCACTCCTAACTTCCTAGCTATATAGGTGATGATACCACCTACTACTATCTCTCCCTTACCATCGGATTTTGTACCAGAGGCGAGATAATCAAGCAAGTAGTAACAGGTATTCACAGGGCGGTTATTAAGCATAGCCCACAACATGAAAAGCTCATCTGTCCTAGTGGTTCCTAACTCTTTCCTACCCCAGATGGTGCAAGCCATGACCCTTTGAAGGTACCTAAGCACGGGGTTGTGGATGTTGCTAGCCTTATTGGAACATGAATTGTATTATCTTAGACTGGTGATACGTTTCCAAAAGGCATTCCGGCTTTAGAGCATGATTCCAAGAGTCATGGATGAACCTCGCATTTGCGAAGTCCATCTCTAAGCAAAAGTTTTCAAGGGACATCTCGTAGTCAATGTTCATAAGCCGGAAGGAGACTCTATGATTAGGGTTATCAAAGTTCAACCTATCCTTCGTGAAAGCAATAGAACTTAAGAATTCATAAGTGAAGTTTTCGAACCCCCTCATAGGTTTCAACATCTCAATCCATCTTAGGTTTCCTAGCAACCTAAACACATTATCTCTAATTCCTAACACATTCAAAGAATAAGAATCGGGATACCTACAAGGATGTAAAGGTTTAGAGATAAAAGTTTTCTACCTATCCCTTTGCTTGTTATCTTTGAATTATATTCCATGATTCTTTGTCGATGCTTGCCTCTTTGAAGAAGGTCCTCCGGAAGAGCTTCCTGTCTCCTTTCCACTTCTCTTTGGAGCCATGTTTGCCTTGACCTAGTTTGAGTTTGTGTGACTTGGTGTCAGTTTTGGTGAAGGTTAGGTTTTGGAAAGGTTTTTGGTGGAGAAGGTTGGTTTAGTTATGGGGTTGAGGTTTAAGTAGAGTTTTTGAGTTTAATTGTGTAGGTTGGTGGAGAATTTGTGGTTTTTGGGTTAGGTTAATGGGGTATATGAATTTGGATGATTTTTGGTTTGAGTGGGTGAAAGTTGTTTTTGATCGGTGGATTATGTTTGGAATGAAATTTGGAGTTGTTTAGGTGAAGAAATTGTGTGATTTGGTGGAGATTTGAGGAAGATATGAAGGTTTAAAGGTTTTTGGTTATGGAGTTTTGAGAGATGAGAGATGTTTATGTTGATGAATGAAGGAAGAATAAGGAAAAAAAATGTGGTTTATGGGTCATAGGAGTCGGGCACGGTCGTGCCACTGCAGGCATGGGTCGTGCCAACTTTATGGCATTTGGGCTTTGGTGTGGGTGTGGTCAGGCACAACCATGTCACTGCAGGCACGGGCCGTGCCAAGGTTCTGGCATTTCTAGGCTCAATTTTTTTCGTTTTCTTGAATCAAAGACAAATTACCTACAAAACAACTTAAAACAACAAAATAAAAGCGATTAAATGTGTGGGTTGCCTCCCACGAAGCACTCGTTTAGAGTCATTAGCTTGACGGTTAGAAAGTGTCCTTAGAAAGGATCAAAGAGATCATATTGTGTAGATGACGCTAGGAAGCGTTCTTTCACATCATGATCTTTAATCATGCAACAAGAATAAAGAGCAGGACCTTCCATAACATTTTCCAACTCAAATCCTACCATCTCATCACTCATTTGAAAAACAATCCTACCATTCTTAACATCGACAATAGTTCCCGCAGTAGCGAGGAAAGGTCTCCCTAGAATTATAAGGACATCATGGTCTTCCAGAATGTCTACTACCACAAAATCAGTCGGGATGTATATCCCTTCTATCTTAACGGGGATGTCCTCAACAAATCCAACTACTTAAATTGTAGAACGGTCAGTTAACTTCAAGGTCATCTCGGTAGGTTCAATTCTCCTATCCCAATCCTCTTAAAGAGGGACAAAGGCAACAAACTAACACTAGCTCCTAAGTCGCACAAGGCTTTATCAATGGTCTCACTCCCAATCCCACAAGGGATGACAAAACTACCTGGGTCTCTAAGCTTAGGAGGCGGCTTCTTAATGATTGCACTACTTTCCCTAGTCAAAACTATTGTCTCATTATGCTCTATAGTCTTTTTCTTTGAAAAATTTTCCTTTAAAAACTTAGCATATAGAGGCATTCGAGACAAAGCTTCTGCAAAGGGAATATTAATGCAAATCTTTTTAAGTATATTGACAAATTTATTGAATTGTGCCTCCAAGTTAGGTTTAGCAAGACTCAATGGAAAATGGACTTTGGGTTTATCAAGTGGTTTCTCACCTTCTATCGTGGCATTCTCACCTAAAAGCTTAACACTCTCTCCCTTAATGTCCTTAGCCTTAGCAATGGTATCTTCTAGCTTACTACCCCCCAAAAGAAATAGCGTTAACATGGGCTTTGGGGTTGGCTTCGGTTTGACCAGGAAAGACTCCCGGTGCTTGAGAAGAAGCGGCCACTTGTTGGGCCACTTGGGAGATTTGGGTTTCAAGCATTTTAATGTGAGTAGCGATAGAGTCTACCTTAGTATTGAGTTTGGAGAGAGAATCATTCAGAGAATCCGGTTTGGTTTTTGAGCTCTTGGAGCTGTTTAGATTGATTCATGACATAACTTTCCATTAAAATTTCCAAACTTGATTTCTGAGCGATTCTCTGGTTGTTTACATAGTCAGGTGGTGCTACTTGTCCATAGGAATTTTGAGGGTTTTTATAAAAGTTTTGGTTTTGCCTCATTCCTTGGTTGTATTGAGCATAGTTCATTTTCTTAACACCATTAATAGCACTACCCAGCTGGCAATCAACACCGATATGACCAAATATACCACATATTTCACAAGGGGGAGATACAGGAGCATTTGTGACAGCACTAACATTCATTTTTTCAAACTTTTGGGTTAGTGCATCAACCTTAGCAGCAAGATGATCAAGATTAGAGACTTCGTATATACATGCCTCTTTTTTAAAGGGTGAAGAAGCAATGATGGCTCTCTCATTGGTCCACTCGTAGTGATTCTGAGCCATCTCCTCAATTAAAGCGTATGCCTCTGTATAGTTCTTGTTCATTAAAGCTCCACCTGCAGCTGCATCAACAGTCATTTTAGTGGTATATGATAAGCCATTATAAAAAGTGTGGACTATAAGCCACTTCTCTAAACCATGGTAGGGACAAAGTCTAAGCATTTCCTTGAAACGCTCCAACGCATCATAAAGAGATTCCCCATCTTTTTGATTGAACCGTGTGATTTGGTCCCTTAATTTAGCAGTTTTATAGGGGGAATGAATCGGACAAGGAATGCTTGCCTCATTTGATCCGATGAAGTAATGGAACCAACTTCCAATGAATGGAACCAAACACTAGCTCTATCCCTTAAGGAGAAAGGAAAGAGATGTAGCCTTACGGCCTTTTGGTTCGCTTTCAAGGTTCCGCTGAGTCTTTAAAAAGTTGACATATGCAGATTTTGGTACTCAACGGGTGATCCAGAAAACTGAGTTTGCTACACCAAGTTAAGTAATGTTGCCTTAATCTCAAAGTTGTTACCCTCAACCGTTGGGTACACAATAATAGCCTGTGGCTCTTCCGTAGAAGGTGTTGCATACTCTTTCAGAGTGCGTTCAGCCATAGCGATATTATTTTGCGCCTCTCTCTTTCTCTTATGTAAGAACCTTTCGATCTCGGGAACAAATTCACCAAGACTTTTAGATCTTTGCATAAAAGAGTAAGAACCCAATGAGTTAACAGTAAAAAAAGAGAAAGATGTAGTAGAAGAAAAAGAAAAAGAAAAAGAAAAAAAGAAAAACTCTAATCACTGAGAAAAAGTTAATCAAATTAGTTAACTCTCCGGCAGCGGCGCCAAAAACTTGATGAGTGAAACCGCAAGTGTATGGTTCTACCGAAGTAGTAAAAAGAGAGTATCGTTCCAACAGGGAGTTGTTCAATTTAATTAACTTTTAGAAGATGATAAGAAGAAAGTTCAGTTGTAAAGATTCGGTTTTTAAAAGAATAATAAAAAGTACCCTGTGATTATTGGTTCATCATAATAACAAACCATTCACAAACAAACCCTAAACCTAACTTTATATTCGACCTATTTTCTAAAGACAAGTTTCTCTTACGCGTACCAAAGCTTTTTTCGAAGTCAGTGAGTGTGTTCCTCTAGCAACCACGCCTATTCTCATGGTTGATTACTATTAGAATCCTTGAAGAACGAAAATTTATATGTCTCACGGTTTGCTAGACTATTCTCATGTTTCGCAACCCTTGTCTAATTTCACTTGTTCCAATATTAAAGCTCCGCTGTCGCTTTATGAATTGAGATTTGAGATGGTGAATTAACAAATGCTAACCCTCCGTTGTCACTTTATGAGTTTGGTATTTGTTAATTCATTATAAAAACGGTGAATTAGATTAGAAAGTAGATTTATATAAAATTAGGGTTTATGACTTGGTTTGATTAGGATTATGTCATTAGACTTATCCAACAATCCCAAGACAAGAAGAGTCTACTCACTCATGTTCATCGTAGACATAGAAGAGAAGAAGAAGAACATAAAGTAAATAACAACAAAGTAAAAGGAGAACTTTTTATAAAGAAAGACAATTGTCACTATTGAATTCCAAGAACAAAAGATGAATTGTTGTGATAGCTAGCTACTCTATTTATAGTTTACAATGACTTAAACCCTAAGAAATATAACAATAGAATGTTCCACAAGAAACCACGGGCTTTTAGGTTAGAAGTAAACTAATAGGTAGCTTGTCCATGAAGCAGAAGCAGCAAAAGAGTATCCTGAGAGCTTGCACGACCAAGCTGCTGGTGGCACGGGCCGTGCCAAGTTCTTGACTTAGGGGTGACATATTTTTGTCCCATATTTCTTATTTTCATCCCGAATCAGCTCCTAATCCTCTTTCTCTTGCTCCAAGACTCAATCTATCAGATATTTGTTCCTGAAATATAATAACTTGCAATTGAAGTAAAATAATTCTAAAAAGGAAATAATATTAAATAAAACGAAATCAAATATAAATAAAACGGACTCAAATAATATATTAAAAACACTAATTTATTCACTCATCAGTGTGGTACCATGTTTTGGATGTCGGAGTTATGTTACCGATTAATTCCCCATCTTTAAATAATTGGATATTCAGAGATATGTTACCGAATAATCCACCCTTCATCCTCATCTTTAAATAGGACTGATCATGATGCATGGACTTCAAGTATAAACTCGACAATGCACAACATCATAAACTCATCATTATATAATTCACATCATTATATAATATATCACCACACCAACATATCATCGCATCGTCAAATCAATACATTTATACATCAACAATTCATCATTATTAATATTTATTTCCAATATCATCATAATAATCACAACATCATTTTTATTGTCACTACCACATCAATACAAAAACATCACTTTAATTAACCAATTTACGTCTTAGATGATTCACGACTTATACTTAGTTAACCAACATTTCAATCACATGTTAATAACTAATTACAATCATTATTCATCATTGTATCATTAACATATAATCAATTGCAAACTAGCATGCTACAATTCACTATTCTACAAAGTCCGTCTAATTCCACTTAAGATACTCATATTATCATGATCAGGACATCCTCCTGACTCACCACCAAGACTAGTAACAAAGGCAACATCGGCATGTTCTAAACGATAAAACATATGTTCATATTTTTCAGCAATGTTTAACATAATATAGGTAGAATTTCACCTAGTTACGACATCAAGTGTTACCATTGCTTTAGAACATACACCTACATAATCTACACCTTTCTTGAGAGTGGCCAACAAATTAGGAGAACTCTTGACAAACTTACATGCAACCTTAATTATTTGGACAGATGCATCAATATCTTTTAATCCATCAAGTACAATCAAGTTTAATATGTGAGCACATCATCTCATATGCATGTACTCTATATTAAACAAAGTATGACCATTCTAAACACGTATGCCTCTATTTAACACAACAAATAGATCTAATACCCCAATCCTTCATGCAAATTTCTAAGGCTATTCCTATACCTTTATGGTCATCAATTACATTGAAACTCAATATTTTTTTCTTCAAAACCCACTCATCATCAATATAATGAGTTGTCACACACATATAATTCATGTTTTGAATTGATGTCCAAGTATCAGTTATAAGAGTTTATTTTTCAACGTGTTTAAAAGGAAGTTCATCAATAATTATCATCTTCGCAAGTGTCAATCTAGTGTTCTCTTGACTAAAATCAACTAGTTTCAAACTAACACTATTAGGATCATCCTCACTTCCTGTTCCAATGACTATAGTCTTTTGTTTGTTATCAACTACCTTATATGGGTTTTTTAGGCACACCTTTAAATGTTTTCCCAGGTTAGTTGTGTCATGACTATAACTATTTGCCACATATTATTTCCTGTAATACTTACACACGACCTGATTTTTAACTTTATTAAAATGTTTCCAAACTATAAAATGCCTTGGCGAGTTTTTTTTTGTTTGCTTATCGTTGTAGCAGCTCCTACCTCAGCTACAACTGATGACATCTCGTCATTACGTAATTTTATATGTGTGTTGATCAGATTTTGGAGTTGACAAGGCAACTTAAGCAACAAGGAAAGAAGAAAAATTAAAGAAAATACAAAGAAGCAAAACGTGTCACGATTGGCAGAAAACGTGACACGATTTGAGAAGACCAAAACATGCTTTCGACATTATGAAAAACGTGTCACGATGGCCACACAAGAAAGAGACTTATCTTTGCTCAAGGACACCTCCAAGAGACTTCTATGCTCAATCACAACTGAAAGAGACTTCTATGCTCAAGGACAACTCCAAGAGACTTCCTCTACTCAATCACAACTGAAAGAGACTTCTAAACAATTACAAAGAATTGAATACAGTTTGAATACTTGATATACAATCAGAGGTATTCACAATACAGCACGAACAGAACAGACTCTGTTTTTCTAGACACTTAGGAATTCTAAGATAAAAACAATTGGAAGAATTCTCTAAGTTGTTGATGTTTGTTTTCGACGTTTTTGCACAGAGTATTGGCCTTGTATATGCGTGTGTGTTCTCTAAGTCTTCATCCCTATTTATAGAGGAGTTTAGAGACGTTGAGAATTTAGCCGTTACATCAACGTGTCTTGCATTGAAGCTTTGATTCTTCACCCTTGATCTTTTGCCTGATTTGATAGTTGTCCTATGAAGAACTTAATTCAAATCCATTCCAGAACAAAAGGAACAACGTCTGCAGTAATGTTACTGTTATCTTTGTCTTGTTGTGGAGACAAACATTGCAGAGAAGGTGGTTGCAGAGTTCGTGGCCGTACACTTCGTACAATGTCCTTTGTCAACTCTGGTGAAGTAGCTTCTGGCGAGATATGCTTCTGATGATCAGTGCTTCTGATGTTCTTGCTTCTGATGACGTGTCTTCAGGAGCTCTTCTTCAGACTCGTTTCTTCAGACGCATTCTTCAGACGCAGTTCTTCAGACTCATTCTTCCAGATGCTTTAAGCTTCAAATAAATTCCTTTGCTCTTGAACTTGTTCAATCAGAATCTTTAAGAATAGTACTTTGATTATGGATCGTGTACACTTGAACAAATTGTTTAGCATATCCAATTGATTATTTTTAATACCTTGTTATTGTCAAAACTCAATAGGTGACTTGTGAAACACCCTTTGTTCCAACAGATTAAAGAGCGGGACCTTTCATAACATTCTCCAACTCAAATCCTACCATCTCATCACTCACTTGAAAAACAATCCTATCATTCTTAACATCAACAATAGCTCCCGCAGTAGCGAAGAAAGGTCTTCCTAGAATTATAGGGACGTCATTGTCCTCTTCAATGTCAACTACCACAAAATCAGCCGGGATGTATATCCCTTCTATCTCAACGGGGATGTCTTCAATAAATCCAACCAGTGGGATTGTAGAACGATCAACTAACTTCAAGGTCATCTCGGTAGGTTTCAACTCTCCTATCCCAATCCTCTTAAAGAGAGACAAAGGTAACAAGCTAACACTAGCTCTTAAGTCGCACAAGGCTTTATCAATGGTCTCACTCCCAATCACACAAGGGATGGCAAAACTACCTGGGTCTCTAAGCTTAGGAGGCGGCTTCTTAATGATTGCACTACTTTCCCTAGTCAAAGCTATTGTCTCATTATGTTCTTTAGTCTTTTTCATTGAAAAAATTTCCTTTAAAAACTCAGCATATAGAGGTATTTGAGACAAAGCTTCTGCAAAGGGAATATTAATGCAAATATTCTTAAGCATGTTAACAAATTTATTAAATTGTGCCTCCAAGTTAGGTTTAGCAAGCCTTAATGGGAAAAGGGTTTTGGTTTTATCAAGCGGTTTCTCACCCTCTATTATGACTCTATCACCTAGAAGCTTAACACTCTCTCCCTTAATGTCTTTAGCCTTAGCAATGGTATCTTCTAACTTACTACCCCCAAAAGAAATAGCGTTAACATGGGCTTTGGGGTTGGCTTCGGTTTGACCAGGAAAGACTCCCGATGTTTGAGAAGAAGTAGCCACCTGTTGGGCCACTTGGGATATTTGGGTTTCAAGCATTTTAGTATGAGTAGCAATAGAGTCTACCTTAGTATTGAGTTTGGAAAGAGAATCATTCAGAAATCCGGTTTGGTTTTTGAGCTCTTGAAGCTGTTTAGATTGGTTCATGCCATAGTTTTCCATTAAAATTTCCAAACTTGATTTTTTAGGAATCCTCTGGTTGGTTGCATATCCAGGTGAATGGAACCAAGCACTAACTCTACCCCTTAACAAAAAAGGAAAGAGATGTAGCCTTACGGCCTCTTGGTTCGTCTTGAAGGTTCCACTAAGTCTTAAAAAGGTTGAGATATGCATATTAGGATCCTCAGCGGGTGATCCAGAAAACTGGTTTTGCTGCACCAAGTTAAGTAGTGCAGGCTTAATCTCAAAGTTGTTACCCTCAACTGTAACACCCCGTTTTCCCAACAATGTAAATAATACAAATAATCAGAGTATTCAACGTAAAACGGGATATCACACTACGTTTTAAATATAAATAGAGTAAAGTTACGATTTATTAAAACACCTTGTCAAAATTTCAATGACATCGCAGCGGAAAATAGATTCATAGTTCAACAACTTTGGCACTACGACCTCAACATAAACAACTTAATTAAAAATCTTAATTAAAGGGTGCAACAACATAGTTCCAAAATTAATACGCAACAGTGGAAAACATAGCAAAAATCCCCATCTCGTTACGTATCAGAGCGACCCTACGTTGACGCATGAGACAATCAACTCACATTATTATTGTTGTTATTTATTGTTGTTTAGGTTGTTAGATTCCGTTGATGAATTATATGATTATTATTATTGAATGTGAAATCTCACCCCTTCTGTTTGAATGTTGCCTCTACGTGTGTAACGTGCAGATAACCAGGATTAGCTGCTGATGTGAGTTGATTCTCTCATGCGTCGTCGTAGGGTCGCTCTGATACGTAACGGGATGGGGATTTTTGCTATGTTTTCCACTGTTGCGTATTAATTTTGGAACTATGTTGTTGAATCCTTTAATTAAGATTTTTAATTAAGTTGTTTATGTTGAGGCCGTAGTGCCAAAGTTGTTGAACTATGAATCTATTTTCCGCTGCGATGTCATTGAAATTTTGACAAGGTGTTTTAATAAACAATAACTTTACTCTATTTATATTTAAAACGTAGTGTGATATCCCGTTTTACGTTGAATTCTCTGATTTTTTGTATTATTTACATTGTTGGGAAAACGGGGTGTTACAATTGGTATCAGAGCAGGTTGGTTTGTCCGGCCAAGTAGTTGAGTCGCGTAGTGTCATGTGAGAGTTTAGTACTGTCATTTTGTTGTCCTGATTATTGTTTGTTGTGTAGAGAACTAAGATGGCTGGAAGGAATGATGCTGCTATTGCTGCTGCGTTGCAAGCTATGGCTCAAGTGTTAGGGTAGCAGGCTAATGCTGGTGCTGGTGCTGGTGCTAATGATGGAGTTAGGATGTTGGAAACTTTTCTGAGGAACCATCTGCCTACTTTCAAGGGAAGGTATGATCCTGATGGAGCTCAGACGTGGCTCAAAGAGGTTGAAAGAATTTTTCGGGTCATGCAATGTAGTGAAGTTCAGAAGGTGCGCTTTGGTACGCACATGTTGGCCGAGGAAGCTGATGATTGGTGGGTAAGTGTTCTTCCACTCCTAGAGAATGGTGGTGGAGTTGTTACTTGGGCTGTGTTTAGGAGGGAGTTCCTGAACAAGTGCTTTCCGGATGATGTTCCTGGGAAGAAAGAGATTGAGTTTCTTGAGCTGAAGCAGGGTGACATGTCGGTGACCGAGTATGCTGCTAAGTTTGTGGAGTTGGCTAAGTTTTATCCACATTACACTGCTGAGACTGCTGAATTTTCCAAGTGTATCAAGTTTGAGAATGGCTTGCGTGCTTAGATCAAGCGAGCCATTGGCTATCAGAAGATCCGTCAGTTTTCTGAATTGGTGAGCAGTTGTAGGATTTATGAGGAGGATGCGAAGGGTCATTACAAGGTTATGAATGAGAGGAAGGGTAAGGGTCAGCAGAGTCGTCTTAAGCCTTACAGTGCTCCTGCTGATAAGGGTAAGCAAAGGGTAGATGAGAGGAGGCCTAGAAAGAAAGACACTCCTATTGAGATTGTTTGCTACAAGTGTAATGGAAAGGGCCACAAGAGTAATGCTTGTCCTAAGGATGAGAAACGGTGTTTCCGTTGTGGTAAGAAGTGGCCTACAATTACAGAGTGCAAGCGTGGTGATATGGTTTGTTTCAACTGTGACGAAGAAGGTCACCTTGGTTCGTAGTGCAAGCAGCCTAAGAAGGCTCAAACTAGTGGAAGGGTGTTTGCTTTTACTGGTACACAAACAGAGAATGAGGATCGTTTGATCAGAGATACATGTTTCTTTAATAGTACTCCTTTAATTGCTATTATTGATACTGGTGCTACGCATTGTTTTATTGTTGTTGATTGTGCTTACAAGTTGGGTCTTGATATGTCGAGTATGAATGGAGAAATGGTTGTCGAAACTCTAGCTAAGGGTTCGGTGACTACTTCTCTAGTATGTTTGAAGTGTCCGTTGTCAATGTTTGGTCGAGACTTTGAAGTTGATTTAGTCTGTTTACCTTTGAGTGAAATGGATGTAATACTTGGTATGAACTGGTTGGAGTATAACCATGTTCATATTAATTGTTTTAGTAAGTCGGTGTATTTTTCTTCTGCTGAAGAAGATAGTGAAGTTGAGTTCTGGTCTACCAAGCAGTTGAAGCAGTTAGAGCGTGATGAAATTATGATGTTTTCTTTGATGGCTTCCTTGTCTGTTGAGAATCAAGCGGTAATTGATAAGTTGCAAGTTGTGTGCGAATTTCCAAAAGTTTTTCCTGATGAGATTCCTGATGTTCCGCCAGAGAGAGAGGTCGAATTTTCAATTGATCTTGTTCTGGGTACGAAGCCTGTGTCGATGGCGCCTTATCGTATGTCGGCTTCTGAATTGGCTGAGTCGAAGAAGCAGTTAGAAGATTTGCTTGATAAGAAGTTTGTAAGACCGAGTGTTTCACCTTGGGGAGCGCCGGTGTTGTTGGTTAAGAAGAAAGATGGTAGCATGAGGCTGTGTATTGATTATCGACAGTTGAATAAAGTGACGATAAAGAATAGGTATCCACTTCCGAGAATTGATGACTTGATTGATCAGTTGGTGGGTGCACGTGTGATTAGCAAGATTGATTTGAGATCGGGTTATCACCAGATTAAAGTGAAAGATGAAGATATGCATAAGACGGCTTTTAGGACATGTTACGGACATTACGAATATTCAGGGATGCCTTTCGGTGTTACTAATGCGCCAGGTGTATTTATGGAGTACATGAATCGCATTTTTCATGCTTATTTGGATCGCTTTGTTGTTGTGTTCATTGATGACATTTTGATATACTCTAAGTCCGAGGAGGAACATGCTGAGCATTTGAAGATTGTTTTGCAAGTGCTGAAAGAGAAAAAGTTGTATGCCAAGTTGTCGAAGTGCGAATTCTGGTTGAATGAGGTGAGTTTTCTTGGCCATATTATTTCTGGTAGTGGTATTGCTGTGGATCCGTCTAAAGTTGATGCAGTATCACAATGGTAGACTCCTAAGTCGGTTACCGAAGTTAGAAGCTTTTTGGGTTTGGCAGGTTATTACCGCAGGTTTATAGAAGGATTTTCAAAGTTGGCACTACCGTTAACTCAGTTGACCTGTAAGGGTAAAGCTTTTGTGTGGGATGTTCAATGTGAGAACAACTTTAACGAGTTGAAGCAGCGGTTGACGTCGGCTCTGGTTTTGATTTTACCGAAGCCAGATGAACCTTTTGTCGTGTATTGTGATGCGTCCAAGTTGAGTTTAGGTGGTGTGCTTATGCAGGATAACAAGGTAGTAGCTTATGCATCGAGGCAGTTGAGGATTCATGAACGAAATTATCCTACTCATGATCTAGAGTTGGCTGCAGTGGTCTTTGTGCTTAAAATTTGGAGGCATTATTTGTATGGTTCTAGATTTGAAGTGTTCAGCGATCATAAAAGTCTGAAGTATTTGTTTGATCAGAAGGAACTGAATATGAGGCAGCGAAGATGGCTTGAATTGTTGAAAGATTATGATTTTTGTTTGAATTACCATCCAGGTAAAGCTAATGTTGTTGCAGATGCCTTAAATAGGAAAACTTTGCATATGTCAGCTATGATGGTTAAAGAGTTGGAGCTACTTGAACAGTTTAGGGACTTGAGTTTAGTTTGTGAATTGTCACCTCAGAGTGTGAAGTTGGGTATGTTGAAGATTGATAGTGAATTTTTGAATAGTATTAAAGAAGCTCAAAAAGTAGATGTTAAATTTGTGGACTTAATGGTTGGCAATAATCAGACTAATCTTTAAGGTTGATGATCAAGGAGTGTTGCAATTTCAAGGCAGAATTTGTATTCCTGACAATGATGAGATGAAGAAGATGATTCTTGAAGAAAGTCACAAAAGTAGCTTGAGTATTCATCCGGGAGATACAAAGATGTACCATGATTTTAAGGAGTTGTTTTGGTGGTCTGGGTTGAAACGTGATGTGGCATAGTTTGTATATTCATGTTTGATTTGTCAGAAGTCAAAAGTTGAGCATCAGAAACCTGCTGGATTGTTAACACCGTTAGATGTGCCAGAGTGGAAATGGGATAGTATATCCATGGATTTTGTGACGAGTTTGCCGAATACTCCAAGAGGGCATGACGCCATTTGGGTGATTGTGGATAGATTGATGAAGTCGGCTCATTTCATTCCGATTAATATCAGTTTCCCTGTATCTCAGTTGGCGGAGATTTACATTCGCGAGATTGTGAAGCTACATGGTGTTCCGTCGAGCATTGTGTCGGATAGAGATCCAAGGTTTACTTCTAGATTTTGGAGGAGTTTGCAATAGGCGTTGGGTTCTAAGTTGAGGTTGAGTTTGGCGTATCATCCGCAGACAGATGGTCAGTCGGAGAGAACAATTTAGTCGTTGGAAGATTTGTTGAGAGTTTGTGTACTTGAGCAAGGTGGAACTTGGGATAGTCATCTACCGTTGATAGAGTTCACGTACAATAATAGTTATCATTCTAGTATTGGAA
>Ga0228710_1007713_pt1 | contig 15784 bp, 15 predicted proteins | sample MedpolnodulmetaG_FD_177995 | JGI IMG/M metagenome (GOLD analysis project Ga0228710, IMG submission 177995) | Root nodule microbial communities from Medicago polymorpha collected in Santa Monica, California, United States - pink nodules | ecosystem: Host-associated > Plants > Roots > Nodule... | reverse complement strand
TTTTTTTTTTCTTCCATTTTTTTTTTTTTTTTTTGTAGTGATATATTTGTTTGAATTGCTGAAAAAAACTCAAGATTTTCCTAATATTATGTTCAAAATTATACAACAAATTCTAAAACAAAAAAGAAAGGTCAAAAAAGACAAAACGGACCCCTTAAAATTTTCACTTTTGAAAAGTAAAAAAAAGAGTTTACATTACTGTGGTATCTTCCCTGAAATGCCAATTAAAAATTGGTAAGAAGAGTACTTATGTTATGTTGTTTTATTCAAAACTACTCTTATTCAAATTAAGCTTCATTTTCAAAAGATTATGATAACTTCTTTATGCCGTTTCATGGCTGGTTTTCTAACCAAACAATAAACAGGAAAGACTTGCGTTTGAAATGCCTAAGTCATGGTTTTTGCCCACTAGTCAATTTCTGGCTAAAAGCCAAAACCATAAATTTGTACTTTAGCAAATTACTACGTACACTTTATAACTACCACGCCTTTCTACATTTTCTCAATTAATAGAAATCCCAAATTCAAAAGGAAGAAAACTGAAAGCTTTTTATTACTTTAAATTTAATATTTACAATTTCACATCAGGTACATAGATTGCACATAATTCTATCACTAATATTATATTAATAACACATGCATCTAGCTAGCTGGTGCATGTGCCATACCTTAATTAGTGGGGGTACACTTAGTTTCCTATATTATAACTTCTTCCATACGATTACTACTTTAGAATATACCACCAATGTTCATATTTTCTATTCCATTTCTTTCACAATAACGACCCTTGAGGAAGCTGATGCATAGTCTCTTCCATGCCTCCTTATCTGGCTCCCACATACCAGCCTTCTCCTTCAATCTCATAGCAAAATTTTCCTGTCAATTCAAAACAACCAACTCTTACTAAATTAGCAATAATAATCAAATATCATTCATACTATTGTATAAAATGGCACGCCACACACATAAATTAAATGTACATAATACAAATAAAATAAATGAAGTAATAAAGGAAAATGAGGGTTATACCGTGATGAAATTTCGCTGAATAAGACGGTCAATAATGTTCAAAAGAATGTCTTTAGAGTACTCAGGATGACCTTGGATTCCCATAATATGATCTCCATATCTAAACATCTCAATTCCAGTCTTGTCCGATTTAGCAATCACTTCAGCCTTGGCAGGTAGCTCTCTTAACTAAATAATTTAATTCAAACGAGAAATATATCAACAACTAAACTAACTTATCATGTGCTATGATTAAAAAAAATAATGTAAGACTAAAGATATGATAAAATTAATTTAATAAGGTATTGCAGATGTACACATACCTCATCCCTGTGGCATTGAATAATGGAAAGCCTCGTTGGAAGTTCAAGAGAAGACAAAGGAGATGGCAAAGAGGGTGATAATGTTATGTTTCGGACACCAATGTCCCAGCCAGTTGGAGATCGAGTCACCTTCCCTCCAATTGCACGGCCAAGTATCTAATCAAATTAACAGTGCTCTCAATTATTATTATTTCCTTTATTAAGTTAATTAATGGTAGGAAAAACTTGCACGTAAAATATATTAATAATAAACTACTTTTAACTCAGCTTTACATTGGCATTATATGTCACAAAAAAGACAAAGCCATGGTAATAAAGCACTTATATAACTGAGTTGATACCATATCATGTCGTAACGTAAAGTGATGCATGTGAAGATTGCATCATATGGGCCATGCATATAGACAAGTGTGATACTTTTAAAGATTTAGATGTCGCAAAAACTGGCAAAAAATTCTTTTAAAAAGAAAATGTTAATTATTATGATTTTTGTAGCTGTCTGGTTAAATATTAGTAATATGGATGTCATGAATAAATAAATAGATAGGTACAAACGAACAACTAAAGTAATGTCAAGTCATTATCTACGTTTTATCAAGGCAATATCAACATTTTTTAAAAGAAAAAAAATTAAGAATAATGTGAAAAATAACGACTTTAGAGTATAGTGCGTTAAATATTCCAAATGGGAGAGAACCAGTCTTAAGAATTTCTAAGGTATTTTCTTTACGCCATAAAACACGGATACGTCAAGCTGTTTGTTAGTATGTGCCACGTCAGTATTTATCCCTATTCATTTTTATTTTTTTTTAAGTGGACCTCCTGGACCACGTATTACAGCATCATGTACTGGCACTCACCAAAATAAAATCAATACGATTCAATTGCATTAATAACAAACATTAGTAAGAGAAAAAGAAAGGTTTGAAATTGGAAGAAAATTGACTAAATTAACTAACCTCATGAAACCATTAACATAACCAGTGATTTATTATTTACTAAATATGGATTGATTTGATTTAGTACCTGATGACCAAAGCAAATGCCAAGGATTTTCTTGTTCATGTCATTCAATTTCTTAAGCAAATTGAGAAGTTGAGAGACCCATGTATCATTTCCATGTGCATCACTACAACTCCCAGTGATCACAAAACCATCATACAGATTCAATTCATCATCCTTTGGAAACTCCCCACGCGCCACCTTATACACATCCCAGCTTTCACCTTCTTCCTCCAACATTCTCACGAATACCCCAAAATACCCTCCGTACATTTTCTTCACATATTCGGAATCATCTGCACATAACAACACCCCAAATCTCTTCCCACTCCCACCCATTTTCTCCATTCTTAATTAAAAATTTTGGTTTTTGATTCTGGATTTCTCCGGTGATGCTTTCTCCCTCTAAAAATGTTGTTTTATTAGAGAGAGAAAGTTCAAGGTGACAGAGGGATTGAGAGAGAGAGAGAGGGAATTGTTTTGGATACTTAGTTTTGAGATTGAGAATGAGGATGACAACGTTGATGTTTTAAAGGGTTGTTTTTTGAGAAAGGGCATGATTTGTTGTGTTATTTACAACGTTGTCCTTGGTCTAATTACACGTCAAAGTGACCCTTGATTATGACCAAAAAGTGGCTTTACAACGGATTTTATTTAATTTGCTTATTGGAAATAAGTTGGTGATGCCAAAAATAGAGGGGAAATAAGTTGGTTTTGTTAAGTGGGTAAAATGAATGTAACCGGCATTGTGGCTGAAGTGCAAAACCTGCAATGAATCTGCTCTTGAAAGCGATGTAAATTAATTTAGAGTGGAATGTGTTTGATTGATGAAACAATTGATTCAGCTTTCAAGAGTTTCTTAAAAAAAATAAAATCAAGAGTTACATTTGGTCTTTTTTATAAAGAAAAAAGTTACATTTCGTTAAAACAAAAAAAGAAAAGAACTTTCAACAATTACATGGTATTCTAGCACTGCGTTATCTTTTCAGTTTTTCTTAGGTAGGCTCTTTTCTGTTTATTTATTTTTTATCAAACTATTATTGATTGTCCTCGTGAGCTTACCTTTTGGTATGGACAATGTATAATATATGTAAGGTTGAGGGTTCGAACCCTGGACACCACAAAAAAAAACTATTATTGATTAGAAATTCACAACAAATGAGTCATGGAGTTTGAACTCTAAACTCTACGTATATATCAATTGAGTTAAATTTATAGAGACAAATGTTTAAGTAATTCGTACCGGTAGTCTCTTTTATCATATTTGTGTTCCTCAAAACTATAGTTAGGTGCCTTTCTTATCATTTTTCACATGAGTACTTGATTTGCCTTGGACAAATCATGAGATAATGCCCTTATGAATTTTGAATTCTGCTCTTCTTCTAACAAGTGTTACTTCCGTCCAACCAAACTGACCAAAATACCTCTGCATTAGTTAACTAACGCATGTGTAAAACTCTGTGTTTTTTTTGAACAAACATAAAACTTTAACTAACGCTGCATGACTTAAGTCACACAAGTGTAAAACAGGTAAAACTTTGCGTGAGTTAACTCACACATAGTATTAACACTTGCGCGAGTTAACTCACGCTTACTAATATATCATAACAACATTAATGTTGTACTGAGGTGCATTCAATGCACACAAGGTCGTTAATGACTCGTAATCTTTACACGCTCATAATTGAACCAAATAACACCGATTTAACAACAAAATCACATAATCGCACGTAAACGATCAAAATTACACAAAATCATTGTTTTTCTCACAATCACATAATCACACATAAACGATCCAAGCAGTCCAAATTACACAAATTCGCTGGTAATGACCCGTAATCATTTAATCACACCTAACGATACGTAAACGATTCAAATTACATGATTTTGTACTTAAATTCTCAAAATCATATAACGGTCCAAATAACCAAAATTCATCATTTTTCTCAAAATCACATAATCACATTTAAACGATCCAAATTATTAAAATTCGTCGTTAATGACGCGTAATCACTTAAGCGCATATAATGACACATAAACGATCCATATTACATCAATTTGTCCTTATATTATCAAAATCACAAAGTCTCACATAAACGATCCAAATTACACACAACACGAATTCATTAAAATTCAACATTACGGACACAAATTCGAACACATTAGACTATTACACGTTCATTAATATTACACTTCAATGGATCGAACATAAAGATGTAAAGTGTTGTCCTCAACCAATAACCTAACCATGTAATCAATGTCGCTATCATCTTTGAGAAGTTGTGGATAATACACGGTCTTCCATAAGTCCTCTTCCTTATCCTCCCCCAAGTCCAGGCCTGCCACATTTACTATCACATCACATATTCTATGATTCAAACTAATATAGATAAAGAAGTCGACAAGTTTTGCCTTCAACTCGTCCAACTTGTCGATGGGGTTTACAAAGAACCTAGCCCTCTTTTTCACATCTACAAACGAACATGAAGTTTAACTGGATCTTGTGCATCTTCAGACATGTTTCACTTCGCAAAATACAATGAAAAACAAATATGAGACAAATGAGATGAAATAAATAGTTGAATAATTAGAGACCAAAAAATGGAGCAATAATTGACGTGACATAACCGGCCACCAAAATAAAATTTACTTCATATATTTATATAATATTAGTTACATATTGACCACAAATATCCAAAATATCCAAATTACATATCCGGCCACCAAAAAATACGTCGGTGTGATATCATGCAAAAAATAGGACAAACACCGACCAAAAAGTCTCATAACCTATAACCTATCTAAGTAGTCTAGCGATAGCGCTAAATTTCCGTCTTCTTCCATGTCTTCAAATTCTTGTTTCTTTTTTTTTTCCGAAGTGGGAGTATCATCAAACACAATTGGATTGTGCTCATTTGTTGGTTTCTTTGGCGGCTTCGGCTCCTTAGGCATGAGTTCGTTGAATGCGGCTTGTCTATCCAAAAACTCAAAATGTCAATTCTCTGCCTCACCAATCTTGTTATTATTCCACTCCATACAACTCGGTGGTAACAGACAACCTTCCTTCAAAGTAACATGAAGATAGTGGTCGGGAATTAAGCAAAGACACATGATATTGGAATGTGGCTTAAGTGGTGGAGCACTTCGGATAGGAAAATATGTCTCACATATACCTTTTTCGGGCAAAGTTAATGGAACAACGGCTCTATTGTAGCATGTAGCAATAATGTGACCCATATCCGGAGTGGTCAACCACTTATCTACCGGCGCAATACCACTTCTACATGTTGGAGGGTGTAAACCATTCAAGATTTTGTTATAACGGTCCTCCGTGTCATATATCGGCATGTAGTCACTCTTATGATTTCTCAACTCATGAATAAGTGCTTGACGAACCAATACATGATCTTCCTCATCCATCCCCAAGTGCCTAGCTATGACCCGGAATCCACAATTACCATCCCCTTTTAACATTCACAATTTCTTCAACAAAAGGTCTCATGATATTTGGAATTTGTGAAATGTATGGGATATTCCAAAAAGGTTTTGAAGTAGACGATGAAGCTTGTGAGCGGGAGTAAGTGTCAAGGCATGCATCTTTCCTCTTTGGAAGTGACTTCTTTGGTTGTGAAGGTTGACTATCCGGATTTTGAGAATAAATAACCTCCCACTTAGAGGAGATTCGACCCGTTGATGACACTTTGAGTGTAGACCTCTTCCTTTTAGGTGCTCCCTTGGTTACCACCTTTTTTGGAGGTGGAGACAAATTTGCGGCTTCTGGAAATGCTAGTTGACGCAACATCTCTTTGATGTAGAGTTTCATCTTGTAAGGGCATTTCTTGAGACGCTCTTGAATGCCATTTCACTCCTCCATCACGAAAAAATCATCATCAACCTCTTCTCCTTGTACACTTAACCTTTTCCAATGAGGGTATATATCATCCAAGATAAGAGGCAATTTTTGCTTACTCTTTATGACAATAATACACACACAAGGTAACCCGTACAATGTCTTTTGTACACAACCACAATCTTCGTTACCAAAGTCGAATGTCTTGGAGCGTTTCATTTCTTCATAGATAAATTTCAATGCGCGTCTAGATACATAACCCTTGAACTCTCTCATCATCTTGATTTTTTTGTATTTGTGTTCTAAGACCGTTTTGTTCCTCCCAAAACTTCCTTGTATCTCACCAAATTGCACGGCCAACATCTTGTCAATTTCATCCCAACATGATGCCAAATCACCCACACCACTCCTCAAATATTTTTTCAACACTCCATGAGCTGATTCAACAATGTTGGTGGTTCTACACCCTAGATGCAAGACTTTATTCGTCCAAGCCCTCGCAAATTTTTCCTTAAGGTTCAAAACCGTGGTTTCAACATATTTTATGAATTCAGGAAATGGCATGCATACCTATTTGAATTTCAATAAAGCACTTACATATGATTCTTCCGTAGGAGATTCGACCAACTCTTTCCAAGCGCTCATGATTTTCTCAACAACATCTCTATTCTTCTCCTTGCCTTCTTCACTTGTTTCTTGCCAACTTTTGCACCTTTAGGAGGCTTTGGTATAACTCTACAATTTGTGATGCACTTAACCCTTACATTCTTCCCAATATGAAAAAAACAAAGATCTTTCACCATCTTAAGTGCCCAAGTAAAGTTATCCTCTTGTTCAAAGTGAAGAAAGGTAAAACCAACAGAATACATCATTTTGGTAGAGGTGCAACCAACTATCTCAAATAACGGCATCCGGTGGTTGTTGGTTTTGTAAGTGGAGTCCATGACCAAAACAGTCGGAAAAGCGTTGAGCAATTTAATTGACTCCGGATGAGCAAAAAATATGTCTTCAAGAGTGGTTTCCTCACTATTGCATCTTGTGAAATAGACATATTGATTCTCCACCAACTTCCAAATCAAGTATTGCAACTCTGTCATGTCACCTCTTTACCCCTTGCGCCATCTTGTTCGCACATTGTACACTTGCTTGATAGTTGTCACACTTTCTTTGTTATTTTGCTTCAAATTGGTGAGAATATTTTGAGGCACCGTCAAGCTCTTTGTCATGTCGATAACTTTTTTCTTCTCCGACACACTAAGTATACCCGCAAGAAGGTGGCCTTGTAACTTTTCCTCCAAGTCATGGTTGTGCATTCCACAAAGCATTGCAATCCACCAATCATTTGTATCGTTATCAAAGAATCCTTTCAACCTAAATGGACATTGACATTTCCTTGAGTCGATGCCTTCAAGGTTTGGTTTCTTCCTCGTCTTAGGTGGCTTGTATATCCCCCTCATTTCACATTGCATCGGTAAGTATGGCCTTTTTAAACTTGATTTATCTATACAAATAGTAAATTCGGCCCTTGCCGCTTGTCGACGAACCCAACCAAGTAACTCTTCTCGCTCTTTCCATCTTGCATTTGTTTTAAAAAATGAGGCGGTGTCGCAAACTTTGCAAACAACACCGATAGGTATCGGTTTAGGTTCCTCAATTTTACCAATGTTAGCTTGAAAGGGAATTTTGACTTTAAACGGCTTCACATTAACGGTTGGTTTGACATCGCCGAAACCTACACCGGAAGCTTCGCCGGAAGCTTCAATTTTGGCCGGTTTCGGTTCAATGTCATCACCCGCCACATTGTCAACCATCTCACTCTATGTCTATTGAATAAAAAAATAACAAAGAAAAAATAAATAAATTACTTGTGAAACAAGCTAACCCAAGAACAAAAGTGGCGTAAAAAATTCAAAAAACTGGTGTTCAATAGAGTGACTTAAGTCACACAACACTTTAACTCCAACGTGACTTAAGCCACACACCCTTTAACTTCTGCGCAAGTTAACTTGCGCCAAGCCCTAGTGTCCCATGAAAACCAGACGTACCAAGCACAAAAATCAGCAAAATGAGATGAGTTTAGATGAGACAATACCTGATAGTTGATACTTGATGAGCGTAGAAACTTGCTTCCTGATGATTTGCATTGATTTAGAATGAAGATTTTGACCCAAAATTTCGCACTTTTTGGGATTTCGAAGGTGGAGGGAAAGAAAATTGTGCTTGGATTATGGACTGATGGGTTTTGTACGAAAACAGTAACTTTGCGTGACTTAACTCATGCAGCGTTACTTAAGTAACGTAGGGCTAAGTTGGTCATTTCAGTTGGGCGCGAGTGTTTTGTGCTGGGAAAAGAGCTGAATTCATGAATTTTTTGACAAAAAATACACAAGAATAAAATAAATGAACCAGAAAGATTATTGCACATTTTCAAGTGACATTGTGCAAAAAAATAAAAACACGAGCATGGATCTTTGAAATGTGAAACCATTGGCTATAACTAGATACATGCTCCAAAGTCTAGACTTGACACTTCAGAATTTATTAACTAATTAAAGAGAGCATGTTTTACACAAAAAGCGCACATGAATCATAATTCAATCTTTATATTCATAAACCACTGTAAAGAGACTTCTTCCTCCTCATCCTCCTCCAAGAAATAGTTTGATTTTTTTACTTTTACATCTATTAAATAGATAAACGAATCGTTTGGTACCTACTCTTAGAAACTATACTATATCTATATGGCATAGACACTTATGTTTTTCGCTGTTGTTGAATGTCAATGACTTGTGTTAACAAAATTCAGATGGAAAGATTAGAGATTGAGAATTGAAAAGAAAGGATACGCATAAACATAACTATAAGATAAAAACTCTTAGAAATAAGATAGAATCCTAAACTATAATATATAAAAATGATCAAATGATTATTAAAAAATATAACGCATGCATGCATAGACCGTCTTCCCGTATATCTTCTCGGAAAATTCTTAATGATTAGCTATGTGGTTGTCACATGCTTCTCTACTAAAAAATACACTTGAACAAATATTACACATAAAAAAAAACTATTCTTTGACAGACGTCACCACGACAAATATTACACATATAAAAAACTATTCTTTGGCAGACGTTGACAGACGTCACCACGCCTAGCACATGACTGAGAGCATATCCACAACCATCACATTGACACTTTTGAAACTTCGTCAACAATCAAAGCAAACATGGAACATTGTTAATGATTCTTAAACAAAAAATATGAAAAAGAAAATACCAAAAGTTATTGACAAACAAAGTGTATGTAGTGAATTGAAGTTTGAGGTAAGTCACAAATTTATATTGCATAAAATAAGAGATTATATTTTTAAACAATATATCCAAGTAACAAAATTAATTTTAAAAGTACACACAAAAAATATTATACATAATATAATATAATATTAATTTTTGTCTATTTAATTTAAAATAGACACTGCTTTATCAGTGTCGACCGTAACACTGCTTATTTTCATAGAATTTCTAAAATCCGGGAAGCAACAAAATCTATTTCTTTTTTACAGGATGGAGAGAATATTATTACTGAATCCACGGCTATAGAGTCTCATATTATCTCTTATTTTCAGGCAATATTCGGAATGGAGAATAATTGTACACTAAACACTTTGGTGGATGAAACAATTCCCTCTCTAGTGACAGAGGCGGATAATCAGATGTTGTTGCGGATTCCTCTGAGTGCAGAGATTAAAGATGCGGTTTTTGCTCTTAATGGTGATGGGGCACCGGGTCTGGATGGGTTTGGTGGTCACTTTTATCAAACGTATTGGGATATTGTTGGAAAAGATGTGGTGCAGTTCGTCCAAGAATTTTTTCAAGGTGGTTTGTTGCCCAATAATATTAATTCAAATTTGATTGTGCTAATTCCGAAGGTGCCAGGTGCAAATTCTATGGGAGACTACCGCCCTATTGCGCTTGCTAATTTCCAATTCAAAATTGTTACTAAAATAGTAGCGGATCAGCTTGCTTATATTACTTCTCGGATCATTTCTATTGAGCAAAGAGGTTTTGTCCGAGACCGTAACATTTCCGATTGTATTATTCTTGCCTCCGAAGCGATCAATTCTCTTGACAAAAATCAGTTTGGTGGGAATATTGCTCTCAAAGTCGACATATCCAAGGCTTTCGATACATTAGATTGGAATTTTTTGGTGTTGGTCCTTAGCAATTTCGGCTTTGCAACAACTTTCATTGATTGGATTCTTGCCATTCTAAATTCTGCCCGTTTATCTATTTTGGTTAATGGTAAGGCGGTTGGTTTTTTCGCTTGTTCTCGTGGGGTTCGTCAGGGAGATCCTCTTTCCCCTCTGTTATTTTGTTTGGCTGAAGAGGTTCTTAGCAAAGCCCTCTCTGGTTCGGTTGTTAGGGGACGCCTCACTCATATGTCTTACTGTCGTGGTACTACTTTCCTGACCCATGTGTTGTATGCTGACGATATTATGATATTTTGCACAGGTTTGCAAAGTAACATCCGGGAGCTCATTAGTATTTTCAACAAATACTCAACGATTTCTGGGCAGATTGTGAATATTTCAAAAAGTCGTTTCTTCACGAGTTCAATGTCTGTGACTCGAATAAATATGATTGCAAATATGTTGGGTTTCAGTGTTGGAACAGTTCCTTTCTTGTACCTTGGATGTCCTATTTTTCAAGGAAAACCAAAGGTAATTCACTTCAGATCGATTCTAGACAAAATTCGAAACAAATTAGCTACTTGGAAGGGAACCATTCTTTCAATTATGGGCAGGGTGCAGCTGGTGAAATCTATTATTCATGGGATGCTTGTTTACTCATTCCATGTTTATTATATGGAGCGGTGATGTCCTTTCAAAAAAAGTTTGCACGGTTTCGTGGAGTGTGATGTGTCGGCCTTGGTCTGAAGGGGGGCTAGATATAAAGCCAACGTGTTTAATTAATGAACCATTGATTCTGAAGTTGGCTTGGGATTTATTGGCAAAGGACACTCAATAGTCTATTCTTTTCAAAAAGCGTTATTTCACTAATGGTAAACCGATCACACACCATTTCAAATCCTTAGTTTGGTCGGGTATTAAAGTCCTAGTTGGCACAGCCATGGAGAATTCTTTGTGGATTGTAGGAACGGGAGAGAAGATTCAGTTTTGGACGGATAATTGGCTCGGTGAACTGTTGGTAGACTTACTTCATATTGACTCGGATTTTCATGGTCATCTTAAAGGAACGGTTTCTGAAGTTATTGTGAATGGTGGCTAGAATTTGCATGCGGCTTTAACAGGCTATGGGGACATAAAAGATCACATGGAAGCAATAGTCTTGCCCACAGGCAAGCTCCCTGACGTGATGGTGTGGACTCACGCTCCATATGGTATTCTGACATCGAAACTAGCACTCTCATTTCTCCGTACGAGCACCACTTTGCTGCCTTGGGCGGATCGCATTTGGAGCCCTTCTATTCCGCCTTCTCATTCTTGTATTTATTGGAGACTCCATCATGGGAAGATGCCTACGGATGAAAACCTTAGGAATCGTGGCTGCATTGTCGTGTCGGTTTGCAGTTTATGTTTGATTGCGGATGAATCTTCCGATCATCTTTTTCTTCGGTGTCAGTTTGCAACGCAATTATGGCACTGGATTGGTGGTAAGCTTAATTGTGTTATTGACCGTTCCTCCGTCAACACTCTTCTTTCTTGTCAGACAGCCAGGTGCTCTTCACAGGTATTAGACATTTACATGGCAGCAATATTGCACACGCTTCATACAATTTGGTGGGCTAGAAACTCCTTGCGTTTTACAAATGTAAAGCCAACGTTGCATTCAGCCAAAGTTCGTATCCACTCTTTTATTGCCATGTCCGGGAATGTTTCGAAAGGTAAGTGGCTGCCCTCTGACTTCTCTTTTCTTGCCTTTTTTTTCAATATCTCCTTAGTGCCGAAGGGTCAAAGAAATTATATTGGTTTTGTGGAAGACCCCGACTGCCCCGTGGTTGAAAGTAAACACAAATGGATCGGTGATTGACGGCTTTGCAGCTTGTGGGGGGTTGTTCCGTGATAATTTAGGTACTTTCCGCGGTGCTTTTTACCGTAACGTTGGTGCTCAGTTTGTTTTTTATGCGGAAGTGCATGGTATTATTTCTGCTATTGAATTTGCTGCCAGAAATGGTTGGAGAAACATTTGGCTCGAGAGCGACTCCACCAGTGCCCTATTGATATTCTCGAACTCAGCATTGGTTCCGATTTTGTTACGTAACAGATGGCATAATGCGCGCAATCTTGGGATTCAAATTATTTCTTCTCATATCTTCCGTGAAGGAAACTGTTGTGCAGATAAGTTGGCAACTTTGGGTCACTCCATAGTCGGGGAGATTTGGCTTGACAATCTTCCCGATGAGGTGAAGATTGATTTTTATAGAGACAGATGTGGTTTACCTAACTATAGATTCCCTTAATTTATTTTTGGGCTGTTTTTATTTGGTTCTCTGTTTCTTTTTATGTTTTCTGTTTCTTCTTTGGTGGGTTTTGGTTTGGTCCCCCCACTTTTGTAAACATTCTTCCCCCTTTTTTTAATAAATTTTTCGAGTTTGGCGGCATATGATGGAGGTATCTCGGGGTGCCAACCTAGTTGGGATGTCGATGTTGCCTCCTAATGTCTGTCCTTTCTCCTTGCTTATCAAAAAAATATATTTAATTTAAAATATTATCATCGTAATATTATATATATATATATATATATATATATATATATATATATAAGATATTATTTAAATATAATTATATATAGTTATATTTGTAGATAGGACCAAGATTGAAAAAAGTAATATATGATTTCTATATATATATAAAAAAAGTAATTGTCATAATATTTTATGATTAAAAAAAAGTAAATTATCATAATATACTATGAGATAATATCTAAATTCTAAAAAAATTAATATATAAAAGATAAAAAATTTATATTTCAAATTTAGAATTGACGATTTCAATTTTATTTTTGTTTCTTAACTTGTGCACTTATTGCACATGTATGCATTTCTCTTAAAATAAATCAAAGATTAATATTTGGCGACAAAATAATGTATGATACGTGGTAACTCTTTACCACATAACCATATTATAACCGTTGAATTAAAAGCTATTACCACATACATTATGTAAACAAAGTTTAACAATAATCGAATATCAATTGATATGCCAATGAGCTGCATGTAAGTTATGTCTTATGAACTTTTTATCAAACACATTAATTTTTATGTATCTCGTTAACGTATGAAATGATATATGGTTAATGTGATATTTGTAGACATGATCTATGTGATAATAGATCTATATGGTAAAGACTTATGGAAGGTGTTGTATTGTTTGATGTCAATTGATCTACACAATACACATACACTCACTTTTTAGCATCTAGATTAAAATGAATGGCTAGGAGTAAAACAAATGTTTAAGTGAGTCGCACCTAATAGTCTCTCCCATTTTATTTGTGTTCGTGAAAGCTATAATCTTGTGGCTTTCTTAGCCTTTCTAACATGTTTTCCTAAAATATCTATCCACCTTATACTCTCTTTTTTTGTGTGGAAAAAGGGACTTGACCCAACATGAAGAAACATAAAAAAAAGAACACTAAAAGCATTTGGGGAAGGGTACAACTCTACAATATGCACATAAAGTAGGAGAAATAAAACTATGAGCCACATATAAATTTCTAATTCTGGGAGACAAACTAAGCTCAAGTTTGGCAAGACCATCGTAATCTTGGTTTGCTTCAGGATGCGCCACAGTTTAAGTATAAGAGGATAATAGTCCCAATAAATAATTGATTTGTCTAACCAAATTGTGGCAATGGTAGTCCTTAAAAATCACGGTCCTTTAACACTTTAAGCTCATTCACAAATGGTAAAAGCTCAGCCATAGTGATAGTGCAATCACCTAAATTCATCACAAATACAATTATGAATCTCCCATCAACATTGCAAATCACACCTCCACACAAAGATAAAGTTCAATTATTTGCAACCGATCCATCGCTTTTAAATTTTTCAAAGAGAAATGATATTTGTACAACCATTTTATGACAACTTTTATACAACTTTCTCTCTCATACTCACATGATGTTCTTATTATCTCTCTTCCTTTTTCTCTCTCCATTGTTTTTGACCAATAAGAAGAGAGAAAAATAAAGTTGTCACTAAAGTTGTCATGAAATGGATGTACAAATATCATTGCTCTTTTACAAAACCCGATTTTGGTTTATTTCAATAAAAACATAAGGGAAGTGGGAACACTCATTACATCATTAGAGTTTTTTTTTTGTCAAGTAGCCTAGTGGCTGGAGCTCACACATTTAAATGTGGAGAAGTGAGGTGTCCGGGGTTCGAACCTCAGCCTCTGCATAAATTATGCAATGTCCCTGCCAATTGAGTGAAGCTCACGCGGACCATTACATCATTAGAGTTATTAGCAATATATTGAGTTAAAGTGTCCTTTGACCTCAAATAAATTTGGCTCCCAGTATCCACCAACTTGGTAGCTATTAAAGTAGAATTGGAGAACTCCCACTCTATTTTGGCTCGACAAATCTTCTTTACTGTAACTCTAAATGTTCCAATTAATTTCAGTGATTTAAATTTCCAATATTTTGACTTGCACGGTGTAAATCGTAAGTTGTAATAAAGCCACTTATTTTCTTAACAAAACAACGAATTTTTTCGTCTGCTTTTAATTTTATGCTGTCGAAGAACGAAATTAAATTTAAAATAAGGAACATAACACAAAAAAGAAGACCCGAAATTATATTTTGAAACATGAAGACAATAAAATTCACATAAAATTCATGAATAATAATTTATTAGATTTATCCATACACGCACCTTTAATAATAATAATGAAACCTAAGATTATTTAATTGATGAAACAACTAAATCATATAAATAATATAAAAACTCCTAGAAATATGAAAGAATCCTAAACTATAATAAATAAAAATGATAAAATAATTATTAAAAACATATAAAACGTGCATGCGTAGACCGTCTTCCCGTATATATCTTCTCGGAGAATTTTTAATGATCAGCTATGTGATTGTCACATTCTTCTCTACTAAAAAACACCCTTGAACAAACATAACACACATAAACAAGTATTATTTGACAAGCATCACCCTGCAAATGACATGATTGAGTACATCCAAAACGAACACATCGTATCCTTCGATGGACATTCAAAGCATTGACACTTGGGAAGGTACGTCCACAATCAAAGCAAACATGGAACATTGTTAATGATTCTTACACATAAATATGAAAAAGAAAATACCAAAAGTTATTGAGAAAGAAAGTGTACGTAGTGAATTGAAGTTTGAGGTAAGTCACAAATTTATATTGCATACAATAAGAGGTTATATTTCTAAGCAATATATCCAAGCAACAAAATTAATTTTAAAAATACACACAAAAAAATAATATACATAAAATAGTATAATATTAATTTTTGACGATTTAATATAAAATATTATCATCGTAATATTTTATATATATATATATATATATATATATATATATATAATATATT
>Ga0228710_1007712_pt1 | contig 15787 bp, 5 predicted proteins | sample MedpolnodulmetaG_FD_177995 | JGI IMG/M metagenome (GOLD analysis project Ga0228710, IMG submission 177995) | Root nodule microbial communities from Medicago polymorpha collected in Santa Monica, California, United States - pink nodules | ecosystem: Host-associated > Plants > Roots > Nodule... | reverse complement strand
AAATATAATTGATACAATTTGAATCCTTAATTTTAGGAAGAAAAATTAGATCTTTAATTTAATATTATATTTGAAACAAACTCAAACGTAAAAATATGTTTCAAATCAATTTTAATAATTTTTTTTTAACTTAGATCCAAATAAAAACAAGTTGGTTTATTTTAAACCCAAAAAAACTGGTTTCAGCAGTTTTTTTGAAACAATCCACAATTAAAGGAAACAATCTCAATCAAATACAAACTTGTTTTAAAATTAAACCAAAAGATAAAATAATAATTAAATCAAGGGATAATTTCAACTGAATCATAAATCAATAAAACATGGAAAACTAGTGAAAAAATACACACCAATTCACAAAAGAATAATGAGTTTTTTTTTTATGTTCTTCAGGAACTACTCACAATCAAATCAATTATTTGTACAATCCATGCACCACTATTGAATTTTTCAAGAATTCATGGAGAATAAAATTGGTTGATTTTTAAGTTTTTCAAGAACTATATAACATATCTAATCTGTTATTTGTATGATCCTTCATGGATGTATCACTACTGAATTCTTCAGGAATTCATGGAGAATAAATTGAAACCGAGTTGTTTAAGTTCTTCAGGAACTATACAACAAATTTAAACAATAAGATTAATTTTCTAAATCATCCTTTAGGGATGTAACTCTTTTGATGAATTCATCCAGAAATCACAAAAAAAATATTGAGTTCTTCCGGAACTACACTTTTGAATTCTTCAGGAATTCATATAAAATAATATTGAGTTCTGCAGGAACTACATAATAGATCTCTTTAATTTTATAATATATGAGATCAATCCTTATGCAATACTTCATGAATGCATATGGAATAAATAAACACAATAATATAATACAATTCACATAATAGTGGTTTAATGTATCTATAAAAAAAACTAATTCCACTTGATGGAATTGTAATAGTATAGTCTATGATCATCAATACAAAAATTAAAACTTATTTCATAAAAATAGATTAAAAAGATTACATACCTCTGCTGGTTAGAGCCTCGTGCTGATAATATGTTATGAAACTATTAGAATAAAAATAAGAAGAACAAGATTAAAGAGAAGAAGAGAGAATAGAGAGAGAAGAAAGAGGATTATATTATTCTCTTGGTATGTATAATTGGATTACATATGAGCTCTATTTATAGAGAAATACAATGACTTGGGGAGCAAGCACCAATGACTTAGGGAGCAAGCACAATATGGTCCAATAAACTAATAGTATGACCCAATAACCTAATTGTTATATGGACATCCACTTATAATATTCATAACATTTACCATGTTATTAGATTAATTGACAATTAATATCATTAGTTTTATATGTTATATTATTTTAAATTGTATCATATGGTCATTTTCGCAACATATTTTAAATGGAATGAAACACAATGATATAACTTTGGAAAATAAAAGACTATTTTAAAGCAAAAAATGAGCAAATTAAAACCTAAAATACAAATAGGGGATTAAAATCTCATGTGAATTTTATTCTCTTGTGAATTTCATTCTTTTGTGATAAAAATCTCATGTCTTTCACACTCGTACATAAGTTCTTCTATTTAGTCAATTGTCGTTCTCTTTTTGTATCAACCCTTCAATTCTCAAGATAAAATAGTTATGGTGATTCGGAGTTCGACCAAGAGGTAACTAAAGTTTCGTTAAAAAAAAATGTTCCTTGTACTCGCCTACTCGGCCCCCTAACTTTAAATTCTTGGCCGCCTCTAATCTCAATTGAGATAAAATCAGATGAACTAGATGTAATGGTATTGAAAAATGTTTTTTTCTCACATTCATTTATTTTTAAAAACACATTGAAATGACGTAAATACCTTCGACGATAGTTAACTACCGTTCGACTTCTATCCGACAGTAGTTAACTACTGTAGTTACAACGGTAGCTACCATTGTTATCAACAACAATAGACAATGCAGTTTGCATTACAAAATCAAGTCATTTTTGACCTTTTATGATATGTAATTAAAAACGGCAATTTCGCACAAACTAAAACTAATACAACAACTACCACCAAGTCATAAACAACAACATTGCCGTTTTTTATTATCAGCTTTTTTGATACATATACATATACATATATATATATATATATATATATATAATGATTTTTTGATTTATTTATAACCTCATTGTCTTTTATATTATTTTATATATTGAAAAATTGTTGAATCCACAAAGACATGAAATCAGTGCATGTTGTTTGTTGTAACCTAGATGATTTCGGGTTATATATTTCAAAGGTGATTTCAGATTATATAATCCTAATAAAGAATATTTTAGAAGAAACAAAAATAGAGCGAATAAGAAACAAATAAGGTATCCATAAGTCCTAGCTCAACTGGCAAAATGCCAAAATTGTTAGGCCGGATGTCATGACCGGGGTTCGAACTTCGGTACCTCCACTTGTGTGTGTGAGTTTATAATGGCTTTGTCATTTCGTCTATCTGCCAAAAAAAAAAGGTGAAAAAGTGATAATCTAAAAAATATCTAGATCAAAAAAACCGTAAGTTCATCATCCATTTTGGGAAAAATAATAGTCGGATTTTATATTATGTGCATATTTATATGTTTTTTTGGTTACATTATGTGCAATTTTATATATATTAAAAAGCTTCTCTTCTCTAAAAGAAAATATTAAAATGTTTTTCTTATAAAAAGAATATTAAAAAATTTAAAATAAAAACTTTTGGTTGAAATTAGTACATTTTATATTAAATATATAACGTTGTGCATACTATTCCATCGAAAAAACATTGTGCATTGTTTGATAAACCTTGATCTTCTCGTGGGCTTAACTCAGTTAACAAAGATAATGAATAATAGATTGTTGACCCGTGTGTCGCACGGGTTTATTGTTAAGGGATTGACATACGAATAATAAAATGCAATATATAATTGGTAACGGTGAAAAAAAGAACAGGTGATAATCCATAGTAGACAAAATAAAACACTTCATAAAATGTATAAAATCTGAAAATATTATAAAAGAAAATTTGGTAATCCTATCAATAATTCGGTAAAAGAAATATGAAAATTTTAGTGCATTGGCATGTAGTTTCATCACACATTGCAAAATACTTCCTCATATACGACGCTGGACGTCACATTGGTATCTTTGTCATCTTCATTAGTGATCAATATCTTTTGCAATAGGGTGTTCATAAGTTGCAAATCGAAAGAGTGGCGCCAAAGGATAATTAGCAAAATACAGTGGGATTTAAATTGTACAATTCAAAAACACTACTTATATATGCTTCAATGTGTTATATGCTTCAAAAAAACACTACTAATAACAATCCAAAAATCATTACTTAAGTTATATGCTTCGAAAAACATGTTTTTTTAGGTGTCTATCTAATAAAACAACACATGCGTACACATTCTGTTCCATAATTAATTCTTTTTGAGCAGCTGTTCCATAATTAGTAATACAATTAAATTGATGATGATATTATTAGTTAAAAATAATGACCACCAGTAAAATAAATGACTACTTATTTAGCAAAACAAAAAACCACCAAGTATTGTTGCAGAATCACTTTCCCCTTCCTCTATATGCAATCCGATCCAAGGAAATGTGATTCTCACCTCAAAATTAATTCACAGTTGCACAACTTTGCTTGCAAAGAAAGAAATCATAAAAGTATGCATAGGACATAAAGGCCAACAACGAAATAAGGTTTTGAACGAAACAAAATTTAGATTAAGTTCAAAAAACATGACATTACACGACACAGTCTGAATCCTTAGATAATAGACCAAGAAATTGCGACAAAACTAAATAGGAAGACTGTCAAAATTGGTGTAAACATCTCAAACTAAAAACAAAAAACGGAAAAAAGATATTCCAATTCTCAAAAAAATACGCATATCGATAAAATGCATGTTAAATTGGAATACCAGTTAAACAGTGGTATGAGAGGAAGGTTGTAAGGTCACATCCTTCCATTTGCAAAAATCAAAATATCAAAATATATGATTCTTCTGTTGTCTGTGTAATTTACCACGGTTTAGGGTTTTTTTCTTCTGAGAGAAACACGGTTTAGGGTTTGCTGTATGTGGCCGAGTTTGCATGGAAATTAGGGTAGCCGAGTTTGCATGGAAATTAGGGTAGCCGAGTTTGCATGAAAATTATGGTATTCTGTTTGTAAACATATTAAATAAGTGTACAACAACTTGTAAAAAAAAAGTCTACAGAAACAATAGATATATACAAACGATGACACAGCAATACATGAATGAAAAGCTCATCAGTGATGAGAAATATTAGAGATTGCTGCATTTTAGAGGGAATTTTGTTAGGTTAAATTGCTTCCGAGAATTGAAATATTTTGGAGGAAAATTATTAATAAATAAGGATATATGCAACGTCCGGCCACCAAAAAGAAAAAAAGACGAACCTAGTCCCAAAACATAATACTAATTCCTTTTTGCTCGAGCGCCGCCGTCACCTTCTTGTTCTACTCTCATTCTTTCACATTTTCAGCGCTCTATCAACATCATTCTCCATGCACGTTTTACCATAAAGCCTTAAACCCCTCTCAGCATCCTCTTCATTCATACCTTATACCTCCGTTGGCCGCTATGCCGTCGCCCTCTGTAGCTTTGTCATTGCCGGATCTCATGCTTCGTCGTCATAACTTCTCCAAAATGACCCTGCAACTGTAATTTCCTTGATTAATTAGGCAGCAGCTTTTGTACAACTCATACTCTGCTACTCATTTGCAGAAGCACTTCTTGAGTAACAACAAAGCTCTTTCTCAGTTACGCATAACACATATCTTTATTTAATTTCAAGTGTTCTTTTTTGATTTCTAACTTAAAATTGAATCTTATTTCCCTGCACACAACCTGTTTGACAAAAATCCCAATATATTCTTATGCTCTATTGCCCTAATCTTCACTGTTGTGTGTTGTTAGGTAAAGAGATATGAACCCGTTAACACTAGTGATCTTGGTGGCATGCTAAATACAAAGATTCTGCTTAACATAAGCCAAGACGCTTTGTGGCATGCTAAATACAAAGATTCCACTTATGTTTTCGTTGGTTGTATTCCCTTTGATCTCACTGAGGGTGATCTTATGGCCGCTTTTGCTCAGTATGTTTCTTTTCATGCATTTTCTATAAATATAGTTGAGATTAACTTTGATGCAATGTCGTCAATGTAAAACTTTTTATACTGTCAACCTATCAGAAATCATTCGTTGTATGGTTAGGTTATGATTGATTGACAGTTACGTTACATTGTCGGTCCATATCAATTCAACTTCAATTTTAATTTCTGTCTTTTTTATTTTGCTCTTGGTGATACCTAAGTATGGGGAGGTTGTTGATGTTAATATAGTTAGAGACAAAGGTACCAGGAAATCAAAGGGTTTTGCATTTCTTGCATATGAAGATCAAATAAGCACTAATATTGCTATTGGTTCGTCTCCCTGTCCTGTAATTCTAGAAAATAATCTTAATTTTTTTTTATCATTTTGGTTTAAAACGTGAGACGCTGTCCCTGTAATACCAGAATGTATCGAAATTTGACTAACGGAAGACACATTCAAGGACTAAACTAGCTAACAAAAGACACATTCGCGGATCACATTCACTATTGAAACTTGAAAGTTGCATTCATGAATGTTTTTGTAATTCTGATACATTCAAGAACTCTGACAATAACACATATTTAAGGACCAGTAGCTATTTGCTATTGGATTATTTGTTTTTTTCGGGGATTTAATGCTGAATTGCTTTCTAATGTTTGGTTTTGTGTGTCACAGATAATCTGAATGGAGCTCAGGTTGCACGTAGGATTATTAGGGTGGATCATGTTGAGAAGTATAAGAAGATGGAAGAGGAAGATGAAGAAAAAGCGAAGCAGAAAAGGGAAGCCCGTGGTGTTTGTCGAGCTTTCCAAAGAGGGGAATATACTTGTGAAGCTGGCTGCAAAGTTTCGCATGATGAGCAAGTAAGATAAACATTTATAAATGCCACAAAGTATTTTGAATTCTTATTTTTTTCAATTAGTTATATAATTTTGGAAGTTTGTGTTGAGAAGTGAAGCATTTATGTTACCTATAAAGAATAACTTTTAAATAAAGTTTTTCAATTTCTTGATTCGCACTGGTTAGCAAAAATATATTTCAATATTCAAGTATCACACTATACATATTAAATCTAAAAGTAGTGCAATGAGGTACCGATTAGTCTTCTATTTTTTATTTATATGAAATTTTGTAGATTTGATTGTAATTTTTTACTTTAATGGTTTGATTTATATAATAATAATTATTTAAAGTTGTCAATTTTGACAAGTATGCTAAGACTGATGTCAACAGATCTTAACTCATATAGTTCGTTTTGAAACTTGAAAGAAAGAAACCCAGGCAAATGGAGGATAAAAAATCCACTGACCTTGTTGAATATACTCCAGAGGAAAGATAGTAGAGTAAAACATGACCTCAATACAGTAACTTACTCCTCTTACATGACTGACCTAAATAGACCCTTGTAAACTAACGAGTAGGATCATACAAAGTCCAATTCTCGTATTACCGGCATAGCTGTGGTTTTGGGCCAAAGGGTTCTGCTATTATGTGATGATTGATGTAGAAAAATATTATTCTAGGAAAGAAGTGAATTGGGGTATTGGGTATCATATCAGAAAGTCAGTTAACAAGAGGAAGATTGTTATGGGAAGAGGATGTTGCTTGTTGGGGATTATTGATGTGTTATTCTGGCGATTGATAACCGTCGGTTATTCCTATTGTGAAAAGCTGCTGCTTTGTGATAATCTAGTGGTTGGAGAACTCTTATGTGCATTATTATGGATTTTTTCAGCTTCCTTCACTACTAATATCATCATTGCTCTGGTTCTAGTATTTTTTTGTGTGTACTCGGCTTTGGTTGTTTGACCATGTAGAGAGAAGACCTGTAGATTTTGTAGTAAGGAGAGTAGGTAAGATGGAGGGTAGTCAAATCACTAGAGAAAGACTAGTGATTAATGAGTTGGATAGAGATGCGACATATGATAGAATAATATGGCGTTTTGATTCATGTAGCCCACTCCACTTAGTGGGATAAGGCTTGGTTGTTGTTGGTACTCTCTCAGTTTGCATCATAGGAACCCACAAGGAAGTAAGAAAACAAGTCTGTTTCATTTAAGCTTTTGAATATAGAAATTTAGAGCTAGAAACCACTCAGTCAAGAGAACAAAGTAGCAGAGAACCCTGTTTTCCATTTTCTCGAAAACCTTATAAGGATTGGAGACAAGAACATTAAGGGCTACATGTAAACAAATTTTCCAAGTAGAATGATGCAAAATAGTAGGTGAAGAAGCTTGATGACTAAAATTCAGATTTTGATGATTAGTATATAACTCTGTTTTGAACTCTATTTGAAGTTGTAATTGAATTGCATTGCATAGTTTGTGGTTATTTCAACATTGTATATCTCTGAGCTGCAGTTTGTTTCAATTATGCTTTTTGGGGCGTTAATCACTTACCGTGAAATACTTATGTACAAATTGTTTCCAGAATTGAGGAGGGATTGAGGGGATACTTTGCATAAGTTCTTTGTATGAGTTGTTTCTATATGCCACTCTAAAGAGTTCATGAAAATGAGATAAAAACTACTTATGTACATACGTGTATTTCCATAAGCTCTTTCAAGCTTACACTAAGGCCCCGTTTGGATTGGCTTATTTTGAGCTTATGTGGGCTTATCTACTCCCATAAGCCTTTTTTAAAGCGTTTGGGTAAATCAATAAAAATAGCTTATCATAATTTCATAAGCTGCTTGTGCCATATTTTAATAAGCACAAATTTTGAGCTTCACATATAACTTAATACGGAGCTTATGCCATTATAATATGACCAGCTTCGATTCTCACAATCCACTTTTTTTCTAAACATGTATTTTATTTATTATGTAATTATCTTTTTCTGTGTTGAGTAGAGGGGCCCTAGTTATATACTTATCTTTTTTTGAGTAACACATAACAAACGTAACTTGTTCTTTATATTTATATTATTAGGTGGATTCTATGGTGAGGGCTCAATTAAATCCTTCACCGGTGGACCATGAACAAAATACGGTTGGATTTAATTAATGGTTCAGATCTGTTGAAAAAACAATGAGAACAACTTTACATTTCTACACACAATCATGTCTCTTTTTCTCTTCCCCATCTAGTTCCTCACTGGCAATTTATTTTGCTCAAAATGGTTGCTGCCATGAATTCTTCTAATCGTGCATCAAAAATCTGGACTTGCATCTCTTTTGCATTTTTAATAAGCATTTTATGCTTCTTGAAACCGTGGGAATTTTTCTAACAAGCAAATTTGAGTTTCAATTAGTTGTACGTAACTACCCTCTCTATAAAATGGATTCATCGCCCCCTTAATTTCATTCAATGCGTACATGAATTGATAATTCAAAAAATTAAATTTTCATCTTCATAATTAAAACGAGAGAATAATGAAACATGAAGGATTTTTAAATTAGAAAAGAATGAAAATCTCCCAACAATTTCAGACATGTCCTCTTCTCTTCATTATAACCTTGAAGTTGGAACGAATCACAAGTAGTAAACTTGCCAATAATTATATGAAAGATGCCGATATAAAGAAGGGAGACGGGCTTGTGCAAAACCAGTCACCGAATGGGAAAAGGAAAGAGGAAGATGGGAGAGAAGAGACCAAAAGATCCGGTGTATAGAGTGTATAATAGAATATGTGAGGTTGATTGATCTAGTGGCTCTTAATTATTGTTTATATTGATTCATCGGTGAGGGACTTAGTTGATCCCTCACCTTAGAATTCACCATATTATTATACTTCTGTATATAATACATTTTTTTAGCAATATATATAGTAATATTATAATCTTGATTAATTTGTTCTCGTGAGCTTAACTCAGTTGGTATGGACAATGCATAATATATGCAAGGTTTGGGGTTCGAACCCCGGCCACCACAAAAAAAAAATCTTGATAATCGTGGTTTGATTTTTTTGGTTTTTTTTTCTTGTTATATTAAAAATATTTTAAAATTCTATAATTGCTTATATAATGTCACACCCAAACACTTCAATTTATGTAAGTACTTTTTAGTATACATATCTAAACATAAAGAGCTTATCGAGTATAATAGTTTATGATGTAAGCTCTAATGCTATAAGCATCTATATAAGTTGTTTATCCAAACGGGGCCTATGTGCTTATATTATAAGATAAATCCATGTAAGCTCTTGAAAGTGCTGCCTCTAATACCCCGATAACCTTGTGTTCTCTTGCAGTGGCCTTATTCTATGACAACCACTTATGAAGTACATAAAGTTTACCGGTGATGGGATATTGAAAAAAATGATTAAAATTAGTAAAAAATCTCGATTTCAAACCTCACAGTTTGCATATGTGGTGCAGTTGAAATAGGAATATTGATTTTACTTTCTCTCTAATATCTTATGCCTTTCTAAATGCAACAACAGCAACCGAGCCTTTTCCCACCAAGGGAGGTAGGCTACATGGATCAAACCCCGCCAACTAATGTTCTATCATACATCATATCCCTATTCAACTAACTAATCTCTAGATCCTTCTTAATAGTTTCTCTAGGTCTTGCTCTACCTCTAGTGATTTGACTCCTCTCCTTATGCATTTCTAAATATATTAATATAATAAAACTAATTCAGGGATTACCCAAGCAATGAAAATAGAAATTGATACTGTGATTATGCTTGAGTTTGCTGCTGTAGACATGCATTTTAAGTTCTTATTACTTGAAATTTGAATTTACTTGTCTTCATCACCCTGTTGTGTAGTTCTTTGATGCTTCTTTATCTTCCCGGTTTTTACCTTTTTGTATAGTTTATACTCATTTTTTCTTTGCCTATTGTTGAGGTTTTAAAGTTGTTTTTGTTATAAAATTTGCTGATAGTTGCCTTCTGCTGCTTAGATGCTAGATGATTTGTCCAGCTACTTTATTGTATATTTTTGGTTCTTCATTAACTGTGTTATTTTTTTTGTAGAGAGCTGCAAATACTGGTTGGGGTGATAAGGACAACGCAAAATGGGGTAATGACAAATATAATGGTCCCAAGAAAGAAAGAAGTCATGGCAACAACCAACCAAATCACATTCTAGAAACTAGAGATAAAGATTCATGCTCCAGGACCCATGAAAATGAGATGGAATTAGACAACCCATCCAAGCGAAGTGATAGAAGAGAGGAAAAGATGTTGCGAAGACAACCCATCCAACCGTTTGCTGCTATGCCGTCACCCTTTGTAGCTTTGCCATTGCCGGATCTCATGCTTTGTCGTCATAGCTTCCGCGCAATGACGCTGCAACTGTGATTTCCTTGATTAATTGGGCAGCAGCTTTTGTACAACTCCTGCTTATTTGCAGAAGCACTTCTCGAGTAGCAACAAAGTTCTTTCTCAGGTACCACACATATCTTTATTTAATTTCAAGTGTTCTTTTATGAATTCTAACTTAATATTGAATCTTATTTCCCTGCACAGAACCTGATCGACAAAAATCCCAACCCATTCTTATGCTCATTGTCCTAATCTTCAGTGTTGTGTGTTGTTAGGTAAAGAGATATGAACCGGTTAACACTAGTGAAGCGCATTCAACAAATAATTTCAAGAGAAGCTTCGCCAAGACGCTTCTTGGCACATTGTCAATCAATTACAAGGTAGATAGGTTATGATTGATTGATAGTTACGTTACATTGTCGGTGCATATCAATTAAATTTAAATATTATAATTTGTGTCTTGACAGTGAAAACTGTTTGTTTTTGGTTAAAATCAGGTATGGGGAGGTTGTTGATGTTAATCTAGTTAGAGTCAAAGGTATTGGAAAATCCAAGGGTTTTGCTCCTTGCATATGAAGATCAAAGAAGCACTAATCTTCTGTTGGTTTGTCTCTCCGTCCTATAATTCTAAAATATGTTTCATGTTTATTTATTTATTTTATTTTTTATCCCTGGATGTATCGAAGTTCCAAAAACATGCCCAAATGTGTCTTTTGTAAGTAATTGTATAGATCAATTTGCTAATGGAAGACACATTCGAGTACCAAACTAAATAACAAAAGACACATTCAAGAACCTAATTCACTATTGAAAGATGCATTCATGTATGTTTTTGTAATTTTGATACAAGTTTATATGGTTGTTTGTAAATTAACAAAGATAATTATGTTTTTGTCTAATTGTCAGTTTGTAAGTTGTTTTTATTTTTTTATTGTTTGTATAACTCATTGTGAAACAATATATTAATTTTTGGCAGGAAAACAACTTCGAAGTTTCCATTGGATGGATGCAATAACGTTCATATGGATACAATACAAGTTTCCATCGTAAGAGTATCATTGATTGGTACAGTGTATCATTGAGTGTAAAACTCATTTTCTCAACCACTCACCGTCGTTCTTACGAACTCCACACTCTATTCATTGGTAAAGTGTATCATTGAGGGTGGATTCACCGGTGTACCATCTATAATATATTATTAGATCTTTAAAAACAATCTAAAGGTTCATATTTTTTTGAAAAAAAGAGAGTAACACATATGCTTTCATTCACTCAATCCCTCTTCTTTTTTCTTTTCCAGTGAAACCTCCATCGTTCTCTTGCACTCATTTACTGTCTTCTTTCTTTTTCTATTGGACAGAGAAACCCCATATCAAAGAAACTTCAAACCTTGTTACAATGGTTGAAGATTGACAATTGATTAAAAAAACACAATTCAAATGAATTCCATATGACTTAACATTCCAGATCTAAAGATTAATACATGAATCTGTTTAATTTTTAATGGCAATTTATAAAAACACAATGATAAAAAATCTTAGAATTTATTCAAGCCATTTTGCCTAAATTTACACTCATCGTTGGTGTCTTGTGTTGGTAACCACTAACCATCCTCTTGTTTATCAACCACTCAACCATGAGCGGATCGTCAGGTATTGGGTGGTTACTTAGCACCCTTTGTTGAAGAAGCCAACTAGGGGGAGGGATTGAGTGGATAAAGGCTTATGTGTTACACTTCTTTTTTTAGTAAAATCTGAACCCTTAAATCATTTTTAAAAATTTAATGGTATATAATAGATGGTACACCGGTGAGGGACTTAGTTGCTCCCTCATCTTAGAATCCACCATCATTGAGTGTAATAATGCTATACCATAATAGAGTATATTAGAATTTCAAAGAGTAATGTATATCTTTTCTTTGGAGGTTATATTATTTTGGACTTTTGGTTAGTTTTATCTTTGTATTTACATTATCTCTGTTCTGTTCTTTAATTGCCGAATGAAGTTAAGGTGACAACTACGAATTGGTTCAAATGATGAGACTTCAAATTCGAATTTTTTTTCAAATAAAATTTCATACAAATGGAAGAAACAAAATATCTTTTGAAATTGAATCGACTAAAAACGATTTTTGAAAATAATGTTAAGGTGAAAACTTCAAAAGATGAAACTTCAGATTAGAATTTCAAATAAAATTTCATAGGAATGGAACAAACTATATCTTTTGAAATTGAATTGACAAAATATTTTTTGTAAAGAGAACAATTTCTTGGAGAAAAAGTAGTATCACCTATACAGCTTAAATAATTTGCCCCGTCAAATTAACTTTTTAACACTCAAAAGTAGATTTCTGTTTATAAAATTACAACCTAACATTTTCTTTTAGGGTCCGTTTAATTCAAGAGTTTTGAAGGGGAGAGAATATTTTTTTTAATTTGAGGTGTTTAGTTCAATTTTTAGAAAGGGAGGGGAGCAAAATCCCTTCAAAACCTTTTTTTTTTTGTTGAAGGAATAATAATGGTTCCATAAATAGTTAAAATTTATATTGACTTAAAATAATTAAAGAAATGTGGACAATATTTAAAAAATTGACAATTGTTTTTTACGAGAGAGTTGTGTGCAAACACATAGAAATTTGTTGGAGAAAAATATAGTGACTAACAATTATGAGAAAAAGACAACATATTAAGTTTATTGGAAAGAGAAAATGTGTGCAAAAAAATATGAATTTATTGGTGGATTAAAATGAGGGTATAATAGAAAGAAAATGTGCAAAAATACACTTCGCTAATTTGGTGTTATACTCCAAAACGACGCTTAAAAATGAACTGAAGGAGTACATGTTAAAACAAATATTTTCGTATATTTAATTAAGTTTAAAGGTAAAATAGTAAATTAATTTTAAAATCCCTCTTTTTCCCTTGTGAACCAAACACATTTTTAATTAAAATTCCTCATGTCCCCTCTCCTTCTCTCTTTTGAACCAAACATATATTTAATTAAAATATCTCCTCATCCCCTCCCCTCCCTTTCTCTCCCCTCCTCTTCGTTGAACCAAACGAACCCTTAGGGTCCCTTTGGTTTGAGTTTTTTGTGGAGAAGGAGAGGGGCAAAAATATTTTTAATTTGAGATTTTTGGTTCAACTTTTAAAAGAGGAGAGGCGGTAAGGGGAGGGGAGCAAAACCCCTAATAGACTAATTTATAAAAACAGACTCAACTTATTTTTCTCTCTATAAAAACATTTTTCTGACCTCTCTCTAGATCTCCGTTGTCACCCTCCCAATCCAACCTATATCCTCCGTGATGTACACATAATCGTCGGTGGTGCGACGGCTGGTTTTGGCCGCACACATCACTCAACCACCATTTTCTCCATCGCTTGCGTTTATGGTGGTGTTGCGTTTTTGTGGGGGTTTGTGATGGTTCTCGGAGGGGTTTTGTGGGTAAACCAAACATGTTTTTAATTAAAATTCATCTCTTCTTCTCCCCTTCCCTCTTTTGAACCAAACATATATTCAACTAAAATATCTCCTTTCCTTCCCCTCCCCTTCTATCCGTTGAACTAAACGGCATTAGTTAACTTTTAACACAAATACATCTGATCTTCAAAAAAACACAAATTCATCTAATTAAAAAAAATAGACAAAGAATGCATCAAATTAAATTAAATGTAAAGAATCAATCAATAGTGTGTATATATATATATATATATATATATATATATATATATATATATAAAGTAAGGTTTATTTATGCCACATGTCACTTTCACGTTTATTCTTGACAAATTTATTATTTTTTCTATTTTTAAAACTAATATTTTATTTGACATAAATATCTCAACAAACTTCGTATATTACTTTGATCTTATCAACTAAATATTATTTTTAAGTTTATAATTTATTTTTAATATTTATGTAGCATAAATATCTCAACAAACTACTCATTTTATTTCCTAATCCATCAATCAATCAATAGTATATATTTTTAAAAAAAAAAAGAAGATCAATCAATAGTATATATCAAGGTAATAAAAGATAATGATGGCATCGATAGAGATTATCAATGTAAAAGTTAAATGGATGGAGCAAATAAATGAAAGTAACAACATCAAAACAATGAAAGGCAGAACCCATGGATGCAGCAATATCTCAACAAACTTTGTATATTACTTTGATCTTATCAATTAAATATTTTTAATATTTATGTAGCATAGATATCTCAATAAACTACTCATTTTATTTCCTAATCAATCAATCAACAGTATATATATTTTTTTTAAAAAAAGAAGATCAATCAATAGTATATATCAAGGTAACAAAAGATAATGATGACAATGATAGAGATTATCAATGTAAAAGTTAAATGGATGGAGCAAATAAATGAAAGTAACAACATGAAAACAATGAAAGGCAGAACCCATGGATGGAGCAAATAAATGAAAGTAACAACATGAAAACAAAGAAAGGCAGAGCACGTGATTCAATCATTGTATAAAAACTAATTCAACCTTGGTGGCAAGGAACCAGGAAGCATAAAGTACAAAAGGCTTGGCAAAGTAACTAGATGCTTGTCAAACACCAAAACCAAATGAACACATTAATTCAGAATTAATAACCCCTGCCCCCAAGAAATATATACCAAACAAAATATCTAAAATTATCATTGCCACAAAGTTATTTTATGGTTATAACTTTCATTCTGTTTTATATGTAATTCTGTCTTTGTACGATTCACATATCTTTTACTTTATTTCTACCGTTAATTAACATGATGTTTATGTCATGTTTAGCAAATGAATTTCTTTATGAAAATATTTACAAAAAAAGAAGTCTTGTTCTTATAATTAAGCATGTGCTCATGTCAAAAGAATGAAAATTATGCAGCCTTTCAATGTGATAGGAAGAAATATGATTTACCTGCTAATTGATCGCAATTAAGTGAAGGTAACATTGTTTGTTGGTATGGAAAATTCAAGTGGAATGCAAAAGAGGAAACTAGAGAATCAAAATTGTGTATTGTCTTACATAACTGTCGTGCCTTATATAATAGCTGTTGTAAAATGTTGCAATTTCCATAACTTGTTGTTCTGAAGCTATCTCCCTAACGAATCTGGAATATATCTACCGGATCTTGTAATTGAGCATCTCGTAGTTATCTTCCTAACTAGTTCGGTACATATCTACCTTATGTTGTATAAAAGGCTAAATTCAGTATTTTTAGGGGGGCTTAAAAAGAAATTGTCATTGTTCTAACGTAGTATTTGAAGCCCACGTTATGGCAAACCCAACTTTTATGAGGATTGCTTTTTAGGCCCCCTCAATATCTCTTTAGGCCCCCTAAAAATACTAAAATAACCTTTATAAGACTTCCGGTAGATAAACACCGGTAGTTCATTTTAACTTTTCTCATTTTGCACCTCC
>Ga0228710_1007711_pt1 | contig 15789 bp, 7 predicted proteins | sample MedpolnodulmetaG_FD_177995 | JGI IMG/M metagenome (GOLD analysis project Ga0228710, IMG submission 177995) | Root nodule microbial communities from Medicago polymorpha collected in Santa Monica, California, United States - pink nodules | ecosystem: Host-associated > Plants > Roots > Nodule... | reverse complement strand
AAGTAGATTGTGGGTCCTATTACTGTTAATTTTTTTCAAACTTTACGGTATCTTCATCTTTTCAAATAGAAGATATAGAGACGATATTAAATGAAGATGATCTTAACTCAAAATAAGAATGTGGAAAGAAAACTATGCTTAGCTTTGGTAAATGTCAATGTCCACGATAATAAATTTCCCTACCATAATCGCATGCTTCTCCTAAAAATCATTACGGCATGTCAACTTGAAGATTAGTGGTGGAAGACTAGAAGATATATATTGGTCTAAAAGCATATTGGTCACCTTTACCCTACCATACCACCACATGAAAATTAAATGATATTAGTTATTCGCTTCTTTAATTATACTCTTTCTATCTCAAAATAATTGTCTCTTTAACATTTTTTTGTCTAATAAATAGTTGTCATTTTAAAATATCAATGTAGCAGTTATTATTTTTTTCACTGTTATACCCTTATTTATTGAATTTCATTCAACTTAACTACTGCACTAACTACATAGTTTTTTTTGAAGAATACACTAACTACATAGTTAATGATACTAATTGTATCATTAAAAACAACATAGTTAATTATTTTCTTAAAAATCGTACACAAACCTTAAACAATTATTCCATTCGGTCACATTTATAAGCAACAAACAATTTTTTTAGATACACTGAATAATTAATGTATTCGGTCACATTTATAGGTAAGATACATTAACTATTCAATGTATCTAAAAAGTTGATTTTGCTTATAAATGTGACCAGAGGGAGTACTATTTTTAGACGGAGGGAGTAAATGAGTGAATTAATGCATACCAATTGATATTGTTGCTTAAATCGCACATGTAGAAATGCAGGAAAAGAGACATTGGGAGAATCAAAAGGTTTTTGACCTAGGGGAATAGAATCTTGGTGGTCGAACAAAAGTTATTAAAGGAATGTGAGAATTAAAATGGAATATTTTAAAGAGTGGTCTAGGTGTAAAAGTGCCGAAATTTTAGTAAATTATAAGAGAGCTAAGAAAGAGACTAAGAAGGCATTGAACGAAGCAACAACACATGCTTTGATGAATTATACCAATCTTTAGGCACTAGGGAGGGAGAAAAATTTATATATAGTCTTGATAAGAGAGAGGAAAGAAAGATATATGATATGGATCAAGTTAAGTGTATTAAGAATGAAGAATGTATATTTATTGTTCAGGAAAGATATATAAATGTTAAAGGGAAAAAGTATTAATTTCATTAATTTACACAATGAAAGTTATGAGATTTAACATACCATAACAGGCTAACATGCTAGACATTAGAGATGAGAATCGAAACTATAACTACTATTTTCGTATTCAAGATCACAAGGTAAGAAGCGTAGAAAAGCAGTAGTAGTAGAAAGATAGTTGGGTCTGCAAACATATCTATTGAAGTGTGGAAAGTCTTGGAGAAAGCAGTAATGTGTGGCTCACCAATTTTCTTTTATCGAAATTATAAGTTTAAAGTGAATATAAGATAAGTGGAGAAAAAACGTTTTAATTCCAATCTATAATAATAAGGGATATATAAAAAATTATTCAAATTATAGGGGTAAACTTATGAATCATACCATAAAGTTATGGATAAGAGTGATTGAATAGAGATTAAGAAAAGAAACTCAAATTATTGATAACCAATTTGGTTGTGTATGAGAGGTCGGTCATGTAAACAATCTACTCACCACGATGTGTGATGGAGCGATGTTAAATGTATATAAAAACAATTTATTTATATTTTTACCAAAATTATGGAAAATATAAAAATTTCTTACACCTGCTTAGAACGGCTGTCTGAATATATATAATTTGATAATTTAGTGTTAGTTAACTTCCTTGGAGTTTAATGGAAATCCGCTCCAAATATTAGTAATAGAATATAATAAGTAAAGAAAATAAGAGGTGCTCAGGGGTAAAACAAAGCCACGGGAGCAGAGGAACCGAGTAAAAAACATACAAGAACATAAGGAGTACCAGAGGTACTAAATAAGTGTACAACCAGACCGAATAGAAAATAAGAGAAACAACATGAACAATATAACTCACAAAGGCCACATGAGATCTCTCTTGAACAAGCAATAACTAAAAACCGGGATGAAATCGAAATAAAGCAAAAACTAGATGAATCACTGACACTCCAAATTTGTGAACCCGAACAGAAGGCAATCTACCTCCAAAACCCAAGCACAAAAACGAATTGTCCTTTCCAACCACACAAATCACTATCGGGTACAACAGAAAACATGTTCTACAAGCTACTAATAATAGGAACAAAGCCTACATGAGATCTTACTGAAAAACCATTTCCATGCGGTACCAGTGAATTTCAAAATAGAAAATATAAGTAATTTTTTTAATATGAATATAAATTTTAGTCATTAGTTATTAGATTAGATTAATATTTAGTCCATCGTTCAAGTTTGAGTCCAAGACCTAAAAATCAGACGAGCTCTCTCTCTCACACGCACACGCACACGCACACAAAACTATAATATATACATTATATTTAACAAAAACACACAATATTACTTATAAATTTATAATTTCACTTTTTTGTCTAATAAAATTTTATATACTAAATTTACTTTAAATTTATGCTGACTTATATGTCAAATAACTTAAATATTCACTAACTTTGTGTGACATATACTTCAAATTAATTAATTTTTAATTCAATTTAAAATAATATATTTTTATTAAATTTTATAAGTAAGTTAATTTCCCATGCTTAACACGGGTATCATACTAGTTTACCACAAAAACAATATAATTTGTCTCTGTCATCTTAGCTCAGTTGATAAGGACAATGCATAATATATGTAAGGTCCAGGATTTGAACCCCGGACACCACCCAAAAAAAAAAAGAAAGATTAAACAAATCATTTTCTTTCAAAAGTCTCTTCATTACTCAATTTATTTTGAAAAAAAGTAAGAATATGAAATATCTCATCTCGAGTGCTTTTCTATTTTGTTCTACACTTCTACGATACCTTTTGTCGCAAATTAGGAATTTCAACTCCGTTTCGTAAGATCTCATGATAAATTTTAAATGTGCCAATAAAAAACTAAGTTTTAAGTATTGTGTTTAGGCTGAGTAGTTCCCAAATTATTATTATTATTTTGGGGTCCCCAATTTTAGACTTATTTTTTGCGCTAGGCTCTTCGTCTTGCCTCAAATACAACCTTGATTCTTGGTTTCATCATAATACTTAACATTTCAGCTTGGCATTGTTTATTTTGGGGTAGAAAACTAGAAGATAAGCCAATGACAATATCTATGTGGACCAACGTATATGTTGGTGATTTCTAAAATGATGGAATCACTTTATAACCAAAAGTTGTAACTCTTCACCAAGAGTTGTAACTCTTCATGGGAATCTTTCATATACATTGGAACCTTTGGCAAATAGGTGCTTAATGAACCTTTGCATTGATTCAAGTGTGCATGATCATAACCTTTGGCAAAAGGGTGCTTAATGAACCATAATATTGATTCAAGTCAAAGGGGTGTTTTCTCTCATGTGAAGGGTCATATAATGCACTATAAATGATTGACATTTGGACATTAGTTTAACAGAAAAAAGAAAACAGAACAGGAGTTTTGTTGCATTAACAACATAATTCTCCCTCATTCTCTTACTCTAAATCATCCATCAACTCTCTAATGCATGAGTGAATTGACCATAAATCTGTAAAATACTGTTAGGAGATACGCTTGGTGTGGTTGTGCAATACACGTCAAGGAACTCATAGTGTCCTGAAGGGGATTCGCCGGTCATTTCTTATTGCATCCAATATACAGTTATTGGCGGGGGCGAATCGAACCTAAAGGTTAGTGTGGCAACCCCATGCGCTTTGAGTTTTACATGCATAACCATTAAACTTTTCAGGTTTCAAGTGCAGCAGCATCTTCCCAACAATCAAGATATACAACAATCTTTGGAATTTATGTGCACACTTCATCATAGTCATCTTCATCATCTTCTTGATCAAGTTATTGCAGCAGACCCCCAACACAATTTCCAACAATCTTTAGGTTCGATTTATGATTTACTTGTGATTAATGGTTGCAATTTTTGGGAGAGATGAAAGCTTACATTTTCATCTATGACTACGGTGAACGGTAAACAAATTCCTTTTATGAATATATATTATGGAAATTTATGGATAAATATTTCATATGTGATGTGTTTGTGTTAAATTTACATGTGGTTGTAGATAATATATGCAAGATAAATTTTGATACGTATGAAATTTATCGTTTGAAATCCATTTGATGTTAATTTGAACATGAGATAATATGCATATAAGTGATGACGTATTATGAAATATTTGGTGTTCTAAATGCATGTGTATTATCTAAAAGTAATTTATTTATGTTAGATTTATCATATGGTATTAGATCAATACATGCATGATTTAGAAATAATTCAAGTAAGGAAATAGATAAGAAATTTGGATAAATATGTGACTATGTTCTAAATGGTTTAAAAATGATGGATGATAAATATGACATTAGGTGAATCATATGTGTGTCGGGGAAAAACTATTTCGATAAATATCTAATGTGTTTAAAGGAATATATTATATGCATGCATATGATTTTATTTGAATATAAAAGTAGAGCATATAATTATCAGAATATCAAGGGCATGTTTTAAAGATATTGTTGTCATGTATAAGAAATTAATTTGTATTCTCATATTATATGTACATGATAATATGAAAAGTCATTGTTAATTTCTTATTAATCATTACATTAAAATAATTTGGGTATGTTTTGAATTATTGTAAGTTGATATATGTTCATGGAAGAAAGTCACAGAGAATATTATTGATTTTGGTTCATTGTTTATTTTTCTATGTGATTGTTTATTGAAATTTAGCATTGAACATATTAAATATAAACTTGAATTTAACACAATGAATTTATGATATATGTATTAGTTATATGATAACTAAAATCAAAATGTTTGTGTTATGTTTAAGGGTTAATATATCTTTACCCCCCCTTTAATTTGCGCGAGTTCCGATTTACCCCCTATAAAAAAAAAATTAGATTCCAACCCTGTAATTTAAGATTCTTTTGTTTTAGACCCTGAGCCATCTGACTATACAAAATGCTGACGTGGCATGTTGTGCATATCTGATTATGTGACATGCTGACTGTATAATTAATTTTGTTTTTATTTTTTTAAGGGCACACATGACATTTTGCCTATTTTTTAAAAATAAAAAATATATTAATTTAAAAAATATGACAATTAATTTTTGAAAATAAAAGAATCATAAAAAAAAAAATATTTTTGAAAAAAAACCGAACTTTCTAAAAAGAAATTAAAAATTCTTGAATTTAATTTTTAAAATTAAAAAAAAGTTCAGATCTGTTTTCAAAAGAAAAAAGTTTTTTAAATTTTTTTTTGCCAAAAATAAAAATTCAGGAATTATTTTTTATTTTTTAAAATCTGAATATAATTTTTTTATAATTCAGATTAAAATATGAAAATAAAATTTTGAAAATTATATAATCTGAAAAAAAATTGATTTTATTTTAATTTTCAAAATCTTAATTTCAGATTTTTTTTTTGAAAATAAATCTGAATTTCTTTTTGATTTTTCGAATTTTTAAAATTTTAAAAAAAATCTGATTTGTTTTCTATTTTTTCAATTTTGAAAAAAATAATCTGAATTTTTTTCTATATTTAAAATTAATTTTCATATTTTTTATTTATAAATTAATATAAATGAAAATAAAACAAATAAAAAACAAAATTAATTATACAGTCAGCGCGCCACATCATCCAATGATGCTGACTAAGTGTGCCACATCATCATGTTTGCTCAGTCATATGGCCTCAGAGTCTAAAAGGAAAGAATCTTCAAATTACAGGGTCTATTTCAAAGGAATCTTTAAATTACAGGGTTGGAATCTAAATATATTTTTTTCTTCAGGGGGTTAAACCAGAACTCGCCCAAATTACAGGGGGGGTAAAGACATATTAACCCTATATTTAATCTTATGTAGAGTATATGACTTACATGTTTAATCCCATCTTATGAAGTTTGGTTATAACATTCTTTTATGATCAAGTTTTATTTTGCTATGTATGTTTAATGCATTCCATGTATGATATATCTTGGTTAGATATAAAAGAAAAGTTAAAGTTCAAAGTTAAAGATAAAGTTAAAGTTCAAATTGAAATGCATGTTAAATATTGTTATAGCAAATGTGTAATGACATAAAACTTTGTTTATTATTACAATATACTCAATTGACAAAAGTGTCATGGTTTGATGATAGTTGGTGAATACTATCAAGAGTATATAAGTTGATCCATAGACATAGCTATGAGAATACAAAATCTATGTGAAAAATTGAATATTCATAGTTTATAAAACTTAAAAGAAAATCTTGCAATTATTTGACGAAATGATTGACAATGAATGATGTCTTTGCAAATGATGTTGAATACATTGAAGACACTATTAGGGATGTGGTACAAACCCAAATCTAATTGATCAAAAATGGTGGAAACTCAACCCACACTTGAGTAGCATCAAGTCTTGGGTTCAATGGTGAAAGTACACTATTAGAGTGATCGAAGTACTTGACAATATATGCATCCCAAGGGGTAAAAGTACTTGGACCATAAGAAGAAAAAGGGTATGATGAGATTTTTCTCTTAATGGACATATAACATATATTTGCTGGAATGCATACTTATGGGGCATTTCCGATATAGTCTACCTATGTGAGAATGAAGTTTGGTCGCTTCACGGAGTTCGAGGGTTTGACTCTTAAATTCTCATGAAAAGGGATATATGACACAAGGCCTTTTTAATGTGTCATTTTACAAGTCTCTTTATCAATGGTACCGAGATTCTATGTGTAAGTTATGCACACTTGTTCTAATGAATAGTTGGTTCAAAACTTTCCTACCATACCATTTGGGAATGAGCGAAAACTTAACTTACTAAGTAATGGTTCAAATGGTGAGATACCATTATCTGAAGGCATGAAATTTCCGGATTTATGAGATTTAGTATTTTGAAAATGGTGGGGGATTGTTGGTGATTTCCAAAATAATGGAATCACTTTAGAATCAAAAGTTGTAACTCTTCACCAAGAGTTGTAACTCTTCACCAAGAGTTGTAACTCTTCATAGGAATCTTTCATATACATTGGAACCTTTGGCAAATAGGTGCTTAATGAACCTTTGCATTGATTCAAGTGTATATGATTATAACATTTGGCAAAAGAGTGCTTAATGAACCTTAGCATTGATTCAAGTGTGTTTGATCATAATCTTTGGCAAAAGGGTGCTTAATGAACCATAACATTGATTCAAGTCAAAGGGATGCTTTCTCTCATGTTAAGGGTCATATAATGCACTATAAATGATCGACATTTGGGCATTAGCTTAACAAAAAAACAGAAAACAGAACATGAATTTTGTTGCATTAACAACATAATTCTCCCTTATTCTCTTACTCTAAACCATCCATCAATTCTCTAATGCATGAGTGAATTGCTGGAAACCATAAATCTGTAAAATACTGTTAGGAGATACGCTTGGTGTGGTTGTGCAATACACGTCAAGGAACTTATAGTATCCTGAAGGGGATTCGCCGATCATTCCTTATTGCATCCAATATACAGTTATTGGTGGGGGCGAATCGAACCTAAAGGTTAGTGTGGCAACCCCATGCGCTTTGAGTTTTACATGCATAACCATTAAAAGTGCAGCAACATCTTCCCAACAATCAAGATATACAACAATCTTTGAAATTTATGTGCACACTTCATCATAATCATCTTCTTAATCAAGTTATTGCAGCAGACACCAACACAAGTTCCAACAGTACATGATAATGCTACATGGATATTCAATCTTACTAACATATTTTAAAATGAAGGGAGTACTAGTTATGAGTAATATTGCTTGACTTCCAACTTGAGAATCGTTTCTTTTGGGTAGAAAATTCAAAGATACTGCGCTAACACCAAACAGTGGACCAACCGATGATGGGCCAACTTATCTCCAATTTGGCTTAGCTTCATGGATGTGTTGTCACCTCACATGATCAGTAAATTAGATAATATCCAATGGAAGACTTTTTTCTCTAAATGGAGGCTTAAAATTTTGATTGCCAGATTTCACGTAAATTGAAGATGTATTAAAAATATAATTTTGGAACGGATCATGTGTGAAAAATCTATCATATTTATTAAATTAAACCCTCATAATACCATTTGTTCCACGTCATTAATTTGTAAAATTTGAGTTAGTTACATCTTCCACACTCAACTACGCTTAAATAATTCAGTTTTTTTATTTTGAAACAGTCTATTCAGTTTAATTGTTTCGTTAACCTAATATATCTCTTTATATGACAAACATACATATGTTATTCTCATTGATAAATGATCATTATTATTTACCAAATCCCATACGTTTCCGTTTTAATATTCTTTTTAATTTTAATATTCGTCAAAAAAAAAATTCTTTTTAATTTTATTTTAATTTTTGTTTTGTTTCCAAATTCTTCCACTATCTCACCACCAAAAAACACTTCAATTATCCCTTTTACTAAGCGCTCACAAGTCACGTCCATCATACTCACAATTTTTGCTTTCTAAGAACAAAATGGAAGACTGACCTTGCAGTGACAATGACCCCTCTTTCTTTTTGTGATAAGAGGCGTAAAGAGGTTTCACCATCTTCTTTCTTTGTTTACTTTGATGAAAAACTCATTTCTAATATTACACTGCTATTTTTCCTTGAGTTGCTAAGCACTTTGAACATTTGTTTTGTTTTTGCCAGTAATATTTCATTAAATTGTTTTTTCTTACTGTCACAAGATACTTTCAAAATAAAGAAGCTAGCAAATAAGAAAAGGATCTACAACACAGTAAATATCACTTTGAAATTATATATACATCTTTCAATCAATTTTTCTTCTCAACAACCAAAAATTATCTTTTTCAGTTACAAAGCAAAAAAGTGGACACAACCAATTCCGTCACACCAATATTTTATTTTCTTCCACAAGCTCCCTTACAAAAATAATTAATAGTTATTGATTCTATAAATTTTTCACAAACTAAACATTGAAGATATCCTCACAACGTGCAAACTTATATCTAGTTGATATAGTTTTGATAGTCCATGGATGAACCCGTTATGTCATGAATCCGTTTAAAATTGGACAAAACAAGGAGGACCAATTAGAGGTTTAGAGTTGAAAATCTCATTCCGCACATTTTATGTCGACTATCGGGTTGGCGGGGGTTCGTGGTCAAATTTTTGTAAAATAATGTTATTAATTAAAAACAATGTAAAATATATTTAAATAAAGACCAAGAAACCAAAATATGTAACCAATGAGTCTACCAAAAATATTAAAATTATTATTCAAACATTCTTGATTCATCATAAAAAATCTAGAGTAAACCAACAAGGCAAGAAAAATAAATACCTTCTTTTTAGAAAGAAAAAAAAAATTAAAGATAAGGGAAATGCTTGTTATAGTGAAAACAAGCTTCACGAATCCTTCACGACCCACTAAAAAACTAACTCGTTAATTTTTGCTAACCGACATATATGATAAGTGGAGCCTATTTTTTTTTTGTTACCACTGAAGTTTTCCAATCATGATGCATTCGCGAGAAATTTTCTCGCAAGATATAGCACCCTCCTAAAGATGATTGAGTTATCTCAACGGATTAGTCATGACTTACAAAAATTGGTTTACCTTGGTTTACAAAACTACTCCCTCCAATCACATTTATAAACAAAACACAATTTTTTAAGTTCATTGAATAATTAATGTATCTTTTCACATTTATAGACCAAATACATTAGTTATTTAATGAATTAAAAAAGTTATTTTTTGCTTATAAATGTGACCGGAGGGAGTACTAATTAACAAATTCATTTACTCTCTTCGTCATTTAATATCGTAATTTCACAAATTCCCTTGCATTATTTCTTTAATATAAATTACCATTAACATTAGAAATAGGTTTTTCTTCAAAAAAAACATTAGAAATAGGTTAGTAAACGTATTTCGTTTTTACATGATCTTAAAATATGAAATGTATAATATTCTCAAGCAAGCAGCCAACGGTTGGAAGATGTGGACAAAGGTGAAGCTATTATATAAAATTCCCTTGCATTATATCTTTCAGTAAATTCTCTTGTTGGTTGTCATAATAGATTGGAGTTTGGTTTCAGTTTTGTTAAATTCTTAAGCATTGTTGGAAATGCCCTCAATTGGGTTTAAGTGGTAGGTTTGGATAACGTGATGAATTTTATGCCTGACTCTCAAACTGGGCGCTATTAAGCAAGACTGTAAGTAAGTGTATGCATAGGTCCTTTTTTTAAATCTCTTGTGCGGAGTTTACTAGGAGAAAAGTCGATGAATGTAAGGGTTCTAAAAATTGAGAATGTGATAATTGGATATATGTAATTAGATTATTATTAATTTGAAGATAAAATTGATAGTTGAGAACCTAATTAAAATTGATTTTCTTGATACATAAAAACATTAAAGGAAAGATAGAAGAAGACTAAGGGTGCGTTTGTTTTGGATTAATTTTGAAAAAAATCTATTTTTTTTTTATAAAAAAAATCACTTTTTTCATTTCTAAGTGTTTGTTTAATATTTTTATAAAAAACATTTTATCAAAAAAATCTATTTTCACTTCAAAATGAAAAACTATTAGGATTAACTTTTTTCAAAATCTATTTTTTCAAAAATAAGGAGGTAACACATGAATTAGCTAAAATCATTTTTTTTTAAAAAGTGATTTTTTGAATAGTAAACAAATACAAATAGCTTCAGATTTTTTTTCCAAAATCTCTAAAAGAAATCTATAGATTTTTCTAATACAAAATCTATTTTTCTTAAAGCTAAGATATTGGATTGCCGTTACCCACAATATGATTTGTATGGCCCAAATGGTAGCCGTTACGGAAATTTTACCCTACACCCCAACATTTATACCTCTACCCCAACAAACCATAAGGAAATACCAATTTTAAGAAATACCATTTTTACCCTTTTTTGAAATTACACCCATTCATCCATCATCATATGTTTCTGGAATTGAAAATTAAAAATATAACACAAGAATTAGCAACAAATCTGAAATCAAATGACTTGTCAATCACACTCCTTTAATCAATTTCCCCTGCTCTCCCTTCTTCAGATCTTTTCCCCATAAAATAAGGTAGATCATTAGATTTTATTTTTCACGCTGGGCTATTTTCCTTTGCTATCAATTCATGAATGTCAATTTTCATATGTTATCAATTCATTCTGCCTCTCTTTCAACGGATCTGATTTTTCACACTATGACAATTTTATGTTATGATGAATATATACATGAATTCGGTTATCGAGACCTGTGTGTTTCTATGCTTTTCCACATTTTCCCCATTATTATTTTTATAAAATTTAAAGAATATAATTAGTTGAAAATGATACGAATATGATAACTATGGAATTGAGGAGAAACTTTTTTTTTTTTTTTTTACGATGAATTGAGGAGAAACTTTGAAATCTTGCATCAATATGAATTGACAGAGATATTCATTCTTGGAGCTTTCCGGTATGGGGATCAATTATGATAGGTCATTTGATTTCATATTTGTTGCTAATTTTTGTGTTGTATTTTCAATTCTGGAATTACATGACGATGGGTGAACATGTATAATTTCAAAAAGGGGCAAATTTGGTATTTTTTATAATTTGTAGGGGTAGAGGCATAACCGTTGGGGTGTAAGGTAAAATTTCCAGCCGTTACCCACAATATGATTTGTATAGCCCAAATGGTACGATGTAATGCGGTCTCACTCACGTATCTAAGAAGTTATCTTTAATTTGTGCCATCATAACAAACTTTTGTCTTCGGTTAGGTAATTATTGACTCTCTTTGGCATCTGAAGATCTGATGTCCCTCCACATATGAAGTGCTGTTCTTATTTACTGTGCTTTATTGTTTCTTTTACCAAATATGTAAGATTGTAACTACCCCTAACTATGAGAATTTCTGTTATGAATCAACAGGGTCAAATTGATCATGTTCTTCGGACAAAATGAATGCATAGCGTCAATCTTGTTGCAATTACATGTTGAGTCGTAATGACGCTGAGTCATAAAATTGTCCAACAATTCTCAGTTCATTGAATTAGAAAAGCAATGCAACATTACTTATTTAATGCAACTAGTAGGTTGTAGGAAAATTAGACAAAAACTGCTAACCAAATTGGTAAACTAAACATTGCCACTTGTGCTTCAAGCTTGACCAATAAGTTTCTTAACAACTGTGCCTAAAGCTGAATTTCTAATTACGAGTTTGAGCACCTGAAATTCAAATCAAGAAGAAATCCATTATTACCATTGTATTTTCTATTTTAGGAATTTTAAAAGCAAAATATGATGATAAAAATCAAATGATAACTCCATAAGCAAATAATTATTTAGTTAAGATTCGAATAAACATATAAAAATATCAGTTTATCTCACCGGCACGATACGCCTTTCTGATTATACTAAGCTCTCTACATACATCCTCAATATTGATTCTTTCTTTTGGTGACTCCATTGAACACATAAGTCCAATCCTAAAAAGTGAAACTAAGCACTCTTTTGCAGTTGGAATAAGATTCTCATGATTTCCATCTTCCATTTCTACTGCTGCGTCTCTTGATAAAAGATGTGGGTCCAAAATCTTCTTAAGATTACAAGGAAATGATATTGCAACAAAGTTATGCAGATTTTGACCATCTTCAAAAGCCTCATCAGTGGGTCTTCTACCGGTAAGCATTTCCAACACAAGGATTCCAAAGCTATACATGTCACCAGATGTAGATACTTCAGAACCCATCCCATACTCTAAAGCATGTAACAAAAGGTGTTAATAATATGTCCCTGGTATTATTTTAAACTACTTCAAAACATATGAGGATTCAAATAAACAATGGAAGTATCAAGAATTTAAAACATACGCGGAGGAGCATAGCCAATTGTTCCTTTTATTCCAATTGTACTAGTATTCTTATGAGTGGTACCACAAATGGCTGAGACAAGTCTTGCTATGCCAAAATCACTCACCTGAGCAACCATGTCATCATCAAGAAGGACATTGCTTGGCTTTAGATCACAATGAAGGACCAATTGCTCACATTCTCGATGAAGATAATGTAATGCAGAAGCAACATCCATAATGATGTTTAATCTATGACCAAGGTTCAATATTGTTGGAGGCTCTGCACTTAAATTCTCAGGATGCAACCATTGTTCTAAGCTTCCATTTTTCATGTAATCAAAAACTAAAGCTTTAAATTCTTGGCCTTTGTAATCTGTACTAGAACAACATGTTAAAACCTTGACTAAATTTCGGTGTCTAATATTTTTGAGTGCATGACATTCAACAATAAAACTCTTGTGAGCTCCTTTCTTTTTGAGGTTCAAGACCTTTACTGCAACAACATTATCTTCTGACAAAAGATTTCCTCTGTACACAAAGCCAAAGCTTCCTGACCCGATCAAGTTTCCATCAGAGAACCCATCAGTTCCTTGGTGTAATTCTTGGTATGAAACCTTATCTAGTTGACCAATTATTGGCGAATCAAAAGATAGTTTTTGGTTCCTTTTCCTCATCCAGTAGATAGCTATAATAAATGAAAGTATGAGAAGAAAAGAAACCACACTGACTATCGCAGCTATCAACTTGAAATTATGGTTTTTTTTTATGTTTCCTACCCTTGATAGGGCATGGTGGTAGATGTAACTCTGAAATACCACCACAAAGTTTATTGTTTCCAATTATTGCTACTCTGGTTGCATTTCCAAAGACACCATCTGTTGGTACCTCACCTTCCAACATGTTAAAAGAAACATCTAAGTATTCTAAACTAGAGATATTTTGCATAACATTGGGAATTGGTCTAAACAATTTATTTCTTGAAATATCTAAATACCGTAGACCTTTGAGAGAAGACAAAGAGGATGGTATTGTTCCATTGAAGGAGTTCCCTTGCAATTGGAGGACTTGTAAGACTGTGCATTCACCAATGGTTCCAGGAATGTCCCCAAATAAACGATTCTCAGAGACATCTACCTCCTCAATACTTTTTAGCATACCCACTTCTTTAGGTAATCTATCATTCAACATGTTTCGTGACAAGTCAAGGTTTGACAAAGGGGAAATACTGAAGATCTCTAAAGGTATGGATCCTCTAAGGTCATTTTGTGAAAAGTTTAGGTATTGTAACTTTTGACAATTTCCTATATTTGGAGGAATATTCCCTTCTAATTTATTTTCACTAAGTTCCAGATAATACAACTGACTGAGGTTTCCTATGAAGGCCGGTATATCCCCTGATAACCTGTTTCCTCCCAATCCTAAGTACTGTATCTTTTGAAACATCCCAAAAGTTTTTGGAATCGTTCCTTCTAAACGGTTATTATCCATGGTTAAGAGAATCAAGCTAGTTAGATTTCCTAATTCTATAGGAATTTTACCATATATTTGATTACCCCCAATATATAATTCACTTAGTCCAGGGGATAAGTTACCTATCAAATTTGGCAAACTACCTCCAAAATTGTTGTTGATTACAGAGAGAGAGTACAACTGGCTACAATTTGCTAATGATTTTAAAAACTCTAAATCCTTACTGGAATTGTCACCTAATTTGTTATCTTCCAAACTTAGCGACGAAAGTTTCTGTAGCTTCCCTAGACATGGAACTTGTCCGACAAAATGGTTATCACCAATATCAAACCTTAACAAAGTATAAGCATTTGAAATGGAAGTTGGGATTGGACCAGAGAATTGATTTCCTCCAATTCCATAGAAATAGAGGTTAGGGAGAGTGTTGAACATATTGGGTGGAAGAGAGCCACTAAAGCTATTCGCTGCAAGTGAGATCCCCGTAAGAGATGACATATTATAAAGACAAGAAAGAAATGTACCAGACAATTTGTTGGCATGCACTGCTATAAACTTCAACTGTTTTAAGAAGCAAATTTCACGTGGAATATTTCCCACCAAGTTATTATAACCAATTGAAAAAATATTAAGGGATGAAAGATTCCTTATGGATGGTGGGATTTTTCCCGATAAATTGTTTGTTCCGATATAGAAAATGTGAAGCTTTTGAAGAGAGCCAAATTGGCTAGGTATTTTTCCAAAAAGTTTGTTTTCTTCTAATTCTATGCTTTTGAGCTCAGAGCAGTTTATCAAGTTTAAAGGAAATTCTCCAACCAGAGAGTTGTGGGATAGAAGAAAATATCTTCAATCGTGATAAACGACCCGTTTCTTGTGGAATGTTTCCGTAGAAGCCGTTGTTTCCAAGGTTGAGGAATCTCAAATGAGAAAGATTGCCAACATATGGAGATATGGATCCATGCAACTTGTATCCTGGCAGCTTTAACTTGGTAACTCTTTGATGCTTGGGACTGCATACGATTCCAGGCCATTTGCAAAAGTGGGTTGAACTATTCCATGAATCTAGGATACCATTTGGAATATTTTTATTTGATTTGGAAGGATTGGGTCCTTTGCCTACATACCCACAAGTGGGATCAAAACCAATGTAGTTCACTCTCAAAATTTATTTTTTGTGAGTTAGATTAATTTTATAATTTTTGAAAATAGTTTTGAGAAGAGGAAAGAGGCCTCAAGGCATGAGAGAAAATAAGATGAGGTTGGTCAAATTTTAATTACAAGAAACTCAAGTCTAGATATGAATATTAAATT
>Ga0228710_1007709_pt1 | contig 15789 bp, 12 predicted proteins | sample MedpolnodulmetaG_FD_177995 | JGI IMG/M metagenome (GOLD analysis project Ga0228710, IMG submission 177995) | Root nodule microbial communities from Medicago polymorpha collected in Santa Monica, California, United States - pink nodules | ecosystem: Host-associated > Plants > Roots > Nodule... | reverse complement strand
AAAATTAAGTAAAATGTTAACTAATTCCTCAGTCCCAAATTAAGTGAGGTATTTGTTCATTTCGTATGTATTAACAAAATGTATAAGTGAAGGAAAGAAAAAAATGATTTTTAAGTGCTCTTGTCAAGTATTAATACATTCCCCTTTATCATAAATGCAAAGTGCTTCTCATTCATGGCACAATATTTGGATAGAAAGTGATTCGACTTCTGCGGTTTAGGCCTTTAAGAATGTTGATATTGTTCCTTTCCGTCTTCAGAACCGTTGGCATAACTGTTTTCAATTGGGTCTCCATGCCATTTGCTCTCATATTTATCGAGAGGGTAATTGTTGTGCGGATAAACTAGGTGAGTATGAGCATGCGGTTGTGGGTACTATTTGGTTAGACTTCATGCCTTCGTCTTTGTTGGCTGATTTTGCCCGTGACCGTATAGGTTTGCCGAACTATCGGTTTCCTTAGTTCCATGGTTGCACGCTTATTTTTTATGAGGGTCTTGACCTAGTCCCCCCTCTTGTACATATTATTTTCTCCTTTTTTTAATAATGTATATAGAGTAGGTGATAGACAATGGGGGTTTCAGTTGAGTGTCAATCTAGTTGGGATATTTATGTTGCCTCTTGATGTCGTCCCTACTTTGTTTAGCAAAAAATAATTTATCAAATTAAAAAGGATTAAAGTAATATTAATTAGAGTTATAATTAAAAATAATAATTAATATTGCATTAAAAAGCGAAATGAATCAATTATTTCATAACAATATTTTTTTATAAAATGGTCACTTATTATGGAAATGAGGTAGTATTAAGTTGAAAATCAAGTAATACAAAAATAATTCAATAAAAAATTAGTACAAAACTTACAACACAATCCAATCCTCTTTTCTTGGTTACTTTGTTTTTTGGTGATCCCTTTTTTCTTAGTTTCTAATATAAAAATCATATTCTATACCGTAAAAAAATATATTCTAAAAATAGAAAATCAAATTCAGCTAAAAAATCTCATTGTTGACAATTCAACAGGAATTTGAGGCTTCCTCCCGAAATCAAAACATGTCATGAAGCAATCAAAGGAGGCCAAATCACGTTTACACTGATGGAAAGTAAACAACATTCACAATGTCAATGTATTTTTTTTGATAATCACATTGTCAATATATATAATGAACGAAAAGATAGACAACACTGGGCCGTTCAAGGACATTTTTTTGTTACTCTTCAAAGGACATTTTAACGTAATTTTTTGATAGAGCATGTTAATTATTTATAACATGGATCAATCACTATTTTAGACATGGATCAATCATTATGTTCGGTTAACAATGGACAAGATAATAATAAAAATGGACAACATTTCCCTATTGGACAACATATAATATTTTATTAAGACTTATTAAAAATAGTAAGAACCCACCTTTAAAACTTTTATAGAGGTACTTTTTTAGACTTATTAATACTTTTGAATACTTAAATTTGTCCAGAACAATCTTAAGTTTTTTTTATTTTAAAAGTAATTTAAAAAAAAATGTTCAGTTAAGAGATTGAATGTGTTTTTTTTTTTTAGTAATGTGAAAATCGTTTTCACTTAAATCTCAAAATTTTACACTTCGTATGAAAAATGTATATTGGTGCATCCGAGACACTAGTTAAACAAGTATATCAAGAATGTTTTGAGCTTGTGTATTAAATTATTAAAAAGTGTAAAAAAATATTGTCTTAAATGCAAAACTTATCTTTTATGTTTCCTTAACTAGTTAGCATGACCCTTTGTTTTAACATTAACGTGTCATTGCTAGTTGTTTAATGATTACAACCCAGCCAATACTATGACCATTGTCGATTATTACTCCAACCATTGTCGGGCACCACTCTAGAGACGTGATACCTGATATATTTTTTACCTTAATTCCCAAGAAGTAACTTATGACACAAGTTCATATGTTATTTTGTTAGTTGTTTTTATGTATTTTTAGAAGAGTTCAAATATATTTGAATGGTTCTGAAGCTGAAAAAGATAGAAAATGAGGAGACAAGGAAAGTAAAAACAGAGTCACGATTTTGTACATCGGAGCACGATTTTAATGCCATTTTTTAGAGTTTCAACTCGACAAATATCGTGCCACGATCTCCTAAAATTGGGACACAATTTGAGTAGCGCCAAGCCTGGAATTTGAATTTTTGGAAGGATTGGGGCACGACTCAACAAATTGGGACACAATTTGTATTTTACGAGATGAATATCTATAAAAGTTAAGCTTGTCTCAGTCCTAAGGGCTCGAAATTTTGGAGAAGAAAACACATTTATGAAGCTGAAGAACTAGAGATCGGGTGAGAAACCATCAAAACTCATTGTCAGTCATCCAATTAATGTAATGAATCATATTCTTGTATTAGTTGTTTATGCTTTAGTCATGGGTAACTAATTCCTATATGATTAGGTCCTAGAGGACTCTGTTCTAACTTTTAGCCATGTTTTCGTGAACCTCGGTCATAAATGCATGATCTTAATAGGACAAGGGTAAAGAGACTTGGTTAAGAAGAGTAAGGCCTAAGTGAACATTTGTTTATGTTTTCGTTCAACCACTCCATTTTGATGATGTATGAGAGGCAGAGCCGGACCTTGAGGTGTGCAAGAAGCGTTACTGAACCGAGCCTCTAAAAACTATGGGTCTAAAAAAAAATTATAATACCCACCCCCACTTAAATTAAAAAATTATATGTTTCTTTTTTTTCTTCAGTACACGTATAAGTTTTTTCTAGACTCTAGTTTCATTTTCTGCACATAAATTTGATGTTATTAAACCACCATCAATTTGAATAATCACTTAATCAGTTAATTTGAAAAACTATTTCATTGAAAGAATCACAACAATTATTTCTTTTTCGCATAAACCATTCGTTTTCCCCTTTCCTACGACGTATGAGTGACATTCCAAACGACACCGTTAGGTAAATTTCACCTCTCTTTCACTTAATTTTATTTTGTTTTGTTTCGTGTTTAAAAGTTCTTCTGATTCTGATTTTTTAATGAAGCTTAACTACACAAAAAGAATTGCGTTTTGATTTTACTGGAGTCTATTTTAAAAATAGAACTGAGCCTCATATTTCATAGGAACGGCCCTAAGAGGAGAAATAAGTCTATGGATAATGCCTAAATCAGTGAGGTATTTGGTTAAAGGACTAAATTCCCCTCATTTATTTTGAAGTGACTTGGGTGCGTTGGCCAAATTGTAATTTTTCCATATTAAACCTAAAATATGATCAAGAAATGTAATGTAACATTTAAACAAATGTTCTAAACGGTGGTGATAAGTGGTGGGGGAAGCATGTGACTGAAGATATTGATTTTTACTCATACACAAGCTTTGCAAGATGTAAGAACATCTTTATTAGAAAGTACAATATTACGTTAACTTAGAACATGTTTAAAGGGATGGCTATCAGGTGTCCTAGTCTTAAAGTTCGATAAATAATAAGAATTAAGGTTAATTAAGTTTTTAGTTCCTATAAATATCTGCAGTTTTGTTTTTAATCCCTATAAAAATAAATCACACTTTTTAGTCCCTCCAAAATTTTCTTTAAGTGTTTTTAGTCCTTCTTAAATTATGTTTAAAATTTTAAATTTTTTAATGATTTTTTACATACTTGTTTAAAATATTATAAAATATTTCTCTGCAATAAGTTAGCTTAAAATTTTATTTTTAGGTCCAAATTTTCGTTAGTTTTATCTTGAGTTTTTGGCGTTTAAAAAAAATTATATTCAATTCATTACATGTTAAAAAATTCTAATTTTTTATAAAAGAGATTATTATAATGTTCTTAACATGTCTGTTAAAAATCATTTAAAAATATAAAAGTTTAAGTATAATTAAACAAATTTTAATTTAACAGGGACCAACACGTACTTTTAGCCCTTGTAAAATTAAAATTTGCTTAATTGTGCATAAACTTTTAAATTTTTAACATATTTTTTACATACTTATTTAGAACATTATACAAAGTTCCTCTGCAAAAAAGTAGCTCAAAATTTTATTATTAGGTCAAATTTTCATTAATATAATCTTGAAAATTAGGCTTATAGAAAAATTCATATTTAATTCATTACATTTTAAAAAACTAAAAGATTTTATAAAAGAGTGTCTTACGATGTTATGAACATGTCTGTAAAAAATCTTTCAAAAATTTGTAAGTTTAAGCATAATTAAACAAATTTTAATTGAACAGCGACTAAAAACACTAACGGAAAATTTTGTAGGGACTAAAAAGTGTGATTTGTTTTTATGGGGACTAAAAACAAAACGACAGATATTTATAGGTACAAAAAACTTAATTAACTCTAAAAATTAAAAGGCAAAGATACATTAGAAGGCTGGGTCAGACCTTGGGGTGTGCAAAGAGTTCAATGGAGGTGGGCCCCCAAGGTATGAGCCTAAAAAAAAAAAAATTATAGCCCAATAGTACTACTAAGTAGGATAGCACTTGCGTACACAAGTGTTATCCGGTACAAAAATAAATTTCCTTATTCTCTTTCTCTTTGATACCACGCGTTCCATCATCATCACTCCATTAGACTTTCCTCTTCTTCCCCGATTTGATTTCCTTTTCCTCTTATGTTGTCTTGTTTTATGCCTATTAGAATTGGGTCCTCTTGGTTTTGGTGTTAGGTGGGTGTTTTTTGGGAGGATGGTTTGAGGTTCCTCATGTATACGGTAGTGATTTTCACCTTTGGGTGTATCACATATATACGACATCTTGTATTTATCTTTTAAAAAATTTAAATAGAACATTGTTCTTTAAAAAAAAAACGTTTTTACTTTATTACGTACCTCTTTATTTACAGAGTCGAGTCTCCGAATTCGTAGGAACGGCCCTGTGAAAAGGTATTATATTAATAGTGCAGATAATGGAGGTTGTAGAAGACTTAGTAAGATGTAATCAGATACTAGGGAATTAATTAAGGCCATATATACCAACATGTACGTGAAAAATAATATCATTGGTTCGCTGGAATTTTACATGGCATCGGTTACCATGGAATTCAAACAAAATATAATTATCTTTTGCAAATTTAATGACACTAATGAGACTCTTAGTTGTGGAAGGGACATGAAGAATAAGTGAGGTATGTGGTTTGAGAGGTGAAGAAGAAAAAACTCGAACTATAGGAATGTATGGAATATCTTGAATATTGCCCTCGTAAAGAATATCATTGTTCACATATATAAGAAGGCTGAAACACACATATAAAAGACCGTAATATCCCTTGACAGTTAACTGCCATCGGTTTTAATTTCATCGGCAGTTAACTGCCGCCAGATTCCTTTTTCCTCGGCAGTTAACTGTTCATGCGTCCTGATGCCAATCCAGAGGCAGAAGCTTCATTTTCTGATTTTGTCATGTGTTTAAAACCCAAAACACAACATATTGACTTTTTTTTTTACACACAGTGGTTCAAATCACAAAACAAAATTGGCGCAAATTCGCAACTTAATTAAACCAACATTTTTACGATTAAAGAAAGTAAGATATCTCAACGAAAACTAATGTCATCAAAATACGAACATACAAACCAATGTCATCAAAATATGAAAAGTAAAAAACAAGTCCTAAACAATAACTACAAGTAATCCTACTCCAGGTCCTGGTCATGCTGATGCTGCTGTTGCCGCCTCCTCGGCCTTTGGTCTCGCCTCCTGTCAATATCGGCGCGATATGCTCCCTAACATGGCGCAAGGCTGCATATAATTGATGAGGGCTCATTGCATCCTCCTGACCCAAATGCTCAACAGCATGGGCAACAATGCAACTAATCGTGTCATAGGTATCAGGCGAGCTTCTCGCCTCGTACCGCTCTCATTGTTGTGCAATGATCTGCTCTTCATTTGCTGGTCTCGGAAGATCTTCTGGATGAGGTGACAAAATTTGAGAGTGAGACACCCTAGTGTACCATAACACATAGCCATCTCTCATCTGCCATGTCTCCTCTCCTATCAGCTCACCCCAATCGGGCTCCTTAAGCGCGTGAGTGTGGAAGTCAAGGAATGCCTGCATAATATGAGGCGCTCGCAGCTCTACAACATCCGTCGGATGTCTAGGGACAGTCTGAACGTATCCGTACTGCTACAAAACTCTCTCAGGCAAGTGACAGTACACCCTAACAACACCGAACATAACCCAGCCTGAATACCAAAAAATCTCCTCAAAACCCTGGATCTCCATGTGCTCTTCGTACGACCTCCATCATACGTCATCAAACTACAAATGATCAAGCAATGAGCGTTACGTCACCCCCTCTCCATAACCCTTTTGTAACGTCCACTTCGCTGCAACCGAATAGTTTTCAATATAGTTGGGTTTTGGATCAACACTGAAAAGTCAAGAAAATGCGCCAAAAACAATCCCTGCACAAACCAAACAAATCACATTTATAAGTTATTACGCACGAAAAATATAACAAAAAAAATAACAATTAAGGTTCAAACGTGACAACTTCTTATAGTGAACAGTGTCACGCTTCCCCCAAGAGCTATGTTTCAAGGCATAGAGGCCTCAGCTAAACAGTGGTATAGGTATGCCAATGTCATCCCTCGTCAAGAATAATTACGCATCCCCGCGTAGCCGTTCTCCATGGTCATCAAATAGACTAACTCGATGCGTTTGTTGCTTTTATCACCAAACAACAAGCATCCAATAAGATACCAGAGATAACACTTCACACAAGAAGTCCTAACCCTCTGCAGCTCCTTTGGATCCCCTGGATCCGCCAATCTAGTAGTAGTATCAAGGTAGCTCGAATAATACTCCCTCAGCGTCCTATGGCTAATATAACCACCATACTCTTCATCACAATTTTTCAATGCATCCGCTGGCGACACACCTAAGTGTCTCACCATCAGTTCCGCTCCCTCAGACCAAGATATCTTCTTTAGATGGCTCAAGGTCCGACCTTTCAATCGGAAGATGCATAAGACATGCGACATCATCCAAAGTAACAGTCATCTCCTCCAAGACCATGTGAAAACTATTGGTCTCGGTATGCCACCTCTCGCATAAAGTCATCAGCAAAGCATGAGGCACAGTGGCGTAGCGCAGATAAACCAAATCATGTAACCCACTCTCCTTAAGCGGACCCTAAAACCATTCTGCATTGTCGTTTGGACGTCGTAGACTCAAAATCTTAGCCCCATGAATAATTGATTTTACAATACGCACCTTACGAACCTGAAGTAATAAAAAATAAACATATTTTAAACAGCTTAAACAATGTAAACATTTAACTAAACAAAATAAAACATAACACATGCGAAAATAAAAATCACAAATTTAAATTGGCGCACGTATTTTTAATTTAAGACATAACACATTTAAAACTTAAAAAAACACATAACAAAATTAGTACATTCAAATTGGAATGCATGTGTAATTTCAATTTATATTACGTGCGGCATTTTAAAATTAAATTTCGCGCACCAATTTAAAGCATAAAGAAAATAATTAAACAAAAACACATATAAAAGTTGATATAATAATTAAAACACATATAAAAAAATTAAAACATTTAAATTGTGTTGCATATGATAATTTCAGACATTTAAAAATAACACTTACGTTATTTGAATTATACCAGAGCGGTAATGCCACATGGTTGGCATAAGAGTGCAGTAGAGATGTATCTTCCGGTCCTCAATGAAAGGGAGCCTGATCAGGTAACGTCGGTGGGGCAGCCGCTGCTGCAATGTCATCCTGGTCTGGTATATGCTGCTGGTCATACCCACCATCCATGGCATCGTGGTGTATCTGATCCTGATAATTCAGGTACTCCACTTGCGTCAGGTCAACCACCTGTGAACTGTTCAGACTGCGTAGCCTGATAAGTCCCTGAACTATCTGCCCTCCCTTTACCTCTCCCCCTCATTAGGATGTGCCCGCTTTTCCTCTCCCGTCGATGGCTTTGTGTCATAGCACGTCTACCACTAATAAGCTTTGATGGATCAATTGACTGCCCCTGATTCGGATCAGACACATCTACACAAAAATTCAAAAAGTTAACATCATTCAAGTTAAACGTAAACTATAAACTAAACATTATTCAATATAATTTGTGTGCATCATTTCCATCATAACCTAAACATAATTCAATATAATTTGTGTGCATCATTTCCATAATAACCTAAACATCATTCAATATAATTTGTGTGCATCATTTCTGATGACATCTCGTCATTACATAATTTTCTATGTAATTTGATCACATTTTGGAGTTCACAAGGCAACTTATGCAGCAAGAAAAGCAAAAAAACTGAAGAAAATACAAAGAAAGAATACGTGTCACGATTTGGTAAAAACGTGACACGATTTTAGAAGACCAAAACATGCTTTCGACATTGAGGAAAATGTGTCACGATGCAAAAACGTGACACGATTTGAGGAAACCCTAATTCAGCTGTTTGTTATTCAAAGGAAAACTTGTCACGATTTACTTAAAACGTGACACGATTTTGGGCGAATTTTTGTGCCTATTTAAGCTGAAGTCTATTCCAAAGACGGTGGTGACGATTTGAAGAGAGCAAAGTGAGATTTTGAGACTACAAGACGACCTGGAGGGAGATTTCTTCATCCTTTTACTTGTTCATGTATGTATTGATTCCTCTAATGATTATGTTATTTGTAAACACCATTATGAGTAGCTAAATTCATTAGAGGTTAGGTTTTAGATGATTCTTTGTAACCCTAATTGAAACATGTTGCTGTGAAACTCTATTTATTGTGAATGACAATCTAGTTTTTATTCAATTCAATTATTCTTAATGCTTTTTATATCCTGATCAAATATAAATATGATTTAGTGAGAACGAATGACTACTGACCCTAGCTTTCGACTTAGACCTAATTGAATTGTTCTAATAAACATGGTTAGTCTAGGAATGGATAATCCTTTATTAGTGATATTAGGTTAACGTGCTTAAACCTTCAAAGATTGTTAGACCACCTAAGGAATTAGGGGCTGTAATCCTAGAAGAGGGTCCTAACTCAAGGGATTGATTAGGACTATTTTGTTAACTATCGTGGAACTAGTGAATCATTCATAAGAATAGGTGCAGTATACCAATTAAGGGAACATCGATGACTCGAAAGACCTAAACTCATCTCTCTCTTATTCCTAAAACCAATCTTTATTTTCTGTCTTTACTTTTATGCAATCAAACCAATCAACTGCCTAGTGGCAAAACAAAATAACTTTTTATGCATCCTATTTTACAACGTAATTGAATTATTGAGATTAAAACCAGTTGCTTCTCCTAAGACAAGTACAATGGGAGATGTTGGTCCACCACCGAGGCCTAAGTTGGGAGACTATGGTTTAGCTACTAACCTTGGTCGCCTAACTCATGTGTTCAGACCTGCCAATCCTATTGCTTTTGACATTAAGGCATCAGTTCAGAACGGATTGAAGGAGAGACAGTTTGATGGGACATAGACCATTAGCCCTCATGAACATTTAATCCAGTTTGCTGAAACTTGTGAGTTTTGTGTACCTCCAGCAAATGTTACTGAAGACCAAAAGAAACTTAGGCTATTTCCTTTCACTTTAACCGGTAAAGCTAAAGATTGGTTGTTGACCTTACCTGGGACCATTCAAACATGGGACGAGTTAGAGCTTAAGTTTATGGAGAAGTTTTTCCCTATGTCCAAGTATTTGGATAAGAAACAAGAGATAGCAAACTTTAGGCAAGGGGAGAGTGAGTTACTTTATGATGCTTGGGAAAGATTTAACTTGCTCTTGAAAAGATGCCCTGACCATGAGTTTTCTGACAAACAATATCTCCAAGTCTTCACTGAAGGGTTAACACATAACAACAAGATGTTTCTAGATGCTTTAGCTAGGGGTAGTCTAAGAGTCAAAATTGATCATGAAGTCCAAACCCTGATAGAAAACATGGCCCACAACGAATACTGTTCTGATGCGGAGAAAAAGAAAAGGGGCGTGTTTGGGGTGAGTGACACTACTTCTATCCTAGCCAACCAAGAAGCCATGAACAAACAAATTAAAACTCTAACTAAAGAGTTACATGCTTATACAATGGCCAACAAACCGCAATAAGTAGATGCACTCAGATGTGATTTATGTGGAGAGGGACATGCAAATGGTGAGTTTGTACCTGAAGGATTTAGTGAGGAAGCTAACTATGTGAACTATCAAAAGCAAAACCCTTACTATAATCCAGGCTTTAACAAACACCTGAATCTTAGCTACTAAAACAACAACACCTTGAATCCTCTGCTACCTAACCCTCGTCAACAACAACAACCAAGAAAACCTTCAGCTTTTGAGAAAACTATGATCAACTTCATGAAGATGACTCAAGGTAATTTTGAAGAAATAAAGAAGAGTCAATAAGCTGAGAGAAAGAACAATGAAGCCTCAAGAAAGATGTTGGAAACTCAAATTGGGAAGATGGCAAAGCAAATAGCAGAACAAAACAAAGGGGGATTCTTAGGTAACACTAAAGAAAACCCTAAGAATGAGAGTTGTAAAGCTATCGAGTTGAGGAGCAAAAAGGTTCTAACGCCTTTAGTTTGAAAATTCCAAGGAAAGTTGAAGAAGTAGTGGTGGAGGTAGATAAAACTGGGTGAAGTTGAAAATAATGTTGAGGTTATAGTTGAAAAAGAAGTTGAAAATGGTGTAGTTGAAGATCAGAGCGATCATGGTGTAGTTGAAAATGAAAGGAAGAAAAAAATAGAGGGAGAAAAAAGTGAGATATTGATAGATGAAGACTCAATTTTAAGGAAGTCTAAGAGCCAATTATTGAAAGATGGAGATAAACCACAAGTTATTCCATCTTATGTAAAGCTTCCTTATCCTCACTTAGCCAAGAAGAAAAAGAAGGAGGAAGGTCAATTCAAAAAGTTCATGGAACTTTTCTCTCAACTTCAGGTTAATATTCATTTTGGTGAAGCTTTAAATCAAATGTCATTGTATGCAAAATTCATGAAGGAGTTATTAACTGGAAGAAAAAGGCCTAAGGATGATGAGAACATTGCTCTTTCAAAGAATTGTAGTGCTACTCTCTAAAAGAAACTTCCACCAAAACTAAAAGATCCAGGTGCTTTTACCATCCCTTGTTCAATTGGACCGGTAGATATTGGTAGAGCTCTATGTGATTTAGTGGCAAGCATCAACTTAATGCCCCTTTCAATGATGAAGAAGCTAGGATGTGGTGAGCCAAAACCAACAAGAATGACCCTCACTCTAGCTGATTGGTCAATCTCTTATCCTTTCGGTGTGCTTGAGGATGTGCTAGTTAAAGTTAATGAGCTAGTATTTCCTGCTGATTTTGTAATCTTAGATATGGCTGAAGATGAAGAAATGTCACTCATTCTAGGAAGACATTTCCTTGCAACAGGCCGTGCTTTGATTAATGTTGAAATGGGTGAGCTTATGTTGAGATTCCACAATGAGCAAGTAATGTTCAATATCTTTGAGGCCATGAAGCACCGAGATGAAAATCCTAAGTGTTACCGGATTGATGTTGTCGATGAAATAGTTGAAGACAATTCTCGTGAACCTCAACCAACACAACCTTTGGAGAAAACAATTTTAACTTTATAGAGAGTTGTGATCATGATGGAGATCTTGAGGTTAAATAATGTATCAAACAACTTGAGGCAAGCAAACAAGAGATAGAACCGGTAAAAATTGAAGAGTTACTTGGTGAAAATCATAAAGGGGCGAAAATTTTGAGCAAGGAGGAAGAGAAAAATCCAGAATTAAAAGAGCTTCCTTCGCACTTGAAGTATGTCTTTCTTAGCAAAGATGCCTCAAAACCAGCAATCATCAGTAGTACCTTGAGACCTTTAGAATAAGAGAAATTAATGAGGGTGTTAAGGGACAACCAAGGAGCTTTGGGATAGAAAATTTCTGATTTGAAGGGTATTAGTCCAGCTTACTGCATGCACAGAATACACATGGAGGCTGAATACAAACCTGTTGTTCAACCTCAAAGAAGACTAAACTCAACAATGTAAGAAGTGGTCAAGAAAGAAGTGCTCAAATTACTGGATGCATGTATGATTTACCCTATCTCTGATAGTTCTTGGGTGAGTCATGTTCATGTGGTGCCTAAAAAAGATGGAATGACGGTGGTGGCTATTGAGAAAAATGAGTTAATACCCACTCGTACCGTCACTGGTTGGAGGATGTGTATAGACTACCGGAGGTTGAATACCGCAACAAGGAAGGATCACTTTCCGTTACCGTTCATAGATCAAATGATTGAGAGGTTGGCTGGCCAAGCCTTTTACAGTTTCTTGGATGGGTATTCGAGGTATAATCAGATAGCGGTGGCCCTGGAGGATCAAGAGAAGACTGTCTTCACTTGTCCATTTGGTGTGTTTGCATATAGGAGAATGCCCTTTGGGCTATGTGGTGCACCGACAACCTTTGAACGGTGTATGTTGTCCATCTTCTCTGACATGATGGAGAAGAACATCGAGGTATTTATGGACGATTTTTCTGTGTTTGGTAAGTCTTTTGATCAATGCTTGTTTCACTTAGATGCTGTCCTTAAAAGATGCACCGAAACTAACCTTATTTTAAATTGGGAAAAATGCCATTTTATGGTAACTGAAGGTATAGTTTTGGGGCATAAAATAAGTGTTAAAGGCATATAAGTGGACCGAGCAAAGATAGAGGTTATAGAGAAACTTCCCCCTCCCATTAATATTAAAGGGGTGAGGAGTTTCTTGGGGCATGCCGGTTTCTATCGCCGTTTTATAAAAGATTTTTCTAAAATTTCCAATCCCCTTTGTAACCTCTTAGTCAAGGAAAATGATTTTGATTTTGATTCTGAATGTTTAAATACCTTTTCTTTGATTAAAACCAAGTTGGTGACAGCACCAATAATCATTGCACCGGATTGGGACTTACCTTTTGAACTTATGTGTGATGCAAGTGATTATGCTGTTGGTGCAGTCCTAGGCCAACGAAAGAACAAATTTTTCCATGCAATTTACTATGCAAGAAAAGTTTTAAACGAAAATCAAGTTAACTATTCAACGACTGAAAAGGAGTTGCTTGCTGTAATCTTTGCATTGGAAAAATTTCGTTCTTATCTAATAGGCTCCAAAGTTATTGTTTTTACAGATCATGCAACTCTTAAGTATCTATTGACAAAAGGGGATTCAAAACCTCGGCTTTTGAGGTGGATCCTCATGTTGCAAGAGTTTGATCTTGAGATTCGTGACAAGAAGGGAGTAGAGAACGGGGTGGCTGATCACCTCTCAATCTTGGATAATGAGGAGGTAACAAAGAAAGAGAAGGCCATCATGGCTGAGTTTCTTGATGAAAAGTTGTTTGCTATTGGAGAAAGGCCTTGGTTTGCTGACATGGCAAACTTCAAGGCCGGTAACATAGTTCCTGATGACCTGGAGTATCATCAGAGGAAAAAGTTCTTCAAGGATGCAAACCACTATCTGTGGGATGATCCTTCTCTATTTAAGGTAAGCACTGACGGTTTGATAAGACGTTGTGTTGCAGGTCAGGAAGCTAACAGCATCATGTGGCACTGCCATAGCTCAGCTTATGGGGGCCACCATAGTGGAGAAAGAACCGCTGCAAAGATTTTGCAAAGTGGCTTTTGGTGGCCCACCCTTTTCAAGGATTGCCAAGACTTTGTTAAGCGGTGTGATAAATGCCAAAGGACAGGTAACATTTCTAAGAGGAATGAGATGCCCATAACAGGAATCATTGAAGTTGAACCATTTGATTGTTGGGACATTGATTTTATGGGACCATTCCCTTCCTCTTACTCTTTTGTCCATATACTTGTTTGTGTTGACTATGTCACAAAATGGGTTGAAGCGATACCTTGTGTTGCTAATGATGCCAAGCCTGTTGTCAACTTCCTGCAAAAGAACATTTTCACTAGGTTTGGAACCCCTAGAGTCTTGATCAGTGATGGGGGGAAACACTTTTGCAATAATTTTCTTGGAAATGTGCTCCAAAATTATAACACCAGGCACAAAGTTGCAACTCCCTATCACCCACAAACAAGTGGTCAAGTAGAGGTTTCAAACCGTCAGCTGAAATAGATACTAGAAAAGACAGTTGCGTCAAATAGGAAGGATTGGTCTACGAAATTAGATGACGCGCTGTGGGCATATAGGACAGCCTTCAAGACTCATGTAGGGCTCTCACCCTATCAGTTAGTCTATGGGAAGGCCTGTCATCTTCCAGTTGAGCTAGAACATAAAGCATACTGGGCCATTAAGGCCTTAGATTTTGATCAAGTAGCCGCTGGTAAGAAAGACTCTTGAAACTTAATGAACTTGAGGAGATGAGGCTTAGAGCGTATGAAAATGCACTTATCTATAAAGCCAAGACTAAAAGGTATCATGACAAAAACTTAGTATCTAGGGATATTAACTCTGGGCAACTAGTTTTGTTGTATAATTCTAGGTTGAAGCTGTTTCCTGGAAATCTCAAGTCAAAGTGGTCTGGCTGTTCTTGGTCAAAAACGTGTCACCTCATGGAGCTGTTGAGTTGATGACACCTGAAGGTGACTGAAGTTTCAAGGTAAATGGGCAGAGAATTAAGCCATATCTGGGTGGCGACCTACCAAAAGGTCCTTGGCAGCCAAGCTAGTGACGGTAAAGGAGCACTTTGTGGGAGGCAACCTACCAATTTTTATTGCAGGTAGTATTTTTAATTTTTATTGCTTTCAAAAATATCAAAAACACAAAAATATTTTAGCTGAAACAAGCAGAGGAAAAAAAATTCTCATCTCCAATACTATGCAAATTGTGACACGTTTTGGGAAAAACGTGACACGATTTTGCACTCCCTCTGAAGCCTTTATAATTTTTTCTAAGTTAAAATCGGTGTGTTCTCAACATTTTCAAATCGTGTCACGTTGGCCAAAACATGACACATTTTTCTGGGCAAGAAATTTTTCAAAATAAAATCGTGACACGTTTTGCCCAAAACGTGACACGATTTTGGTGGTTTTCAAAATTTGACTGTTACAAAACAAAATCGTGACACGTTTTTGGCCAAAGGTGACACGATTTTTCCAGCCTATAAATAAATCCACCACGATTTTCATTCCATCCACTTCCAAAAGTAGCCAAACCCTGCCAAAATTTTCCCAGAACCCTAACCTACAACATTCTTACCCAATTCCATCAAAAAACTTCATCTTTTCATCCTCAATTCACCAAACCATCTCCATAAACCTTCTTTATCATCATTAACCAATCCAAAAATCATCGTCTTCATCAAAATTCCATCAATCCATAACCCTAACCTTCATCTTTAACCTAAGCCTAACCATGGTGGAAACAAGTAACAAAGGCAAAACACAAACCGAACCAACCCAAAAAGCCAAACTTGTCCTCAAGCGCAAACAACCAATGAATCCTAACCCCAACGCCGCACCACCACCATCTGTTAACCACCGGTTTTACAATGATGCTGCGAGAGACAGATTCAAGGACATCCGACACTATATGTAACACCCCGTTTCCCAAAAACCGCAATTTAAAAGATAAATCAGAGTAACATCATAAAACGGAGTATTACGCTTCTATTCATTCAAGTAATAAATAGGAAAATTTCTATTTATTTAAATCAATCCTGTCAACAATATTCACTGAAATCGCAGCGAAAAAATATAACAATATTTATTCAACAATTGTTCCATCAAAGTTTGGCACTAAGGCCTCAACGTGGTTCATAATAGTAATTAAAATCAACATAATTGTTTTTCAACATAAAATCATAAACTAATACGT
>Ga0228710_1007708_pt1 | contig 15790 bp, 11 predicted proteins | sample MedpolnodulmetaG_FD_177995 | JGI IMG/M metagenome (GOLD analysis project Ga0228710, IMG submission 177995) | Root nodule microbial communities from Medicago polymorpha collected in Santa Monica, California, United States - pink nodules | ecosystem: Host-associated > Plants > Roots > Nodule... | reverse complement strand
AATAAAACATATATTTTATCTAGCTAGATCTTTATAGAGAAATATCTTTATTTATTAATTTTGTTAGGTCTGCAGCAACTTAACCTAATAATTTCCCTCTAAAATGCTGCATTAGGTTAGCAGCAATTTAACCTAATGTAGCGCACCAATTTAACCTAACAAATTCCCTCTAAAATGCAGCAATCCCTAATATTTCTCCTCACTGATGAGCTTTTCATTTCTATCCTGTTGTGTCATCGTTTGTATATATTTATTGTTTCTGTAGACTTTTTTTTTGGAGATGTTTACACCAATTTTGGCAGTCATCCTATTTAGTTTTGTCGCAATTTCTTGGTCTATTATCTAAGGATTCAGACTGTGTCGTGTAATGTCATGTTTTTTGAACTTAATCTGAATTTTGTTTCGTTCAAAACCTTATTCTGCGGTTAGCCTTTATTTCCTATGCATACTTTTATTATTTCTTTCTTTGCAAGCAAAGTTGTGCAATTGTGAATGAATTTTGAGGTGAGAATCACCTTTCCTTGGATCGGATTGCATATAGAGGAAGGGGAAAATGATTCTGCAACAGTACTTGATGATTTTTTGTTTTGTTAAATAAGTAGTCATTTATTTTACTGTGGCCATTATTTTTCACTAATAATATCATCATAAATTTAATTGTGTTAATAATTATAGAACAGCTGCTCGAAAAGAATTAATTATGGAACAGAATATGTACGCATGTGTTGTTTTATTAGATAGACACCTAAAACAATATGTTTTCGAAGCATATAACTTAAGTAATGGTTTTTGGATTGTTATTAGTAGTGTTTTTTGATACCAATGTGACGTCTAACGTCGTATATGAGGAGATATTTCGCAATGTGTGATGAAACTACATGCCAATATACTAAAATTTTCATATTTCTTTTACCGAATTATTGATAGGATTACCGAATTTTCTTTTATAATATTTTCAGATTTTATACATTTTATGAAGTGTTTTATTTTGTCTACTATGGATTATCACCTGTTCTTTTTTTCACCTTTACCAATTATATATTGCATTTTATTATTCGTATGTCAATCCCTTAACAATAAACCCATGCGACGCACGGGTCAACAATCTAGTTGGTCATAATCCTAATTCAATATGAATTAAGCGCGCACACAAATAATATATGACCAATATGTTTTATTTGTTTTACATTTGTGGTTCATTTTAACTATTTTAACAATATATATTATTATTATTTTTTTCTTTTTACCCTTTTCAACTTTGTGAATGTGTCGAAATGTTTTACATTTGTGGTTATGACCACACAAATGTTCATCATCTTTGTATTGGTTTTTGAGTGAATTTTTTGGTGGACCAACTTCATAAGTGGTCTATCATGGATCAGTACTTAAAATTATTTGGAATTTCAACGACGGTCAACGATATTATTCAAAATTTACATCCAAGAGACGACATTTTGACATCATTAAACAATTAAATCATTATTTCAATTGCAAAAACAAGGAAGATCATATCTACTACCAAGAGGCAACGTTTGTTGTCGTTAGAGTTTTTTTACATTTTTAAGTACTAGTCTATGATTGACTACTTATAAAAGTGGTCCCATATTAGAATATCTCTATGTTTTGGTTGTAATTGGAATTGGGGCAAACAATGCAATGTATATGTGTTATGTTATATATATATATAAAAGTCAGAATCCGTTGACACCAGGTGTAAGTCAAAAGACTTACACCAAATTTCAACCATTCAATCTAATCAATTCAATGGTCTTAAATATGAAAACATATGTTTCGGTGATCCTTCAAAAACAAAACACACAATAAAATGTTTTCGTGATTCAACTTAATTCCTAAAATTGCTCTTCTTCCATGAATAGTTCTTTGCCACCAATCAATAGTCATCCACAAACTTAAAAGAATCAAGTAAGTTTCACAACATTAGATCCATTCAAACTTAAATTATAATTTTCACATAGTCATGTTTCCTCTAAATAAAATGTTTTTTTTCTTCTATATATGTAATTGATCAACAGAGCTTAAAAAACACGCCATAAATTTTGAATTTCACTTGAATAATTGTGTACAGAGTACAGACAGTTGAATTCACGTTGGGGGAATTTTAATCGCAAATAAACACTTGTTTGATAAAAATGGATCATAAAGATGAAACAGAGGCAGACACATGGGAAAGAAAATCGGCTGATCTTTGATTGATTTATGAATTATGTTTCACCTGCATAATGATTTCTAGAAAATTGATAGACTAACATGTGAAATAGAGGAGAAATGGGAAAGAGGGAATAAATTTTGTGCGCCTCTTTACTTTATGTTCCACATATGGAATATTGTGAACCAACAGATTGATTAGATTGAATGGTTGAGATTTGGTGTAAGTCTTTTGACTTACACCTGGTGTCAACGGATCCTGACTCTCTCTCTCTCTCTATATATATATATATATATATATATTTATAATTCTCAATCTTGTTGTAAAATGTCTAATTGGAATGAACAATAATAAGGATATCATTTCCTCAGTCGTGGAAGGAGGTATCACACATACCGCAAAAGCTTGCTAGGCACATTAACTTCCAAGAATACATGCTACAAACACAAACTAAGTGTCATGAGGAGGTTAGAAAGCAATACAAGGAGATCAAGGAATAAAACCTCTTGATGATGAAGGCTATGAAAACCCTGGCTTCTGAAGAGGACCCCATGATAGGCCACAAGAAAAATGAAAACAAAAGCTCCCAACAAGTGGCTTCTCCCTCCAAGCCCTTGTTGCTCTTCCATCCAACCAAGCCCCAAAAATCATGTCAATGATATATCCTTAGGTGGGGAAAAAAAAGGTTAGAGGACCCTAAGAAAGAGTGGCATGAAACACCCCCACCGTCCTAATCATTCTAAGAAGGTAATTCATCGCTACTGCAAGTGTCATAATAGATGTAAAAATAGGCACATATATTTTAACTACGATGGAAAAAAATGGTCGAATTCAAACATGTTGATAAAGGAATCATGTATTCCTCCACCAAACGTCGATATGGTACCCATTGCATTAGCTATGCAAGACAAGGCAGCCTAATAAGTAAAATAAGGCGTGGGGTTTAAGGAGACTAAGGTGTTTGAAAAAAAAAAAGGAAATTTTGTCCCAAAAGTCTCACCTTAAAATCTAAAGGACAAAATGTCAAGCTTAAACCTTTAAACAAACGTTTTGTGGGAGACAATCTACACCTTTTCTCGCAATAAACTTGTTTAGTAGGTTTTTGAAGTCCAAATGAAGGAAGAAATCACAAGTAAGCTTGTGGAAAGAAAGCCAAAATAGAACAACACCATAATAAACCATCCCCCCCAACATGACCATATTTTTCTAAAATCTTGTAAGCTTTCATGACCCTTACCTTTGATTACTTTTTTCATACTAAAACATCGAGGACAATGTACAATTCGAATATATGGGATACTTGATCTTGTCATTTTAATTTATATAATTTAATATATGGTAAATTCATAAAGAGCTCTAGTTGAAAGTGTGTTTTATCCAGAAGTCCTAGCTCAACTGGAAAAATGCCGAAATTGTTAAGCCGAATGCCATGATTGGGGTTCGAACCTCGGTACCTCTACTTGTGTGTGTGAGTTTATAATGCCTTTGTCATTTCGTCTATCTACCAAAAAAAAAAGTGTTTTAACTCAAAATTAATGCTTTGTTTGGTTATACGTTGTGTTCACTAATTTCACGTCCCAATGCAATTTAGACGTGCTATTGAGAAGCTATGTATTTAAGCTTCAGCTGAAACGCGTGTCGGATGCCATTCTACCGTTAAAACAAACATAGATTAAATCTAAAACTAACATTTATTAGAAATTGAGTATTTTAACTCAAAACTAAATCTAAAATTCAACAACCACAATTTATCCTTACCTCTTGTGATATTGTTTGGAGTCCTTGTATTTTTAAGACACCATAATCTAAATTTTTCTTCTTATAATTTATAAAATATTATTATTAATTTATAAAACTTCAATATCGAAAGAAAAAAACTAGTCCAATTTGGTGGTTTGAAAGTCAAAAAAGTAAAGTGAGCACCACAATAATAACGTCGTCGTACTCCATTGTTCAAATCTTCTTCTTCTTCTCTTCAGCTGAGTGCTAATTTCGCAATTCAATTCAAATCAAATGGTACTATTTCGTTCTACTTCATCATCTTTTCTTCTATATTTTCATTTTCATATATTAATTATAATTACAATTAATTTCCCCTTTTTGGATCGTGTTTTTGTTTATTGCAGATCCGATTCATTCTGTTGCAGAACAGACAGGGTAAAACCCGTTTAGCCAAATACTATGTTCCTCTTGAAGATTCCGAGAAACACAAGGTCGAATACGAGGTTCATCGCCTTGTCGTAAATAGAGATCCCAAATACACTAATTTCGTTGAGGTATCAATTTTCCATAAATAATGCATATTTACTTTCATCATTGTTTTAAAAGTTTATAGAGATATGGTATATGATTGAACATTATGGCGTCGTTTGATCCATGTAGCTGACCCCACTTAGTGGGATAAATTGTCGTTGTTGTAGTCCTTCTAGAAGTTAAATACCAAATTCGATACTAAAATTCGGGACTAATTTGACAGTAAGTGGTTAAATGTCGAGAAACCAACTTGACGATTTATTAGAGTCGGGGACCTCTTTGAAATATTCATCGTCTCATGGACTCATTTGAGAGCGCCCTACAAAGTTAGGGACTAATTTGGTGGTTTACTTATTGCTTATGTCTTTAGAAATTTATAACTCTGCCATATCACAGGTGAAAATGACTGTTTGAAGGATTTTAAATTCATGAAAACTTTAATTTTTGTAATGTTTGCAATTCCTTATTATTGTGTAAAAACGAAGTTCAGTGAAATACTTCTCAAAGAGTTGCTTAAAAGATAAGGCTTGATATCCTGAAATTTTGGTTCACGATTCTGTTGCGATGGCCGTTACATAATCATGTAACCACATTACACACAATACTTATATAAAACTCATCTTGTCGTCAATAATTTTGGGATCTTTCTAGGTTGGAAACTTACAAATTAGAGCTAAATCACGTTTTGATGGAAAACACGATATTTTGACCTCTTTTGCCTTCTTAGACCTTACTGTTGTCATTGGAGTTCTAAGATCTTGAATGTCCTTTATGCTTCCTCCCTTGGTTATGCTTCCTATGTCCTCATCAAATACCCTCTGTGTTTTCCTTGAAAGGTCCTTGTTAATTGGTTGAAAATCTATCCGTGAAGCTTTTGGGAGGAAATTAGTCACGATAAATTGCATTGCTGATTTTTAATGCTTACTTTCTTTTCCGTTGTTTAGTAACCGTGTATCAGTTTTTTCTCCCATCTCTTTTGCTTCCTCATGTTTTATTTTTCCATCATCTGTGAACATTTATTTCTCTGTGGCGTGTAACACTACTGGAACGATTCCAAGTTCTTCAGTATCATTACTTGGGCCAAGTTCTTCAGTATCATTACTTGGCATTGTTTCTGGAACAACCAGTCCTAAAATTATATACTCTTTGACCAGAGTCTCGTTGTTCTCTGCTTAATATTGGGGTTGCGCATTCTTTTCATTTTCCATGCTACTGTTCACTGTTGCTTCATGTACATCCAATGCCTATTTTAACAGATACCGCATCAGAAGTTGAACATATTGCACAAAAAGAATATAAAATTTATGTTGTTTGCTTGGAAACATAATTAATAAATCATTGTGAGTATTGGTTTGGGTTCCAATAAATAATTAATGTGATGCATGTTTTAAAGCATTCTGCTGTTTTAAAGTGGATGAAGCTGTAGTTCTATATGTTCGTGTGTTTTTTTTGTTCATTTGTTAAATAATAACCGTTGAATGGGCAACATTTGTTGCAGTTTCGTACACACAAGGTAATATACCGGAGATATGCTGGACTGTTTTTCTCACTTTGTGTTGACATCACTGATAATGAGTTGGCATATTTAGAGTGCATCCATTTGTTTGTTGAAATCTTGGATCACTTCTTCAGCAATGTCTGCGAACTCGATTTGGTTTTTAACTTCCACAAGGTTTGTTATTCTTTCACGTAATCTTTTTTGTTTTTCAGTAATCACGTAGGGTTGTTCTAACTGAGCATGCTTAGATATTCAAAACATTGGAGTAACATTCTTGTTATCTATCTTTGTATTGTTGGTAATGCTATGATGATATTGGGATTGTGTTTTGTTACTGACTTTCATTTGATTTATAGAAAACGATGTCTCGGAAATCGAGATAAATTAGGATTTATGATACAAAATAATAGTGGAATATAAAAGGGTAGATGGATGGGTGGATATGGAGTAGGGAGAAAAATCTGAGTGATTTTTATGAGTGCCGCATCAGAAGATGATCGGTCGTGGCAAAAGTTGAAATACATGATGGCACAAAAAGAGCTGAGGTGTCAGAATTAGAATTGGCGGGGATGATTTAATATATTATAAAATGGTAGACTCACTATTCAATTGTAGGACACATTGTGCACAAGCTTTAGTTCTAAAAAAATCTCCTTTGCCCCATTTTCCACTTTGATCTAAAGCAGCATCAATAACAATCTTTGAGCTGATAAAATCCTTACTAGTAGTATAAATCCGTAAATACTAGATCCAACTTCCTGTTGAAGACCTAGTAAATAATTTGCAATAGCTTCCATTTGCCCATATATATGAAAAATGTCCTTGCAGGAAAATTTGATTCCATCTTCAACACAAGCCTTGTGTGCACAAATTTTCGAAACTAAAAAGTTATTCTATGCATTCTTCTTAGTATACAGAGTTCTCTGTTTTTCAAAAATTTCCCCAAAAGATCCAAAGCAACCTTATTCTCACTTCGCTGCAGTAACAAAGAACTAGAGTATAATATATTTCACTTCTCTCCTTTGTTTTTGGAAATAATTCATCAATCTGTTGAGTTTCTAATTGAGCATTCTCAGATACATCTTCATCCATTGTTTCTAATTTAACATACAGTGGTAAATATGTATATAACCTAAGTCCTACTGTTCTCTACGTGTTATTTTTCTTACCAAATGAAGTTCGTGATTGCTGAGGGTTGGGGTTGGGATTGGAGTGGTTATTGATTACAATATTGATAGTATTGTTTCCGAAGAATATTTTTATTAATGTAGTTGTTGTTCCTGGCTCATTTAATTTTATCTGTGACTTGCAGGTCTACCTTATACTTGACGAATTCATTCTAGCGGGTGAACTGCAAGAAACAAGCAAGAAGGTATGTGTTGTTTTGATGTTATCATGCTGTTGACATGTGATTGCTAGTTTAAGGCTTGAGCTGCATAGGCACCTTATGATTTAAGGCCTAACTGTCGATTTCCTTAGCTTCTTTATGCATATTTCTCTGCTTACGGCAATTGCGGCTTGATTGTAAATTTATGATGCAGAAAACCACAATTCCTTAACTAACCTGTTTTGTGTTTGCAGGCTATCATTGAAAGAATGGGGGAGCTTGAAAAACTAGAGTGAAGCATTACATTTCAGCAGAGTTACGACAAGCAGACTATGATGATTTGCTATTGGAATTGGCACAATTCTTGTATTTTAATTGTGATACAGAATTTTTGATTTTTTTCCCACCCTTGAGCCATGTATTATGTACACTTCCAAGGTTTCTTAAATCTCGTGTTAATATGTTGTAGACATTCAGAAAGTTGGGGTTTTAAGCAACCCTTTTTCATTATCTGTGTGTTCTGTTAAAACAATCCATTGTGCTTCCTTGTAGTTAGCAAAACACCAGAGATATAGAACTGTATAATTTTACTTCCCCCGTCTCACAATGAGTGATACACTTGCTCATTTCACTTGTTAAGGAACAACTACAAATGAAAAAAAGAAAATAGTAATCTTATTACACAAGTACTTTGGCATCTGTCCCTAATTTCTTCACATATAGAATTGAGATGAAGATCTTGCCCATTTGTCTTGGATGGGGGGAATGAGCTGCTGCTGTTGTCCAACGATTGAAGTAATCTTGGATCCAAATATTTCTTGTGATGTAGGGGTATGAGGAAAGATGATTTGGGGGGCACATGGACCCATTGCAGAATAGTCATTTCTTCCACTTTGCCAATTAGGATTCTGGGTCCACGTAATATTGCAATTTACAGATGACCTAGCTTGAGCTGCTTGTTGCATCCCCCACAATTTTTGGTGCTCTTGTTTATTTGAGACTGTTGAACTATATTGAGTTCCATTTAATTGGCTACCATAATAATGTGGTTGTTGCAACTGAAGCTGCAGACAATTAAAGCATCACGGAAAGACATTAGTGTAGGATACTCTTGTAGTAATAACTCATAAGATCAAGGGATATATATTTTTGAGGATATATTTTTGCATGTCTATGCTATTTGGTTAGAGTAGTTTATTAAGTTCATTGTGACTTGTGAGCAACAAACTTTGACAACCTCATTTCATATGTTAAAAACAGAGTATAGAAGTTGGGACCTAAAATTTGTCTGTTCAGTTTCTCTTGTAACAAAAACAAATTAATCAATACCTGTGGTCCTACAACAGTCAGATGATCAAGGTAAACTGTCGAGGCGTAATGACTTTGATGCGTAGGAATTGGCATTACCCTTTGCTGCTGTGCTATTGACTGAAAATAAGGTACATGCAAATTTGACAACGGTTCCAACCTACTTTGAACTTTATTATAATTATTGTTATCGACCTTTAATCCATAACTTCCAGTTGACAAGGACAAGAGATTGAAACTCTGCATAATAAGGATAGTTATCAGGGCGTGAAAGGGATAAGGGGAAGCATCTTTACCAAAATAAACCTCGATCTTACTTGCTTTTGATGACCATATACTCCAGATGTTGAAGCAGGCTGTGATATTTCACCATAGTGGCATTGCTGCAAAAGAATGCCATTCTTACTTTCATTAGGATTCCTCACAGTATCACAAGTAACTACTCCATTTATCATTCTGTTCAAGTTTTGTACTTCCGAAAGAACTCGATACTTCGATCTTTCGCTTGCTCCCGTTTCATGACACCCACGAAGATTGGATTCTTTGATAACTTTTTGTTTTGGCGTCTCTAAACTCCGAATCGCATGACTGATGCAAATATGAGTTGCACATCTTTTACGTGATCTTTTATGACTAACATCATATGACACCGAACACAAGCCTGGCCACAATGCAAGGCCTTCTGATGAAACAACAGAAAGATGACTAAGAATTAGTCACATTGATGTAAAAGTCTTCAGCCTGTGTTTTTATGATCAAAATAAGAATTTACCACTTAGGACATTTTGTTGTTTGTGGGAGCATACCATTTTTTACTTGTTCCTTCATCAACTGCTGTTTTTGCTTGCTATCAAAATTTCTGGCCTGAAATGTGAACGCATGGTAACAATAACATCAGTACTACTAGCTAACAAACACAATTTTTGGCTCAAACTGTGACAATTGAAATGCCTACCGCGTCTATTTCAACATCTGGTTTCCTCTCGCATTGTGAAATTTGTGATTGTCCAGTAATATTTAATCTGGAATATGATGACAAAACATGTTAATAATTACAAAGGTGAAAACTATATTGATTTCAGAATGGAACTGAAAAAAAAAATACTTACCCAATTGCTAGACATAACTCAGAGCCATCCAATGCAACTTTTTTGCAACATTCGTGCTTTACCGTCTCAGGCATGGTCTGAAGATTTGTAGATGGAGCTGTGCTATGAGATCCCACCAATAACTTTGTCCTCTCAGAGTGTTCTTGACCATTGATAGTTTCATTCAAAGACGTGATTTTTGAAGACTCTCCAGGTAAACAACTTTCATGACAAAGACTTTCGCCTTGACCAATTACCGAGGCTAGAATATATGGCAAAAGAAAATGGGAAATCGAAATGAACGAGTTAATAAATAAAGAAAAGTATTGTGCAAGAGAGAATAAACATTATGTAATGAATGTAGTTGATATGCACTGTCAGTGTAACGAATTGTTTATACTGTCAGTTAATCATATCCTTGAATCATTACAAATATTTGACTTTAACTACATCTACCTTAAAAGTCATACACATAATAGTTTTTAGAGTAGTGTTATTTGAACAAACAAATGAGACAACTTATGTGACAACTTCTTTTTTTCTCTCTTTTCATTGGTCAAAAACAATGGAGAGAGAAAAAGGAAGAGAGAGAATAAGAGTATAATGTGAGTATGAGAGAGAAAGTTGTCAAAAAGTTGTTAAAAAGTGGTTGTACAAATATCATTTCTCTAGCTTTCAATTATTTGACAGTTTAAAAAGTTTTATGCCGATGGTGCATTAAAATTAATCTCTTATATAATATAGAAGGGTGAAAATAACCTTTAAGAGAAGCATTAACATTCTCCTTCATGTCCTGCAGAACTGAGGAGTTCTCTATCAAAGATTCTCCATCTACTTCCTTAGTTATATGATTGGAGCTGCTGCGAGGGAACATCGCAGCCAAGGCATACAGAGTCTCAGCTACCTCTTCCTCATCTTTAGTGATGGAACCAGAAACTCCTCTTTGGGACCAGTTTTGACCAATTTCTTGTTTCTACAAAATGCAAAATTCCAAGTTAAAGGTTAAAAACAAATACTTAGAAGACAAAGCAAAAGGTTAAGTTTTTAAAACCACAAATGTCTTATTACAATACTCACTTTTGACTTCTTTACATTATCCTTTTCTGGAGATTCTATTCCATTGATCTTATGGTTCACCTTTTCTTTATCAAGTAAGATGGATTCGCGACCGCGCTTCTTCATGGCTGTAATTTCAAAAGGAAAAGTAAAAATAAAGTTCATACTTCTTTTAAGCAAACAGAATAACAAAAAATCATGATAATGGATTAGATTAAAGAACAAGACATGTGAGCTTTATAAAAGCTTATCCACAAAAGCACTTTTGTAAGTATTCATAACAACTTAAATGTGTTCATAATTTATAACCCTTCTTCTCCCATACAGAATAAAATTTTAGAAATTAAATATAGAAAACAAATATTGACATTGCAAATTAACATAAGCAAACAAGGTTTCAGGTTCGAGCCCCGTAAATAGAAAATAACATTATCGGCGGACAAAAATTACCCGTGAAGTCTCAGTGAATATTTCATGCCTATAACATACTAACAAAAACATAAACAGCTTATTGAATGAACTTAACTGCTTAATATATGATTTTTTTTTCAAATGATACAAGACCTTAAGTAAACTTCATTATCCAAAATGCTTGCCATTAAAAAAAATGGCCCTTTAGTTAATCAAAAGCTGCTACAGTATATATTTCTGAAAAGATATACTATCTTGCAATAATAATTGACAAACAAAGAAAAAGAGACAGAATCAAGTGTGTAACAATCATGACAAAGAAAAAGTAAAAGCTTCAAAGATTGCTTCAAGTGAAGATATTAATCATAAAACTCATAGAGTTCCTATGGAAAAATATAAAGGAAGTGAAGATACTAATGATAAAAAAAACAATTAAAAAATCATTGATTTTGAATTAGAAAATTATACTCACCTGAACGTAGTTTCCTTGGAACAGAAGCACCATAACATCCATTCAAAAACTAAGAACAAAAGTTAAAAAAATATAAAAATAATTAATAAGCATGAAAGTCCATAAAAATTTAGAAATGGAAAAAAATAAAAAATAAAACAGAACACATTATACTTACATTATTGTGAACCTTAAATCTCTTTGGATGTTCTTGTTGTTTTTCAGAAACATGACAACTCATTTCAGTAACAACACTTAAGCTTCTAACTTTTTCTTGCTTCTTTGGTTTCTTTGAGAATTGGAAAGCTATGTGTCAGAAAGAAAAGAAAGTAAGATAATAGATAACTAGAAAGTATTATCTGATAATAAAAGAAAAGAGAGATAGAATAAAAAAAAAACGAGAAATGAGTTTTGTTTGATAGCTGAGAAAAAAACGAGGATGAGTTTGTGATGTGTAAGTTGTTTACCTCCAAACAAGAGTTTATTTGTGTGTCTTTGCTTCTTAGCTCCACGCTTCATGTTTGGAGTCTTGTCCATTTCTACTTTCAAAGAATGGTACTAAGTAAGTACTAACTACACTTTGAATTTATCAGTTATATATGATCATTGATCACAATCACATTAACAATGATAGTGATAAATGTAAGAAACATGGAAGAGGTAGTGTGTTTTTGTTGTGAAGTGAAGTTGAAGAGGAAAGTGAGTTTGTTTGAGAGAGAGAGAACAGTTATAAAGGGAACATGGAATGAGAATGAGGTTGTTTGTTTGTTTGTACTTTGTTGTACTATTGACTACTTTGACTGTGTAGTTGTTGTTGAATGGAAAATGAATGTAGAGGAAATGAAATTAATTCATGCATAGTTTTCAAGTGAAGTGGATTCTTTCTTTGTGAGATAAAGATAGTGGATAAGTAATTACAATGAGTTTTGCTTATAGATAGAGTATTATCTTTTACTTATCTTTTTTATTTTCTAATTATCCAATAATGATCTTTGATCCTAGTTGTTCTGGATCGGCTAGAAAGTCAATCCAACGCTGACACGTGGACCAAACGTCCACCAGATTAAGGCGCATCGTCTGAAGAAGCACGCCAGCAACAATGCACCTTACCCCACTGGAGCACGCCCACTTGCATCAGGCACCGTACACGTGTCCTTCAACGACCTCTTGATGAGGCATCGCATCTCACGGAGACGGTTATTCTCACACACGCCTATATGACATAGCTTCACCCCAAGGTATGATTCACTTTTCTCATACTTTTCGCGCATTCCATCTAATTTTCCACACTGACTTGTGCTTCGCAGTGCTAACGTGCCTGCAGACACCTTTCGTCCCACCGCGAAGACTTATCGCCACCGTACCGGAGAACTTTCTGCCACCGTTGCCTCCATCAATTTCTCACCGAACATATCACTAGTATATCAGTTAAGTTGTCCTTACGTCTTAAACTCTTTGAACTCACTGCAAACTAATTATTGAGTTGACAATGAAAATATGTTTATTTTTATTTGGAGTTGCTTTGTCTATCAAATTGGTGACTTTAGGAATCAATCTCAAAGTTCTTTTCTTGGTAGAGTTATGTTACTAACTCTCCAAACATCATTTTGCTCTCTATAAGCATATTAAGAATATTGGTTAATCTCATTTAATTTCCTTGATGTATCTACAATTTATGTTCAATTTTTTGGTGTAAATTGAGTATTTATACATATATTTGTAGAGACTAATTGTTTGAGTCGGATAAAACCGCGTTGACTGCCAAACTCTCCCCTCAAAAGATTTGATAGTAAACTTGTTTCATTATTGTTATTTGATTAGTGTAACCGATTGTTTAGTCATGTCATGTGCATTTGAATATGAATGGAGTCTTACTTAAATCGATTAAGGAAGTCGTTAACATAATGACATGGTTGGTTTGTGTGTCTAAATATGGGTAACTATGGCTATAAATTCATGATCAACCTTTTGGATTCATGTTTTGGTGGGGTTGCAATCCTCCCTAAGTGTTATAAATTAGCAGTTCTTCCCTTTATTTATGTCTATTTCCGCTCATTTAAAAGTGGTGACATCCATTTCATCTCATTCTATTTTGTTTGTTCTTATTTCTATCCAGATTTTGTTGTACTCTATTCCATTATAAAATACTCGCACAATAAAATATGATAAATCTTCTACTATTTCACTATGCTCCATTCTATTAATGGGAAATGCTACTTGTAGTGGACAAACGTATCACGAAAACATTACGATTCTACTTGACTAATACCACAACTTTGAATCATCTTTGTTTTTGCACAATCTAGCTTTATTTTTTTTTTAAGCAAATCTAGTTTTATATTTGTTCTTCAAAACAAATGCTATAAGCTCCTTATGAATTGTTTTTCCAGGCTAATAAAATAATGATTTCTGCTCTTCTCCCAGCACATTTTGCTTGCGTCCAACATAATTTTCAGTTATACCCTTGCGTGAGTTAAGTTACGCAGCGTGACTTAACTCACGCACCTTATAAGTTCTGCGTGACTTAAGTCACGCACCACTGGCTTGTGTGCGAGTTAACTCACGAAAGTTGGCAGGTGGTCTGTCCTCAAGAACACACATTTTTGTGGACGGTGGTCACCTTTTCAACCTTCAATCTACACTTTTTTTTACCAAGTTTACACGTTTTTTGACCAAATTTATGGTAGTTATAACCTATACTACCATTCTCACTTATAAATACCCCTCCATACTTCCCTATTTCCTCACACCATATCACTTTCTCTCCTTCCTCACTCTCTCATTCTATTTGTTTTTTTCTTGTTCAATAGTCTCTAGTCACTTGCGGTAAATGGTGGTCAGTTTTGAGGTAAATGGTGAGTAGCCAACTTGGGGGAAGTGATCAACCCTTGGGATAAAATTAAATTTGCTTCTTTTTACACCAAAAACTTTTTACCGTGGGTAAAAAGAATCTTCTTGGCGTATACAAAGAACCAGATTTAGATTTACCTCAAGAGTTGATGATGTATTTCTCCCAAGAAGGTTGCTCACTATTTACCCCAAGACTGATCATTATTTACCCCAAAAGGGTAAAAAGAAAATAAGTAGATTCAGTGAATTCGAATAAATGTATCAATTATTGTATGAATTCTATTAATAAAATGAGATGTTGTTATATGTAATATTTTTGTTCATTTATTTTTATTTATATTTGCTTTTATTTTCTGATTTTGTATTTAATGAATAAATCCGAATAAATATTAATTTAGTTCATTTCTTTTTATTTATATTTGTATTTATTTAATGAATAAATTCAACTTTGAATTCTTGCTACCTACTAACACACAGCCGTCGTTCTCCTTCCTCTTCTCCCTTTTTTCTCAAATTGCTTCGACGAGATGTAGATTCGGTTGTGGTGGTGTGAAGAGTACCTCTGTCCTCCGCACCACCTTTTAGTCGTCAGATCTGCCGGCGGTACCGCTTGTTTTTATCTTTTCCAGCGGTCTGACATATGGTTTCTATAACGCGTTAGTGTGTGGTTCGACCACCGTCACGTCTGTTCTGATCGACGGACACTCTATTCGTCGTGGCCTATTTTCTGTTGGTGTCAAAAACCCAAATAGGGGTAGTCCTCACAACTGTCGGCGCCGCTGCGGTTTGCCTTAAAGTGTTCTCATGATCGTTTTCGAAAGGAAGTTGTTGTTGGTTTCATGATTCTGATCTTTGAAGGTGTGTTATCGATTCGAGGTAGGCGTTCTGATGTTTTGACTCTCTGATCATATATCCAGGTCTGTTGAGATCTGCAGGTGTCAAGATTAAGGTTTGCCTCCTCTGAACAGTTGTCGCCTTAATATCCGTATCGATTTTCATGATTGATTTCGGACTGCTTTAAAATCCTCATCATTCTATCTATCTGATGTTGGACTCATGGACTCGAAAGAGTCGTGTAAAGCTTGTTGCTATTTTTGCAGGTAGTTGATGGATCTTGAATTGTTTCTATGTTGGCAGACGATTCATACGCCAGACTAAGAACTGGCGTTCACTTTGTTTGATTGGACTGTGAGGCTCGAAAGGGTCATTTAACTTGTTGCCATTGATGCAGTGAGCTGATGGTACATGAACCACCTCCGTGTTGACGGAGGGTTCAATCACTGTATCGAAGACCTTTAATTAGTTTTAGAATTAATTAGAGGTTGATACACTTTTGTGTTGTTTTTTTTTGTATCACCCGTTTGGGGTCAATTAGCACTCT
>Ga0228710_1007707_pt1 | contig 15790 bp, 10 predicted proteins | sample MedpolnodulmetaG_FD_177995 | JGI IMG/M metagenome (GOLD analysis project Ga0228710, IMG submission 177995) | Root nodule microbial communities from Medicago polymorpha collected in Santa Monica, California, United States - pink nodules | ecosystem: Host-associated > Plants > Roots > Nodule... | reverse complement strand
GCTCACAACACTTATAAACTAACTCTCAAAGTTTCTATCCACTAACGGTTAAAAGTTATCGAATAATTACCGGTCTAAAACTAATTATCACTACCGAATAGTAACTTAGTAAAAATAATGGTTCTCACTTGAAACACTAAAAATAACCCTCACCATGAAATTACTAATTTACCCTTGCTCACAAAATGACCAAAATACCCCTGAATCTAAAATGACCATAATACCCTTCTAACACCGAAATCCACTAATCCTAACCCAAAATACACGCAGAGGCAATTAATCACATATAAGCACATATAAACACACATAAATAAATAATAGAATAAATCTAGCAAAAATCGGGCTGTTATAGTAAGTTTTTAGACTTCCACCAAATCTCAACTGTTATAATTATTTCAATCGTATGGTTGAAATTACATCACCAAATTAGAAAGATAAACACATTGTAGTGGATCTTGTTCCAAAATTTCTTCTTTCTTTACCTTTCCTTTGCCATCCATCGAATGAAAATAACTAGATAAAAGGTAAAACAAAAAATTGTTCCAAGGTATCGTTGACCTAAATCTCACAAAACAGTGGATTGGACATTTGAAATATTATAGAAAAGCAAGATTGATGATTGCTTGATTAGTGTCGTTTTATATTATTATGAATTTTATGGTGCAAGGAAGAAACATCCCCATCATTTTACAATTGTTAACAAGGAAAACCATGATTGTGGAACAATTGTTAAAAGACAAACCATGAAGAAGCATCACCATCAATTTTTACACAAAAAAGAAAGAGGCCAGAGGCGGATACTGCAATCAGGGGAGGAGGAAACCATAATTAATAATAATTAATAACAAATCATGGAGTATCTCATATAGTGATAATCTCCTACTAGAATCTTAATGTTCTTTCTTTTCATTTATTATTAACATAATATGAATCGTTGGATCAAATAATTATAACGGTTGAGATTTGGTGTAAGTGTCAACGGATCCTGGCTCTTTAATAACACTATTATTCTTTTATCTTAGATCATTTGCAAGTTGGGTCTAATTTTTATTGTTGAACATTACAATGAAATCGAGGACTAATGAACGTTATTGGACAGTTATGGAAATTGTCACCAAGTTGAATTTAATAAATGTTAACAATATTCGCAATTACTAAGAGTTAAAGCCAATTAAGAGAATTTTATCAAATTACAAGAAATCTACTTACTTCTTTTTCATATTTAGGTGATAATATGTTTCAAATCAATATATTCGATGGAACTATAACATGTTAGTATTCCCATTTCCATAGACTGACTACTTCCGTCACTCAGAATCATAGATTCGAGGTTGTCATGCCAAACATAAATCCAATTCAATATAAATTGATTAGTATTTTTTTTTTACATTGTCATATGTTAATATGTTATTATTATTTATTTAAATTCTTTAAAAATGAATAAGAAAACATATTATTTTTATTTTTATTATTATCAAAGTTTGGGAGTTTGTTCTGACATAAAAACAACCAATGCCTCAGACTATGTGTAGTATCAAACACTATCACTATTACTATTTGCATATTCTTATTTGAAAATGTACAACAATCAAAACACCCTTCAAGGAAAAAGTTGTCTATTATTTTGCATGATGCTTTATGGGCTTATAGGACTGCCTATAAGACACCACTTTGTATGTCTCCATATATTTTGGTTTATGGAAATGTTTGTAATTTTCCTATTGAATTAGAATACAAGGCCATGTGGGCTATGAAAAATCTGAACTTGAACTTAGGAAAATCTAGCAAACATAGGATGCTACTACTCTTAGAGCTAGAAGAATTTAGGATCGAGGCCTATGAAAGTGCAGAGATTTATAAGTCCAAGGTTAAGAAACGGTATGATGCCAGAATTCAGAATAGAGATCTCAAATTGGGGGAGAAAGTTTTACTTTTTGACTCTAGACAAAAATTATTTCCTAGAAAACTTTAATCTTGATTGTCTAGACCATTTGTGATTGCACAAGTTTCTCCAATTCGAGTTGTATCTTTGAAGGATGATGTTGTTTGTTTGAAAGAAATACGAAGCTATAGCTTTATAAATCGTAAGCAAAGAGTATCATAACCTCACCATGTCTAAACCATAAGAAGGGGTTTAGCTCATGGTGAGTTAAACCTCATAGATAAAGATGAAATAAAACATAAATGAAAACATGAAAAAATAAATTAATAGATTGAATAAAGCTAGTACAAGATTACAATCCTTGAAGGAGAGTGGTGAGCTAAAAGCATCACCAAATAATCTAACTCTAACTCTTTAAAAAGTAGCACTCATGCTCATATGTGAAGAAGATTAGATGGAGTGAGAACTCTAAATCTACTAACCCTAGTTGGAACTTGGCCTCTCCACCACTATACAATAACATTCACGCAAAAAACTTAAGAGTTAGACACCATATGGGAAATCTAGTGTATAAGTAGAACATAGTATGGTAATTATAATTGAATACTTATAGTTGATGAAGTCCTTGATTGTTTTGAGGGAAGGTATCTCTATATAGGAGACTCGAGGTAGTAGTCAGCAAGACTGTGAACTAATATAGACATACAGTGTGGTTTACCTTACCATTCTCTCTATTTTATTTTGCTACACAATGTTCTTTATGATTTAACTCTAGTTTGTTTTTTAATAGAAATGATTTGATAATGAAGTTTATGTGCTTAGGAAAACTTGTTAAGAAATATTTGATTATAATATCTTTCAAATTTTATGTATTGGAGTGAAAAAGGTCTTTTCTTTTAAGATCTTAGTTTACTTGTTTTGTCAACATTAAAGTTTAATGTCTATTATTTTTTAATTTTGTCTTCCCTAATAAGTAACATTGGGTTGGGATAAATGTATTCTAATTTGACCTTAGACATTCTGATTAATGTTGTAAAATGATCATGATTTTAAAATATTGGGCATTAAGTCAAGTTTTGTTATTGTGGATTTTTCAAACAGTTGATGGAGAGTTACCTTGGTATATAGGCTTTTGAAAACATGAGTTTTTATCTGTAAATGAACTTCATTATTTAACGATAAATACCAAATATTTTATTTTTAGTTTAGAGTGTCACAACATCGATCATATAATATTGTCAACAACAAAATGCATCTTATGTTATTTTTAATTCATAAATAACTATGTTGGCAGCACTTAGATTCAATATTAAAAAAATTAGTTTTATTTTCAACGTTTATCTTTATTAATTATCATTTGGGACTTATCCCTTGTCTATTATGAAAGCCTAATATAAATTAAAAATATACATAATGAAAATTTAATGAGCTTCAAGATTTTAATTTTAGATATTTACTAAGGTTAAGTAATTATTTGAGTGAGCTAAAGGATAAACACAACACAATAATATATTTTAAAGACCTTTAACAATAAGTTCAATTTATTAATGGTCTCTTATAACTCCTATGTGTTAAAAACTATTCTCTTGATATTAACAAGGCAAGAAATTTTTATTTATAAAGTTTAAAAACACTTTTTATTTATTAGATGTCAAGGAGAAAAATATGGCTCAAATTCTTAAACTTGTTTATGCTTTGACAATCTGTCTTTCTATATCTCTTGTGGTAACCAATGGACGTAAGTAGTTTTTGACATTAATTTCTTCTTAATGTTATATACCCAATATTTCATTACCTCATCGAAACATTGCTTTATTGTTGTTTGACTTTGCAGAAGAATGCGAATATGACGGTGATTGTCCAACAAATATGTGTCTCCCTTCTCTAGTTCCGAAGTGCATTAATTTTATTTGTCAGTGCACACACACGATGGGTACCGACTAATATTAAAAATACCTACATGTTATTAAAAAACATATATTTCAATGGGGCTTGCTTTATTGACAAGTTTCCTTTTCCTAAAAAATAATAATTTGTAAAAGTATACAATTTATTTGTACTTCAGAATTTTTCTCATTGATTTATATTTTTCTTGCCTTTAAATTTCTTCTCAAAAATTTATAGTTATATCATAAAAAAATTGTTACATTCGTTGAATTATATAAGTTATCTCAAAGTTTCTATCCACTAACGGTTAAAAGTTATCGAATAATTACCGGTTTAAAACTAATTAGCACTACCGAATAGTAACTTGGTAAAAATAATGGTTCTCACTTGAAACAGTAAAAATAACCCTCGCCTTGAAATTACTAATTTACCCTTGCTCACAAAATGACGAAAATACCCTTCTAACACGAAAACCCATTAAAATACACACATAGGTAATTAATCACATACGAGCATAATTAAACACACATAAAAACAATTAAAATTAAATTTAGTGGAATCGGGTTGTTACAATCTACATCATAACATTCACCGCATTAAACACCCAATCATCATTGATTTATTCTAATTCTATCATATCATAATGAATACAAAGCCAATTACAAGTTATCTGAGCATAAAACATCATTTCGATAAAGTTCGTCTATTTTCACAACTTTTATCATATTCTAAGTAATCCACCAAAGAAAATGCATACATGTTTAACCACCTCAACAAAGCATATCCACATATATATAATCACAGTAGCATATAGATATCCACTTTACGAGTCAATTCTGATTAATTCCAAACTTTCACTAAGTTCGTCTCACTTTATCATTTTCCAAAAGAAAACCATTTTTCAAAGCAAGAAGTTATAGCTCATCTATATCATTCAAAACCATTTTAAAAATCATTGTTACAGTAAACAACCCTAACCCTACCCTTTTCCCTTGAGAAAAACGAGTTTCGAAAAATTTCATGTTCTTTAACATTTTTCAAGTAATTTCAATTTGATTCACAATACCAATCTCAATCTAATACATTTGATATTTCCAAAGGTTTAAAAAGCATAACAACAGTTAAATACATCAACATAATCATTTAGGAAACTCTAGATCGACGCCCGAGTCCCCGGAACACCCAAAAGATGGGTTGCTGCACTGAGCAACTCGCCACAACAAGTAATCACTCGCTCAACGAGTTCACCAGAACAGGGGAACCCAAATTTTGGGTTCCTCTCGGGAACTCACTCCAATTTTCACCAAAAACCCCGATTTTGATCCCCTTTAACCCAAATTCATTTTCCAAACTTGTTTATTAGTTATCATACATCCAAAGGCAATCAAAACAATAACAAATATGGAATTATAACATCAATACACATCAAAAGAATCATCTAGTTCATTTTTCACCAAATGTTCATATTTTCTCATTTTCATTCAATCTTCACAAACAATCACACCAATTCAAATCCCATCAACACATAAACATGTATAATCACTCATTAATTCATCACTCACACTCAATTAATCGAAAATCACCAAAACAACTTCTCACCACCAACAACAATGAGTTTAAGCACATAAACCTATCAATTTCACGAAGTTTAACATACGCATAATTATACATGAATTAAGAGCACAAAATTCATCTTCAAAAATCACAAAAAGTCATAATTCACAACAATCACTTATGACCCATAGTTGAAAAGAAGAAATTATAGCTTAATTGATGAAAGGAATCTATCCCCCTTACCTCTAGGTCTTGAATCCACTAGTTTAAACTTCAATTTCCTCTGTTTCTCTCAAACTCCAAACTTTCTCTAGCTTCCTCTTCTTTCCTCCTCTCCAAGTCTGTGATCTACTTTCTCCCTCTCTACCTCTTAAGTTTGTGGAATGAAATAATGAATGGTTTAACCTAGTTTTCTCATAAGAGTTATGTATATATACTAGCTTTTAATTGGGCCAGGTTTTTAATTGTCATAATGGACTCAACATTTTTACTAACTAATTCTCAAAAGTTACTACTCTCTTAATGTGCTAAAATACCGAATAATTACCCCCAACTCACTAGTAATTTAGTAAAAATAATCATTCTCACTAAAACGTCGAAAATAACCTTCTTAAAGAAAATGACTAATTTACCCTTACTCGCAAAAAGACCAAAATACCCCTTAGTAAAAAATGACTAAAATACCCTTCTAGGCCAAAAATCCACTAATCCCAAATAAAATACACACAAACAAATAAGCACACATAAACACATAATAAATAATTAAAATAATTCTAGCAAAAAATGGGTTGTTACACAAAATATCATAAACTCCATTATCAACTAATAGTCATTAACAATTTCATTTAACGACAACAACTATAAATTTAGAATCATAAACTCCATTATGTATGTATTTGATATGAGATTAGTGAATTTCTAAGGGTATTTTAGTCATTTTAGGACAAAGGGTATCTTGGTCATTTGGAAAGTAAGGATAAGTTAGTAATTTTGTTGGGAAGGTTATTTTTATTACTTTAGCGAGAATAGTTATTTTTACCAAGTTACTAATGGGTTGAGGTAATTATTTCGAGATGGTAATTATTCGATGTTTTAGCGAGTTAATGACTAGTAACATTTTAGAATTTGTTAGTAAGAGTTTTTGGCCCATTGTGAATATTAGTAACCTAGCCCACTAAGGAGGAGTATATAATATCATTTTTCTACTTATGGGTCATAAGTGCTTTTGTGTGAATTATGATTTTGATGATTTTAAGTGTTGATTTTCGTGCTCCTAGTTAAGTGATAGTTCTGAATATGTAAAATTTGTTAGAAACTTGTTTTGGGTACTTAAATTTCATTGTTGAACCATGTATAAATGATTATCATGAAGTTTTGGCTTAAATATATGAAAAATGATGTTGTTGTTGTTGTTGATTGTACGTGAAATCATGATTATATGATATGAAGGTTGTTGGATTATGTTGGTGATCATAATTCATGCATTAGGTGTTAATAAATGTGTTGTTGTGGTTAAGTTGTGTTATTTTTGTGACTTTTGTAAAAATGGAGAAGTTTGATTTTGATGAATTTGAATGAATTGATGATGACGTTGTGGTGAATTAGGATAAGTAGAATTTATGTTTTGAACTATAAGTTTTGGGTGTGGGATTGTTTGGGAGAAAATGGGGTTTTTGAGTAAAAAGTCGTTTTAAGTGTTTTTGAGAAATAAGTGATTTTGGAGGATTTGCATTAAGTTGTTTTGAGATAGGAAAAAAATGATTTTATAGTAGAGTATGATAGGTTTAAGTGATTGGAACACATAGGAGAAAACGAAATCGAAAACGGTTTGAAAATCAGGATTTTACGCGCGAAAACGTGAAAGTTGGAAAATCTTATCTTGTTAGTCAGCCCAAAACAGTGTTGCGATTTGAAAAATCGTGCTAAGATTTTGACCAGGTTTTGGGTGTTTTTGGTTCGACAAAAATCGTGCTACGATTGAGAAAAATTGTGCTTCGATATTGTCAGACCATATCATACCATGATAAACATCATGTTCAACACCTATCAACCATCAATTCATCCTCATTAAATCATATTATCTTATTCACAAAGAGACTTGCAAGTTATTCGATCTTAAAAATCTTTTTCGACAAGGTTCGTCTATTATTCCCAACTTTAAAACAATTATAGCAATTCAACTAAAACTAAGCAAACATGCTCAATTGCCTCGAGAAACCATATGCACTACTCACATATGTTCATAGTAGCTTAGGCATACAAATATTCTAGGCTAATTCAAAGAATTCACAAAATCACACCAAGTTCGTCTCATTTTATTATTTTGCAAAACCAATCCATTTTAAAAAATGAAACTAAGTTAGATCTAACATATCATAGGTTTAATACTCTTAAACATCTTAATTGAAATCCTAATACTCAAGTTTGGGTTTGGAAACAAACCATAAGTTTTGGGTTGACTTCAAAACAGTTATGCTAAATTTTCGTACAGTTTCATCAAGACCTACTTGAAGTGTTTTCATCATAACTCAAAATCTAAAAATCATTTTCAAGTCAAACAAAATCCATTAGAAAGCCAACATCTATATCTACAACTTTCATGTTTATACCGAGAGCTGAATCAAAATAAAAAAGGGTTGAAAAGGCTCCAAAAGACAAAAATTGAGGTTTCCAGCACCTGCAGGGTTGGCACGGTTGTGCCTCCTTAACAGAGAGTTATGCACGAGACGTGCGAAGGGGCGCACGGTCGTGCTCGATTGACAACATAGTTTTTTCTGTTTTCACAATTACGCGCATAAAATTCAAACCGTTAATTAGATTAAAATCCTGTTTTCGCCTATGCGCTCGTTACACTTAGCTCTATCATATTCTATGGAAAAATTCAAGTATCAACTATCCAAAAATATCTTTCCAGAATCTCACATAATCACTTATTTTGAAAAACGCTTAAACTTCAATTTTTCACAAAAAAATCTTGTTTTCTCCCAAACGATTCGACTAACATAACCTAAACATGAAAACAAAAATTCCACAAGGTTTAACTCATTCAACAACATCAAAATTTCAGTTCATTCATCAAAACTTCATTTTGGTTCTTCACTCATAAAAATTAACACAACTTCACAAGTCAAACCACAACCTCATAAATTGGAATACACATGATATAATTCAACAATAACAACATCTCACAACAGCCACAACATCATTTAAACATGAATTCATCAATAATCAACAATAACAACACCATTTTACACCAATTTGAGCAAAAATCAACAAAAGTTTATATAACCACAATTCAAACATGTAAATTCAACAATAACATGTTTAGCAGCAATTTCACATACCCAAACTTAGCATCAAAGTAGAACACGAAATTCAGCATTTAAATTCACAAAAAGCACAATTCATAAAATAAGAACTTATAGAATTAAGTAGAAAAAGAGATTATAACTTAAATTATGAATGTACATTATCCCCCTTACCTCAATTGAACACAATCCTAGCTTGGGCTTCACTTTTCCTCTTCTTCTCCCAAACCCTTATCTCCTTTCTCTAGCTCTTTCTCTCTCTACCTCTCTCAAAATTTGTGAAAATGAGTGTAAAGACCTAGTTTCTCTTAAGACTAGAGTTTGTATGGGCTCTACATAAATAGGCTCAACCCTTAATTGTCTTAATGGGCTTAAAGTTCTCATTAGCTAATTCACAAAGTTTCTACTCACTTACGGATAAAAATAACGAATAGTTACCGGCTCTTAATTAATTACCCCACTCACTAGTAACTTAGTAAAAATAATTATTCCCACTCAAAACACTACTAAAAATAATCTTCATCAAAAATGACTAAAATACCCTTCTTAAGCCAAAATCTACTAATCCTGGATAAAATACACACAGAGACAATTAATCAAATATAAACACACATAATGTAATATCCAACTCGATGATTATTGGAATATTACCAGTCAAACGTGTCAGAGAACAAATGCTCACGGAAAACAAGTACGACAGAGAATGTTTATCGAATGATATCAGTTAAGCTCAGGCCGAATTATCAGTGTTAGTATAAACACGTTTAAGACAGAGGGCCTTTTAGTACTTTCACCAGTGGAGTATTTAAGTGTGTTGGGAGCCAAAACCCTCATAATCTTATGTTGGTTCTCTCTCTAAAACACCATGAACAAGAATTCTCTTCTCCTTCTCTCTAGAACCGCCCTCCCCATCATTCTCTCTTCAATCAAACAAGTTCCAAGTGCATGTAAGTGAGATTAAGCAGGAATCATGGCAGCTTCATGAACAAGAACAACTAGAGGAATGGTTTGAAGCTTGGTTTGGTTTGGTGGGCTAAGAATCATGGAGGCATCAAAGATTTCAAGAGCTAGGGTTTTGAATTGGAGAAGGGATAGATGTTGGAACTTGAGGAATGCTGCAAAACATCATGTGAGTTCTTTAGATAGATTTATCCACCCTTGGGTGTATGTTAGATTATGTGAGGAATGCAATTTGTTCATGACTATGTTTAGGTTTTAGTTGCCCCAATTGCTATTAATCTTTGGATTCATGTAAATTGTTGCCATGCACTGGTTTTAAACTGTTTTTCAGGTACCCTAGATGTATTGTAGATGTTAGAACTTGATTATTGAGGTTTTCATGCTAAAAATACGATTTCTGCACTTCTGGACTGATGAATGCTCGCTTAAGCGTGAACGGTTCGCTTAAGCGTACAAAACGTCGAGAGGACAGCTCTGTTGGCTCACGTGTTCGCTTAAGCGAACTGGCAAGCGAGGTGTTTGCTTAGAGGGTCGCTTAAGCGACCAGCCCTTTCACAGCACCCTTTGAAAATTGTTCTTGTGATCCAGAGTGCCGGCAGAAGTCGTTCTTTGCACACTTGTGTAACTTAAACAAACCCTTAATGTCAAGAAACTCTCGTGTACTATACATCGAGGTATTATGCATAAAAAGCATGAGTAACATAGGCATTTCTCCAATGGTAAGTGGCACATGAGAGTACGATAATGTTCGTGTTTATGTTCGGGTAGAAAACAAGTCTAAGAATGGGAGAACTATAGAGCCTCGACGTAGATCGTTGAGAACTAGTATAAGCTCCTATGTATTCTTTAGATTAAGCAAGCAAGTATTCTACCGCTAATCGGGTAGGTTAAGGACCCGTGGTAGATAATTAAGCAGGTATAAGTTATAAGACCTTACGCATGATCAAGACTATAAGTAAGATGTAGGTGTCGTGTCTATTCGTTATCCACGCCAGGGGGATACGAGAGGTTCTCGCCAGGGGAACGGGATAAGCTCCGCAAGGGGGGCCCGCACGTCACTGAGGGAGTCCGATGTACCTCAGATAGGTTTTCATCGGTCAGTTATGGGATTGTACTCGGGGTTACTCCACCCGATACACTCCGTAAAATGAACCCAGATAATTTATGTTTGTTCAACGCTAACCTCTAACATAATGAATACGAATATGAATATGATTATAGTATACTGTTAGACATGTACAAGTTTATGTAGGTTCATGCACATAGAGAAATCCAAGAAGTTATGCCGATGACGGTCTTAGAATTCCCCAATCGTCCGGTTAGGATCGTGTTATGAATAAGTTATGTGTAGGTCTTGATACGCTTAATGTATCTTGATATAGGGGCGTTAGGTTCCCTTAACCGCCATGACATGTATATGTATATGACGAGACCTTCAATACAAGTTAAGAAGAACCTACGACGGACCTAGTATGCACGACCGTCTAGGCCAGCATGATCCACACACGTATAATCAACCGTCAGGTTGTATTGTAGACACGTGGTGACCATAGGTTTTCCCCAAGGTTACCTATAGCCTAGGATTAGGTAGAACTCACTGAGACATTATGTCTCATCCCAATCCTTATTTGTTTCAGATCAGCAGGTTGGTTTAGCAGGATTTAGCAAGCTTGTAGCCGGATGGATATTTCAGCAAGTGCTCGTTCGTACCCGCTGCAGGATGTCATGGACTTTAAGGATGCATTTTATATACTTGGGACTCGTAGTATTGTATTGTTGATTGTACGAACGCGTGTTGTTGTATAAAATATTCATTCCTAGAATTTATATTGTAAATTTTAATGTATCCAGTACTAAAGATAATGCACATGCTAAACTTTCTAGATACGTTTAGTGTGGGTATTACAATTTGGTATCAGAGCAGGTCGATTCAGATCGTGCCATGGGTCATTAAGTTTCAACTAAGGTAGTGGGACCGTTGGGTTCCAGGTAAATGTCCTAATTGTTGTTGTTAGTTGAGCCTGATCAACTCAATTTAACTCTCGACGATTAAGACGGATGCCTGAGAACTGAATAGGACCCAGGAGGAACGAAGTAAGCGTTGGAGATGAACTAGGAAGTTACGGCACGAAACAAGTAACAGTAAGAATCTAATCGTGCAAGAAGGTGGCTGGTGAACTAAGCAATCAAAGTTTGACTCCTCTGGGAACACAATGCAATGTTAAGAGTAAGATGAGGTTCCCCGACAATGTTGGGTGAGTAGTTAATGATGCTTCGTATACACGAAAGTGAAGAATTCAGAAATATCTATGTTTGACCTGAAGCTTCAGTAAGAGACGTTCTTGGAATGGGATTATAATATAGAAAGGAATTACATCCTCGAACGTAAGTTCAGGGTACCAGACAGGGAAAGATTCGGAATGGAGAAGTCGGCATACGTTATAGAAATCGGTAAGCTCTCAGGGATAGTGGTATGTGAATGAAGTCAAGGACTTGAATGCTTAGAGCGGACCAGATTTTAATGTTTATAATGTTGAGTACGTCGGTAGAGAAGCAAGTTAAGCCGTTTGTAGCAGGCAAAGTTAAGGTTTTATGTGAAAGTTTTATGTTAATTGTTATCACGCTTAAGACATTAGTTCCGTTGTACCGTGAATTTTATCGATTGATGTTAATGCTTGCCATGCAAATGTTATGAATTGTTTTTATGATGTTAGGGATGACTAATGTGCATTGGGTTACTTGAAGAACAAGATTTTTATGAAAATTACGTTTTCTGGAAAACTGGGCTGAAGAAACTCGCTAATAGCCAAAATTTCGCCATTAGCGAAGTTGCTCCAGTAGCATTTCGCTAATAGCCAACCTGGGGCGAAATTTTCAGCTTTTACCCAAAGGTTGTCGGTTCGACCTTAGAGTCCGTAATGGCTATTGGGGGCCGTCTTCGCAGTCTTTTACACAGTAAAGATCCTTTATGATAACGAGCATCGAATGCACATTACGTCCTAAGATTTCGAAAGAAAAATGCATGGACGACCATTAACGAAATCGATCTGATTCAAGGTAACATCGGGAATTAATGTGTCGAGATTTAGGAAGAAGCTTGGATCAATTTTTCGAGGTTTCAGCATGTGGAATGGAGGATGCGGTTGTGAAGACTGGAGACATGAGGTAGGAAGTTAAAGTGATGAAGAATTATGTGAGAAAGCATGATATTGTTAAGTTATGAATGTATGATTTTAGTACCCCTCATGCCATTAAATTGTTGAAATTATGTTAATTGTTGTCATGCAGAAGACCTAGGATGTTTTCCATGATTTCTGTGTGTAATGTGATCATTAAGAGCTTGATATTGAGGTCTTATGTCAAATTGTGAATTCTGCATTCTGGACTGATGAATGCTCGCTTAAGCGTACATTGCTCGCTCAAGCGTGCAAAACGTCGTAACTACAAGCTCTGCACGCTTACAAGCTCGCTGAAGCGTAATGAGAAGCGAACTACACGCTTGGGAGCACGCTTAAGCGTGCAGCACCTGCAAAACATGTTTTAAAATACTCTTATGGTCCAGAATGGAATCCGATGCTTTTCTTTGTAACTATTGTGACTTTAGTAAAGCCTCAATGTTAAGAAACTAATGCGCATTACATACTGAAGTATTATAAATGAAATGCATGAGTAACATTAACATATTTCAGTGGTGAAAGTTATGTGAAATTCCAGTATTCCCATATTTCGTGGAGTGATAATTATCCCTCGAATCTATGTTTTGCCTGATTAACTTGCTAGGGCTCGTTGTGAAAATGGATACATGCATATGGGCGATTGGAGTTGGCGTTCTCAAACTAAATAGGAATTCAGTAGGTCCTGGTTCATCGCAACTCGCGTAAAGCGGGCTGGACTCACTTGGAGCGAGGATGGATGGCACAACTGTATTGTCAACTCGTTCCGTGATTTTATGATGACGTCTAGGACCCAAATTCACTATAGGATGAGTAATCATCAACGCCAATGACCCGTGTGTTAGTATTCTGAAGTTTTCCTTTAAGAGGGAAATCAACGAGCAAGCATTGGTATGATTAAGTAAAGCATAGCATGCGAGAATACGAAGATGCAGGCTGGATGTTCAAGGAAGGCATATACGAGTACATGATGAGTCTACCATGGGAATTCATAAGGATGATTCGTTGAATTGGTAACCACGTAGTAAGAAGGATGTGAAGTTTCACTCGTCTCGACGAGTTAACGTCTATGGCTAAAGTCGAATGAGGAATCAGAGTAGTGCAGTAGAGATTTGGCCGGTAAAGGTTTAGTGAGATCCACAGAACCTCAGACGTTGCAATAAGAATCGCCGCGAGAAGAGTAAGAAGTTTGAAGCATCAAATTCAAAGTAGCAAAACTTGATTAGTTGTTGAGAAACGTGGAAAGAATATGATGAATATGTCCTCTCTTAAGTGAGTAAAGAGAGACTGAAAACACCTTCAGTGTGGTAATCAGATTGCAGGGTTGGCGATGCCAAATACATGTAAGAGTTGTCAGCCAATTAAGAAAGGAATGTATGTTAGACAAGGGAAACGCACACAAGGTCCAGAAAGTTTTCCTTTGCAGCTCAGGGTAACAATGAGTCATCAAGAATGTTAACCGATATTCAATTAAAGAAGAAACTAAGAGGATCCACCTTGAAGTTAGGAATGTTGCCAGGAAGGTAGGCACGTATATCAAGTTTTACGCGGGGAGATTCATACATCTTGTGTCAGTTATGGGATTGTACTCGGGGTTACTCCACCCGATACACTCCGTAAAATGAACACAGATAATTTATGTTTGTTCAACGCTAACCTTTAACATAATGAATAGGAATATGAATATGATTATAGTATACTGCTAGACTTGTACAGGTTATGCAGGTTTATGCACATAGAGAAATCCAAGAAGTTATGCCGATGACGGTCTTAGAATTCCCCAATCGTACGGTTAGGATCGTGTTATGAATAAGTTATGTGTAGGTCTTGATACGCTTAATGTATCTTGATATAGGGGCGTTAGGTTCCCTTAACCGCCATGACATGTATATGTATATGATGAGACCTTCAATACAAGTTAAGAAGAACCTACGGCGGACCTAGTATGCACGACCGTCTAGGCCAACATGATCCACACACGTATAATCAACCGTCAGGTTGTATTGTAGACACGTGGTAACCATAGGTTTTCCCCAAGGTTACCTATAGCATAGGATTAGGTAGAACTCACTAAGACATTATGTCTCATCCCAATCCTTATTTGTTTCATATCAGCAAGTTGGTTTAGCAGGATTTAGCAAGCTTGTAGCCGGATGGATATTTCAGCAAGTGCTCGTTCGTACCCGTTGCAGGATGTCATGGACTTTAAGGATGTATTTTATATACTTGGGACTCGTAGTATTGTATTGTTGATTGTACGAACGCGTGTTGTTGTATAAAATATTCATTCCTAGAATTTATGTTGTAAATTTTAATGTATCCAGTACTAAAGATAATGCACATGCGAAACTTTCTAGATACGTTTAGTGTGGGTATTACACATAATAACCCACACACAAGCACAGTCCACATTTGGATCAAATCTCAGACACATGAGAAGGTGTGAACCTATTCTATATTTATTCCCTTTTTGAAAAACTTTTTGGAAATTTGATAAAAATGAATTTTAATGAAATTGACTATTAGAAATTTGCTTGAACAATCACAAACAATGAATCAATAAGAATAAAAAATATGTGGAATAAGATTTTATCTTAGAATTGAGAGATTCACGATATAAATCTTTTTACACAATCAATAGTTAATAATCCTTGAACAAGATACAAAACAATACGCAATTTCAAACGAAACCTATATGACAATAAACCAAATTATCAATTGAAAACACAAAACACATGAATTTGAATAATTGAATTGGTATTGCAATTAATTGATCCAGGTGAAATTGTTTTAACCTAAATCAAATGGATTTAGGTTAATCTTTTGAGAAAACACTACTTAGATCAAAACTAGCAATTCACTAATCAATTATTCAAATAATCAAGTGCTATATTAAAGTAGAGAGAGAGAGAGAGAGAGAGAGAGGGAGAGAGAGAGAACACCGATGTTTATAGTAGTTCACCCTTGTTCGTCCTCGCTAAGGGCTACCTCTACTCTACTTGATGAAGTACGCCTTCACCAAGGTC
>Ga0228710_1007703_pt1 | contig 15796 bp, 6 predicted proteins | sample MedpolnodulmetaG_FD_177995 | JGI IMG/M metagenome (GOLD analysis project Ga0228710, IMG submission 177995) | Root nodule microbial communities from Medicago polymorpha collected in Santa Monica, California, United States - pink nodules | ecosystem: Host-associated > Plants > Roots > Nodule... | reverse complement strand
AATTTAAATTTGGTTCCTTTTATACCCCCATGATGATTCTTTTTACCCACGGTAAAAAGATTTTGGGAGTAAAAGGAAGCAAACCTAATTTTACCTCAAGGGATGATGTCTTTTTCCCCAACCCGACGGACCACTACTTCCCTCAAAAGCTACTACTATTTACCTAAAGGGGTATAAAGAGCCTAGAGACTATAGAAGTAAAAAAGAAGAAGAGAAAGAGGGGGAGAGAGTGGGAGGAGATAATGTGAGGAAAAGAGGATGTTTGTGAGAGTATTTATAGGTGGTTTAAGGTAGCATACACTTAATGACGTCAAAAAACGTGAAAAACTTTAAAAAAACGTGTAAAAACCATTAAAATGCATTGACCACCGTCCAAAAAACATGTGTTCTTGAGCTGTAACCACCAGCCAACTAGCGCGAGTTAACTCCCGCAGGGGCTCAGTGGTGCGTGACTTAAGTCACGCTGAGCTATAAGGTGCGTGAGTTAAGTCACGTTGCGTGACTTAACTCACGTAAATTATACACAAGCGTGACTTAAGTCACGTAAGGGCACTTTAGACATTTACTTTGGGAATGAGCAAAACAGTTTGGGTAAAGAGCAGAATTCTAAAATTGGATCTAGAAATCCACTTTGGTCTATCTTAGAGTTTTGAATTGGAAATTTGCTGTTGACACATGTGTTAATGCTGAAAAACACCACAAAAAGACCGAAATGCCCCAACGGCAGTTAAATGCCGATGTGCAAAGAACCGGAGGTAGTTAACTGTCGTGGGATCCATCAGCTGTTACTGATACAAATTCAGGCAGAAGCTCTCTCATGCATTATTACTCAAAATCCCAACTAAATTTATTCAACAAAATCAAGAGTAAGTAATCATACTGCTATCAATATACATTTTAGTTGTTATAAATGTTTTTTTTATTTTTATAATTTTAGTTTTAGGTTGATGTAAATTTTGTCGGTTTTTTTTTTAATTTTAGTTTTTGATAGATTTACATATTATGATTCATTTTTAGAGTAGATATAAGTTGATTAATTTTGTTAAAATGTTTGCTTGATGTTTATGTTATGGTTATGATTTTTAGGAACACTAAATTTGTAACTTTATTTAAGGAATGTCGGACACTAAAAATGGGCATCGTTCTCAATCAGTAATCAAATATTTATTATTCATCATCATTGAAAAAATATTGATTCAACAGTTTGTGAGAGTCTATCTCTCCATTTAACTACTAATCGAGTTCGACAAAAAAATGTTTAAAGAATTCGACTTATGAAAAAATATTTAAAACAAAAAAGATTCAGAGGCCTAATATGAGACCTACAAATTTTGGGGGCCAAAAACCCCTTACTTTAGTGAAAATTGTTGTTCACACATTTGATAGGGCTAAAAAACACAAGTAAATTACTCAAATGTCCCTCGGCAGTTAACTACCAAATTTTATTGAAACCGGCTGCAGTTAACTACCGAGGAAAACCTCGGCAGTTAACTGCTGCAGGTTTCCTTTTTCCTCGGCACTTAACTGTCGATGATTCCTGAAGCCATAAAATGGTAGAACCAGTTTAGGCAGAACCTGTCACATGTGTTTTTACACATTGTAAACACGTTGTTTCAATGCCAAATCATGAAGTTAATAAGCAAAAATTACCAACATAATTGAAATTGAAAATCACCCCAATCGGGCTCCTTAAGCATGTGAGTGCAGAAGTCAACGAATGCCTGCACAATCTGAGGCGGTGGTAGCTCTACAACATCCGTCGGATGTCTAGGGACCCTCTGGACGTATCCGTACTGCCGCAAAACCCTCTCGGGCAAGTAACGGTACACCCTACGAACACTGCACATAATCCAACCTGAATAGCAGAAAACCTCCTCGAAACCCTGCATCTCCCTGTGCTCTTTGTACGGCCTCCAGCATACGTCATCAAACTGAATACGATCAAGCAATGAGCGATACGTCACCCCCTCTCCATGACCCTTCTATAACTTCCACCTCGCCGCAACCGGATAGTTTTCAATATAGTTAATGTTTGGATCAACACGGTAAAACTTAGGAAAATGCGCCAAAAACCATGTCTGCACAAACCAAACAAATCACATTTATAAATTATTACGCACGAAAAATATAACAAAAAATAAAAGTTAAGATTAACATTTATAAGTTTCTTACAGTGAGCAGTGTCACGCTTCCCCCAAGAGCTCTGTCTTCAGGAAAACAGGCCTCAGCTAACTCGCCGTATAGGTATGGCAGTGTCATCCCTCCCCATGAATAATTACGCATCCCCGCATAGCCGTCCTCCATGGTCGTCAGATAGACCAACTCGATGTGTTTGTTGCTTCTATCACCAAACAACAAGCATCCTACAAGATATAGAAGATAACACCTCACACAAAATTTCCTAACCCTCTCCAGCTCCTCCATCTCCTCTGGATCCTCTGCATCCGCCAATTTGTTAGCCCTATCAAGGTACCTCGTATATAACTCCCTCAGCTTCAGATAACTAATGTACCCGCCCTACTCTGTACCGCAAATTTTCTCTGCCTCCGTCCACGACACAGCTAAGTGCCTCAGCAGTAGTGCCGCTGCCTCATGTCTTAACATCTTCTTCCTATGGCTCAACATCCGCCCTTCAATCTGAAGATGCTAAGACATGCGAGATCATCCAAAGTCACAGTCATCTCCCCCAAGGGCATGTGAAAAGTGCTGGTCTTGAGATGCCACCTCTCGCATAATGTCATCAGCAAAGCATGAGGCACAGTGGCGTAGCCCAGATAAACCAAATCATGTAACCCGCTCTCCCTAAACAGACCCCAAAACCAATTTTGATTCTCGTTTGGACGTCCGAGACCTAATCTTATTCCCATAATTAATCCCTTTTACAACACGCACCTTACAAACCTGAAATAATAGAAAAATAAACATAGTTTAAACAGTATAAACATCTAACTAAACAAAATAAAACTTAACACATGCAAAAATAAAAATCACAAATTTAAATTGTCGCACGTATATTTAACCTAAGACATAACACATGTAAAACTTAAGAAAACACATAACAAAAACAATTTAAAAATAATTAAACATAAAGAAAATAATAAAAGTTGAAATAAAAAAATATAAAGAAAATAATTAAACATAAATAAAAATAAAATAACACTTACGTTATCTGAATTGTACTAAAGCGGCAATGCCACATGTTTGGCATAAGAGTGCAGCAGAGATATATTTTCCGATCCACCAGGAAAGGGAGGCTCCAAAGGTAATACCGTTGGGGCAGCCGCTGCTGTAATATCATCCTGGTCTGGTATATGTTGCTGCTCTGGTATATGATCTTGGTCCTACCCACCATCAGTCACATAGTGGTGTACCTGATCCTGATAATTCAGGTACTCCACCTCCTGGGTCGGGTCAACCACTTGTGACTGTTCAGGCTGTGTAGCCTGAGAAGTCCCTGAACCATCTGACCTCCCTTTACCTCTTCCCCTCTTTGGGATGTGCCCGCTTTGCCTCTCCTTCCGGTGGCTTTGTGTCATAGCACGCCTGCCACAAATCAACTTAGATGGATCAATAGGCTGCCCCTGATCAGACATGTCTACAAAAAAAATTAACATCATTTTCATAACCTAATCAAATACATTAAACCAAAACTAAACATAAACCTTCACATTTCAATATAATCATTCACATTTCAATATAGCCTTCACATTATAACCTTCACATTTCAATATAAACATAAATATTCAATATAATCATTATAATCATCATTTCAACATAAACATAAACATTCACATTTCGATAAACATAAACATAACTAAACCTAAAACCATTCAATATAATCATAATTTCAATATAATTTGTGTGCATCATTTCCATCATAACCTAAACATCATTCAATATAATTCTCATGACCTAAACTAACTAAATAATCAATAAAATTGTCATTGAGACATTTTATCAAATACTTTTTGTGCAAAGTATCAAACATACTCAAAATGTGTTCTTTTGCCACCATTCAAAACCACATTATACTCTAACAACATACAAACATCAATTACAACAACTACATTTATCTATAACATCTTAACAACACATGCAATCATCAAATTGTCAATTTCAAAATCAACCCTAACCACATGAAACTACTCTAATTTTTTTAAAACTATGATTAAAAATGAGTCAAGGTACTGAATTGTGATTAAATGGAGATGATTCACTTGATTTTGCTCAAAAAACGAATTGAATGAATTGATGGAATTGGAAAAGTTTTGGTGTTTGAAACTAAAATGAAAACTGGGTTTTTGTTTCTATTTATGTTCAGCACGCCTCGGCAGCTAACTGCCGATGGGCATTTGAGTAATTTACTTGTGTTTTTCAGCCCTATCAAATGTGTGAACAACAATTTTTTACTTTAGTGGTAGCCTCCTTGGACCGGATTTAAACCCATATTTTGTTTTCTTTCATGATGCATGAATTCGAGATCTTGATTAAAGGAATTGAATCTAGTTCCATTCAAACTAATCTAAAGTTGGTGGATATTGCACCTTTAAAATGTATATCTATGAGTCTTATTTAATGAAAAATTATTTTTTTTTAGAGAAAAATTATATTCGTACGGTCGTTTTGTTACAATTTTTGTGATAACTTTTTTTCTTCATACTCATATTATGTTTTTATTTTTTCTTTCTATTGCTTTGATTTTCATACTAATACCTATTTTTTTCGGTAAAATTATGGTTATCTCAGAAGTTGTCATCCAAATAGTTGTTTAAATAACACGCCTCATATTTAATAGCGTGGGATGTTGTTTATTGGATTGAAGCATCTTGAACCAGAGACCACATTTATCACTTCACTCCAGATATCTTCTACTCTAACCACCAAATCAACCTTATAACTCCCACCTCTTATACTCTTCAATTTATGAAATTCATTTTATTGTTTTGTTTTTGAAGTAATGAAATTCATTTTATTGTTAAAAATAATAGTCAATCACTTTACTCATTTTCATTAACTTTTTCTACCCGGTTTATAAATTAATCGTACGTAAAAAGGGTACGTTTATTTACTCAATAAGTTAACGAATGTGCTCGTAGGTTGTAAAACCTAAAGTACAAATCCGTATGTATAAGCGATTTGAGATTAAAGCACTTTTTAAGTCAACAAGTCTTCAAATGCCTTAGACAAACGCAACAAATCAAAACAAAAATCCGTGACAGAGAAATGAACGAAATTGTGATTAGTCATGTTTAAGAAAGGAGAATTTTTTATATAAAATATAATAAATGAGACGATTAATACGATAAAGTTAGAAAATCAAGTTTCAATACAATTCAGATTTGAATTCAATTGTTAAATAATTTTCTATGCAATTTGAATTAATTAATAGTTAACTAATTTTAAGGTCATGTTAACTTGTGTCATAAGATATATGTTAAGGAACTCAAACATTGTAATTTAACCATGAAAACAATAATATTAATCTTTTTAATAAATTGAATGCAAAATTTTCACCCATTAAAAATTTCTAAGAACACTCATTTCCTTTGTTTTAAATACAAATATCATTTTTTTTAAGAAATCAACATGAAATATATTAACTCAGCTGACTATTCCCCCAACACAAAGTGTGTCAAAGGAGATAGCAAATATTTACAACAGAAGTTCAATTGAAAAAATATTGATTAGCCTATACCCACACTTAAGAATGGGTTCTGACACCAATCATGAAACTTATAATGAAACAATACAAATTTTGCTTTATACCACGAAAAAGAAAGTAGCCTGATATACTCCACAAATTGCGAAGGTGAGTTTTCTTTCTTTCGGAAAAGTCTATCATTCATTTCCTTCCAAATAACCCATGAAGTAGCAAACCAAATTAAATACATAAAAGCACATTGTGCCTTTGCAAAACCTGTTGATGTACCAAACTGATGAAGTGATCCATCAATGATGAGGGATCCGCAGAGTAGACACCCAGCCATTGACGAACCAAGTACCAAACATTACCGAACTAATTACACAATAGAAAAATATTAACTCAAGATTCAATAGATCCACACCCATTGACACAAAGTTGTGCTTCATCAAGAATAACTCCTCGTCGGAATAAATTCGCCTTTGTAGGTAATCTGTTCCGGAAGAGCCGCCAAGCAAAAACTGAGACCTTAAGAGGTATGTCTTTCGTCCAGATAAGATCTGCAGAGACCAAAGTGGCAATATTGATGAGGGGCGTTCCACTTGTGAGGATGCGGTAAGCCCTTGTAACCGTGTACCCCACTCCTGGGTCAGGTAACCACGTCCATGAGTCGTTGACAGTAACCTGCAACACCACAGTCAGTAATAACAACTTACACTCCACTAACAACTCCTCCTCCCACGCCCTTAAGCCCCTTCTCCACTTCCAAGCCTCCCCTCCCTCACCCCACCCCAAACTCAAACATTTGCGCCACAATTAACAATTTGTTTTTTGATAAATTAAACAAACGGCAAAACCGGACCTGTAAAGGAACCTCATCTACCCACCTATCAACCCAAAATAATAATTGTGACCCGTTACCTAATTTTTACCGCAAATTATCAGAGAACCAAGCACCTCCCACACAACCAACACCATCGCAGATACTAAACTATCTTGCGGATACAAATATCGTTAAAAGTATTGGGAAGTAAACAAAAATGGTAAATTTTGCATAAAAATTTGTGCATTTATTACTTTTACACATATTTTACTTGTATTTTTAAGATAAGATTTTTTTTTATGTATTCACTAAACAATGTCATTAGGGCACTTGTTAACATGACATTTGTTTATAAACTACATAAGTAATATAGGACCTTTTGGTGTATCTAAAAAAGAGCCCCCATCGAGGCTAAGAAGTTAAAGAGTTTTCCAACCCTTGAGCGTGGCATAAGTTTGACCCCTTTCTTTATGCGCCAATTTTTTTTAAGGGAAAAAAATTGTGTATTCATTACTTTTACTTGTATTTTTAAGATAAGATTTCTTTTATTATGGATTCATTAAACAAGAGTCTTAAAGCACTTGTTGCTATGACCTTTCTTTATAAACTATACTTTTTCTATTGGTTATCAAATAATGTAGGACTTTTTGGTGTATCTAAAAAATAGCCTCTCATTGAGGTTAAGAAGTTACAGTTTATTAGTCCTTGAGTGTGGCATAGGTTCGACCTCTGCTTAATGTGCCAATTTTTGGATGCCAAATCCATGTCACCACATTTCCAAGGTAGTTTTTGTTTTAGATCTTATATAAGCACTCATGATTTTGTCTTTTGTTAAGGTGTCTTGGTGGATGGAAGAGTGTGATTGTCATTTACAAACTAATATGAGAAATTATGGTTTACTACCAAACAATAAGAGGATCATTTCACACTTGAATTCAACATCTTCATGAGCGTATAAGACTTTTTATCACATTTTTCTTTTAGGGACTCATTATCACATATTATTGATTTTTTTAAGCAAACATATTACTACTTATTTGTTCAATTACTTATATAACTTTCAATCTCTATACAATAGTGCTCTTATTTTTATTTTACTATCCTATGTTTCATGTAAAATTCTCTTCAGTGTCGCTTGTTGGCTTTCTTGTGTATATTGTTCTATCTTTTGTTTTTATCTATATATTTATTTTGTCATTAAAAAAAAATGTAAAATTCTCTTCTCTAAATTAAGGATTGCTCTTTTTCTTGCCTCACAGTTTAGACCCAAAGCCTTGCTAAAATATGCAACAATTTCAGATCTCCAAAAAATTTCTACTCAGTTTAAAGGATCAAATATTTTCAACAAAAAAAAAAAGGTGTCACATACATTTCAAAATATTCAACCTACATGATACAACTCTCCTAGTTAAATCAAAAAGGTCATTTTCAAAATTTGTTTTACTTCTCATCAGTTATCAATCACTCATAAACTGACCATTTTTTCTTCATCCTCATCCCAAAAAGTAATATATTTGAGTAAATAAATAAATGAAACAACCAAAAAGAGAGGAACACATGCTGCTACCGTAACCTAGTAGTGTTGTAAATGTGATATACATGAATGTTTAATAAGGAGCACCCTTTTTCTTTTTTTAAAAAAGGGACCCTCCTCATTCTCTAAGCAATCAGTGTTTCACTGTCCACGTTTAGAACATTATTGTCATCATCTGTTCGAATGATTTCTTAAGGCGGATGAAATGAAACCATGAAAACCAATAAATGTTTCTCTCTCTAATTTTATTTGTAAATTATTATTGTAACATGTAGGGCAGTAAGAATTTGCATTCTTTCAATTGTGAAAAAACTTGAGATATGAATAAGATATAAAAGATAGAAAAATGTTAAATAAATTTTTAAGACAAAATTTTATTAAGAGATTCATTAATCAATGTTTGTAGGACATTTGTTAGCAAAACTCAAAATGATACTATCATTAAAAATCATAAAGTGGAGTTCAATTCATTTCAAGGTGATATTATCCACTTAACTCTTTCAACAAAAATATAATCGAAAAGGTCCAATTCTGGTAGAACCAATTTCTCCATGATGTCATGTATGACGTATTGATGACATCAAAATAAACCAATTTTTATAAATTATTATAAAACAAATAAAACATGCAAAATTAGAGGGAGGGCCCCTTGCTGAATTTAGGGTGAGAGAGGGGAGGTCGGTGACCCTTTTGCTTTATAGCAATAGAGACAAAAGTGGGCCAACAAAAAGGACCCATCAACCCTAGTACGCACCCCTTTATTTTATTTTTTAGTATAGACAAAAAAAATCAGTTAGTGTTTTGATATGAATATTGAAAAAAAAATTAAAGGTTTACACGTACCTAACCTAGCTATAATACCAAATTTGATGTGTTTTTTTCTTCTTTGTTGTATTAATCTACAAAGTTTTTTAGAGTGAAGATCCATTTTAGTTGTATGGTGACAAAGGGTAGCCCTTAATAAGACCCTTTGTCAAAGTGATGAGTCCAATACCGTCTTTATTAAACAGAGCATGGTACTCAACCGAAGTAAAACACATCATCATTGATGATATCCATTGATCACAAAAAAAATTCATATTTTTCATTAGCTTCTAAGTAACTCCAATTTAAACTATCACAAATCATGGTTTACCCTTCCTTTTATATTTATAAATTTTCTTTTATTTATATTTATGTGAAATAATTAAATGTGACACTTATAATGAAATAGAGATCATGCAGTCGACTAGTAAGAAAATACGTGCAATTAGAGAATTAATAGACAAGCAAAAAAGTCGAATCCAAAGTAAAGAAAAGTTTAACTTTTGAAACTTGTCAACCTTTTAATCATCATTGCAAATGACACACAAACTTTGTAAGGAAATAAACAGAAACAAGCATGCTTACGCATACCAACATGAATCAATCAATAAAAACATATTATATATAACAGTCAATTTACATATAAATCAGATAATGACTCCTAAACTAATTCATACTTCTTGTATATTTTAATGATACATGTCACTTGAAAGCAATAATTCAATCTAGTAATATTAGTAACACACACATATATACATATATATGAAGAAATAAAACAAAGCTATAAAGAAGAGTTTGTGAGTGTAAAATTCATTATTCACCAATCTAGTTTTACTAGTGAGATATGATACATATATATAAATTCTATGATCCTATACATGAGTAATTAGCGCAAACTATTCATCTACAAGCCTAACTAACTAACTGCATAACCAACTAACTGTTAAGTGGTTAATTAGTTACACATATGCACCGTAACTTGTAAATTGTAATACAAGTAACTGTCTAAAGCTCGCTTATTTGTACAATTAACAATGTTAGTCCTTCCATCTCATAATAATCGACATATTTGATATTAATATTATTTTCCATGTGTGTGATAATAATAATAATAATAATATTAATAAAAGAGAGATTAACACTTACTAAATTGTGTAAATCAAATTAATAAAATACAATTAAAATTATAATTAGTATTATTAAGTTTTGGGTTTTTATATTAGGATGTTCTCAAAAAAAAAAGTTTTTATATTAGGTCTAAGTCATCTTTTATAAATTTGGCTTGTAAGGTAAGAAGTGTCACTATTTATAAATCATTCGAGACTTTATCTTTATTATAAGCGAGACTTGGATTTTCTCAATACACCTTTCGAGTTCAACTCTATTAAGCTTAGCGTGTGAATATAAATGATGGTTGTCTTGAGAGATTGACGCTGATACCATATTAAGTTTTATATCTGGTCTAATTCTTTCTTACAAAATCAATTCGTAACTTCGTAAGGTAAAAAATGTCCCTCTTTATAAACTTTGTTTTTGTTCTATCTTTATTTCTGCAAATAGACATCATCAAAATTAAAATGGGAATTTTGTTGGACAATTATTTTTCTTTGTGCAAATATATAGATCAATAATTGTTGCACGAAGAAAGTAATATAAATAAAAATTCCATAGAAAGACATGCTCATCTAATGCTTTATGTCGTGCCTAGTTAACCTTGGCTAGAGCATCATCACTACCATAACTTTAGCAGGAGCAAAATTTGAGCCATACAAAACTAGGCCATTCGAGACTATTTATAACTATTTATAACTCATTCGAGACTTTATCTTCATTATAAGCGAGACTTGGATTTTTCACAATACACCATTCGATTTCAATACCATTTTTTTAAGAAGCTAAACTAGGTCACCCAAATTGACGGGGGAGAATCGAACATGATACCATAAGGAGGAGCATACTCCAAAAACCCGATACCATTCGAGTTCAACACTATATTGAGCTTAGTGTGAATATAAATGGTGATTGTCCCGATCGATTGATTCTGATACCATGTTAATTAGTTTTATATTTGGTCTAATTATTTAATACAAAATCAATTTATAAACTTCGTAAGGTGAGATATGTGCTTGTTCTATCTTAATTTTTGTCAATAGATATCATCAAATTAAATTAAAATGGGAATTTTGTTGGACAAATTTTTTTCTTTGTGCAAATATATCAATTATTGTTGCACGAAGAAAGTAATGTAAATGAAAATTTCATAAAAGGACATGCTCATCTAATGCTTTATGTTGCGCCTAGTTAACCTTGGCAAGAGCATCATCACCACCACAACTCTAGCAGGAGCAAAATTTGAGCCATACAAATTTAAAGGAGGTAGGGGTAGTGGAACTCATTTAGGATATCACAATTTTAATTGAAGAAAAAGTAGGCACGTAAGTATCTGTCTTTTGTTTCTAATTACTTAAGAAACTAACCAACTCTATACATCAATTTCTCTTATAGCTTTTCTTTTTTGTGTCCCATTGAGAAAGGGGAGGGATGAGTCTAGGGCTATCTTTTAAATCAAGAAAGGAAAGGAGGAAGAGGGCTACATCTAACTTTTGATGATATAATCATAGAAATGTTATCTTTTATTTAGTCGTTTCACCGTCTTGGGATCATCAAGCTCAATAATATTAAATAATATTTGAATGAATTCTAATCCATGCAACGAGAGGAGTTCAATGAATTCAGTTTTTTATGATGATTTTGAAAGAAAAAAAATGCTTATTAGGATCGGCCAAGGCCTAATCCTTTAGACCCGAGTCCCATATTGAAATAAAGGCTCAATAAAGCATCCAACGCGGGTTATGTTTCCGTTGGTATAGAGTTATGTCGAAACATGTGTTTATTGGCACGAGTTTCATTGGTATAAGATTTATTGGTATCCTTTTTTAAACATTATCATCTCAACGCGGGTTATTTTTCCTCCTTTTTTTTAAAATAAAAATAAAAATTACATCTCAATGCTAGTTATTTTCACTCTTTCCTCCTTTATTTTGTTCCTCTTCTCTCTAGGCAAAACAACCCTAAAATTTTGCCATGATCTAAACGAATTAACTTTCTAAGGAGCACTCATAGAGCAATTCATTCAAGAAAGAGAAAAGAGGTGTGTTAGCCGAGGGAGATGTTCACATGTTACTAATCTGATCAATTGACGAGTGATGCATATCTTGCAAGTCGGTTTTTCTTGGTTTTTCCAAAGATTCTTTTTATTGGAGGTAATACAAGACAATGCCAAATGTTAAATGTAGATATATCGATTAACCCTAATTTGAACATTAATTTGCCACATCATGGAGTCTAACTCATTATGTTAGACCAATTTGTTGGTTGACGGTCAAAATTTTAAGTGGTAATAGTTATTTTGGTCCTTGAATATGTACGATCGATTAGTCATAATAGTCCATGAATATATCGAAATTTCAAAATCGTTTCTGATTATGTATTTCGTTAATCAAAATATTCTCACACATTAAAATAATTTGTTAATACTGTCATATCAATCCGTATAAGTACTTAATTATTGGTATATCAATCTTTATAAGAAAAAAGTTATTATCAACATTGAAGAACTGTTTTGACGTCAATGATTCTTTTGACTAACGGAGTGCACAGTCAGAGAATTTTTAAAATTTCAATACATTCATAGATTTTTGTGACTATTCGTTACACATTCAGGGATCAAAACGACTATCATCCAAAATTTTAAATGGTAATAATCAAGAAGAAAGGTAGTTTAGGAGGAATATACGAGAAGGAAGATGAGGACAAGAAGGAAGTGTTGTTCAATGTTGTTTGTTTGTGGGGAAGACATGGAAGAAAACAATTAAAACTAAAATAAAATAAGAAAAATGATGGCAGAGAAAGTATTGCGGGTTCGTGTACTAGAAAAATACATAGAGCACCCGACAAAGATATGGTATTAGGGCCAAAATAAAGCCATTCTTTTCTTTTTGTAGCTTCTAGCTACCTTCCTTGATAATTGATATATGAATGGAGAAAACTATATTCTATAAATTGTTCCCATGGTCTCTGGTCAGAACGGTCTAAATCTCGAGATTTAAGGGCTCGTTTGTTTGTTAGCAACATCAAAATGCGGTTTAAGGGAATGTTTGCTTGTGCAATTGAAATCGATAAATAATGCTTATTAATTTAATTGATTCATTTGTGATGGCTATATCTAGCCAAAAGGAATAATTCCAACATTGGTTTAAATATTTTTATGAAGAATGTTCATTGATATAAGTAGTAGCACGCATGTGCTTATGTGATTATATATGGATTAATCAATTTTATCAATTAAATAACCAGTTCCATTGGAAGGATAATTAATTATACTATAATACTATATATTAACAAACTTGTTGAAAATAAAGTTCTATATGTTCACGACATGTTTATAGTTTTTTATTTCACTTTTTAACATACAAGTAAAAATAATAAAATTATGTTAACTAGTGCTCCCGGGCACTCGTTAAGGAAATTAAACAAAGGATGTTTTAAATGAAAGTAACATTTTTTATGCTTTTGAAGAGTTGACGGCACAAGTTTCAATGTAATACTTACTACATTTGACTCATTAATCATATTGCTCTAGGAGCACTGATTAACATTACCCAATTTTAATTTATATTCACGACATTGATATTTTATGATAAAAAACAATATAAAGATGACATCAATTATAGTTAGCTAATTGCAGCAGTCACACGCGTCTTGGGCGAATTCAATTAAGATCCAACGATTCATATTTGAAGTATGATATAAAGAAATGGTAACGATTGTTTTAAGAGTTCACTTTAAGGGTCTAAAATAGTAAGTTAATTATCTTGAAACTTTGAAACTTCCATATACAATGCATTGCAAATTGAAGTGTTTAACATTTTTAGTGAATAATTTCTTAATTGAGAATTCTTAAAGAGTGCGCTAAAGGCGCTCATTAGCAAAACCCTAAAATGTATAATCTACTTTAAAATTTAGATTGTTTGATCTTAATTGAAGAACTCAGATCCATGTGACAGTTTACGATGACACTATACCTAATCCAAGTCCAACTTATTATGTGAATATGCAAGCAAACTCATAATACTCAAGTTAATAGCATATAATGATTAAATGTCTGCAAATTACACATTTGGTCACTATTATAAGCAAAAATCAATATTTTAGATTCATTCACTAAATGATGTATGTGGTCTATAATAAAGACGATATACATTATTATTTGAATGGATTTAAAATATAAATTTTTATTTATAATTGTGACGGGAGAGTGTATATAACAAATTCAAAGTCACTTGTTAAGAAAATCAAAAGTAATAATTTTATATTAAAAACTACTCCATCCGATCCTATATATAAGAAACAATTGACTTTTTAGATTCATTGAATAATTGATGTATCCGGTCTATATTCTAATTCAGATACATCAATTATTCAATAAATCTAAAAAGTCGATTATTTTTTATATACAGAACGGAAGGGAGTATTATTTTTATACTTTTAAAAAGTTGAATTAACAATATTTCACATTTCTCCAACAAACTATTTCTATTTTTATTGCATTAACCAATGCTTTAAGGCATTGTGCAGTATTTTCCCAAAGTATATTGATTGATGGATATAAGAAACGGCCATTTAAGTTATTTCCCAAAGTACAGTATATTTATATTGAATAGATTTTTAATTGAACCTGTAATCCCCCCGCTAACTTACAAACATAATTAATTAACAACGGAAATTGACAATTTATTCACACAAACGGCCATTTAAGTTACTCCAAGTCATAGGTCAATGATATAATCGTTACCAAGTATTAATTTCATTGACTTTGACAAAAAGTAATTTCATTGACTTATGTATTACTTTTCCTATGTGGAAAAATAAAGGGAAAGATTTTTGATAGCTTCATGTAAACGTAATACCACTTCAAAATTCACATTAACAACTTTCTCTTGCGTCTAAAATTCTCCGAATTTATTGTGATCTCTTATCCACTTATAAAAAAATTTCTCTTTTATACTGTTTTAAGATAGTTTAGAGTGGAAAAGTATATCATCTAGTCTATGAATCATCAATATTGCTCTCTGTAAATAGAAACATGATTATCTTTATGATTTTTGTAACGACAAATGTTAATATTAGTTAATTTATGTTAGAAGTTAAATCAAAAGGATGATCTTTAAATCAAAACATGATTACTCTAATACTTGTAGTGTTTCAATTATGAATATTGTAATTTTTTTTTGACGATATTTATTATGAATATTGTAATATAATATTTTAATTATGAATATTTTAATATCTTTTTCTATGATCTTTTTTAAATTATGAGTTTGTGCGATTGTGATAGTAGAAAGATTGTGTCCGCTCCTTTTTTTGGGACCGAGAGAAAAAGATGGATGGTTTGAAGAGTGTGAGGCTTACCTTTGAGTTCAATTTCAATTCAAACATGGCCTAATTTAAAGCATTGAATTTTTTTTCGATTTAAATGTACTTTTGTTCTTAATTTAAAAAATAATAATTTGGTCCCTATTTTAAAAATTATTTATATGGTCCTTCAATTTAACTTTTTTTTAAAATTATGATCTCATCTCATTCTTTTTAGTAAATTTTTATGATGTGACATATTCATTTATGAGGTGGCAATATTTATTAAAAATATTTTTACATATATAAATATTCAATGTGACCTAATCAACGTTGACGCATCAAAATGAAACATGCTACACTAAAAAAATGACACAAAAGTGATATAAGAGATCAAAATTCAGAAAATACATTTAAGAGTAAATTACAGTCCCCTCCCCTCAAAGATACTTAAATTACACTCCCCTCCCCTCTTATGTTAAAATATACACTCCCCTCCCTTCAAAAATAAAATTTATACTCTCCTCCCTTATAAGATGCTTGAATTACAACCCCCTCCCTTAATAATTAAATATGCACT
>Ga0228710_1007696_pt1 | contig 15802 bp, 9 predicted proteins | sample MedpolnodulmetaG_FD_177995 | JGI IMG/M metagenome (GOLD analysis project Ga0228710, IMG submission 177995) | Root nodule microbial communities from Medicago polymorpha collected in Santa Monica, California, United States - pink nodules | ecosystem: Host-associated > Plants > Roots > Nodule... | reverse complement strand
CCAAGAACATCGCTACTCTTATTATAATACATACACGACAATTGCATTATAATACTAAGAAAACTCAGTTTGCAATTGTTGGTGTTAGACTAGAAATATTATTGGGGACAGAATGTAGATCACATATGCAATGTGCACGACGGGCCGGCGGGAAATCACGGCATCCACCAACGCCATAAAGTGGAGGTTTAAAACTATCACAACAATGCGAACAATCGTCATTTGTTTTGCAATAGGGACAATTTCGAGATGGTTTGAATTTCGGCTTCTGGTATAAAATCTCAGCATTGGTTCTTCCTGCAACGATTTCTATGCATATATCTGCATACACAAACAAACAATACATGTACTTTAGAACAAATGTGAGATTTTGATTTGATGAAAATTAGATTGATGTAGTAATTAAAAGTAAAAACGTTGCTGTATAGAAAATTTGCTCAAATTGCTCGATTGTTTTTAACCTGATACAAGGATGGAAGAAACAACCAACAGTGCAAGTTGGAGATGCATAAGTCTTGTTGTGTCCATCTTGATCATAGTACATGCTATGTTTTACGAGAAAATATTTATAAGGCCAAAAGTTGACCATATCAACTAATTAATTTTTAATTGATTGCTGCATAATATAAAAAAAAACGTTTAGAAAAACAACAACAACAATAAAAATAATAATTAAGAAAGAAAACTGAATAACTAAAATTAATGAAAATTACCATGTCCGATGTTATGAAACATGACAAATAATGTTGGCTAGAAACAAGTAAAAAGAATGATTTATTACTGTTTTTGAGGGGAATAATTTATTATTGTTATTAAATATTCTAACTCGCTATCCCCGTGAGCATAGCTCAGTTGATAGGGACATGCATTATTATATACAGAGACCGAGGTTCGAACCCCAGACACCCCACTTATTCACCTAGAAAAAGGTGAGTTCTAGCCACTATGCTACTTAACAAAAAACAAATATTCTAACTCACTTAAGCTGATATGATGACATTGGCTTGGAACTTTGGAGTATTCTTCTCTCAAGATCTTAGGTTTGATATTTCTTGATGTTAATTTTGGTGAGCTAGTTTGACTTTTTAAAAGAAAATAAAATCAGTAAATTATACAATATACTTGTAACATCCCACTCGTCAGGACTACATTCTCTTCCCAATGGTCATCTTTGAGCACGGTCATGCCTAATATTTTTGCACATGATCTTCATGTTTTTGGCCTCAATCAGCTCCAAATCATGCTCTAGATCCTTCCATCCTTTAATCATGCTCCAAAACCCTTTCTTTTGCTCCAAGGCTGAATCTTTCACCATATTTGTTCCTGAAATTAAATAACAAGCAATTGAAGTAAAATAGTTCTAGAAAGTTAATAAAAACACATAAAATCTACATAAAATAAACTAAAATAAATACTTATCATCATCTCGAGGTTTACTCATTTTCAGGATTTTATTTTTAAAAATTCGTAAAACAAGTGTCCTGATATACTACATTCTTTTCACCTCTAGATGTAAGATGCTTTTATTACACCAGAGTCATTGAATTTATTTATTCAATGTAAACTCAAAAGGGGCGCTGCCACCAACCACCAAACTCAAAAGAATCATTTGCAGCCTTATGCTTGAGCCACCACAATACATATTTCAAATAATTATTGTGAACCAAGAATTTCAATCAAAACTAACAATATTACCATGTACTTCAATCACTTGACTTCAGTCGGCAATGCATCAATTCTACCTAGAAGCCTTGTCTTCCACACCTCTTCATTGTTTCTATCTTTACTTAAAATTTCTATTTTCTCCATCAAATGTGATTTCCAAATTCACCACCATTTTCCCAATAATTACATGCATTTATTTTCTTCAAATTATTCTTCTTCCTCAATAGTCCAGCCTTCTAGACATCTTAATCAAGTGTTCCATTAACCAACCCCAATGCTTCGTCCTCATCAACCCATACAAAAAACTACAATTGTACTTACGATCCTGCAAATCAAAGTTATCCAACATATCAAAGTTATCCATCAACTTAATAAATCTCAAAATAGGGTATAATAAGGTGGTAAATCCCTAAAATTATAAAACGGGGGAACCGAATTTGGGAAAAAATGGAAAAACTAAAATTAGGATTCAATTACCTTTGGAAACGGGCATGAGAAAAATTCTCTACCAAAAATAGATTCAGTTCCAGCAACTCTCACAACAGAAACGCGTTCACCGTGGCATTTGAGGGTAATCATGTTCATGCTTTCACCCATGGAAGGAGAACTTTTTGTTTCTTTCATTTTCCTTTGATTTGTATATCCAAATCCACCGCCCATTATTTTCAAACGATTTAGAAGGAACTAAATTTAGATGGAGAAGAATAAGGAAGAAGATAAAATTAGGGCTATATATGAAGAAGAAGAAGTTACCGATGAGGAAAAAAAAACTTGAAAAAACAAATATAGGCAAAAAAAAACCATTGACATGTCATAATGTTTGTCTCACGTGGAGGTGTCATTTGGCCAGTTAACGGAAACATCACATATACAAACGGAAGAAATGGACGGAGGGGGGAAATTGAGTGTTGTTGTGCAATTTTACGGGTTTGTGAAGTTTTGTTAAAGTTAGGAGTATTTGACGAAACTTACAATTTTGAGTGTAATTGTCTATTCATTCGAAAAGGGTGGTTTGGAAGTGAGGGATGTAACGGTGGTTAATGTGAGTCTCTTCAGAAAGTGAAGGTCGCGTACGCTGCAAAGTAATCGTCCAATGTAGAAGAGCGGTATTCAAACATGTGAGGAATGTAGAGAAGAGAGAGAAGAAATATCTAATGTGATGTGGTGCATGATAGAATCTCTAAGGTCATTTATTCCAATGATTTTTTATTATAGTTCTTAGCGAGACACTTGATTAGGAGAAATTTTTAGGTGAACTTTCTCACCGAACATGTCATTTTTAAACCAATCCAATTAAAACCCAACACCTCATTAAAATAAATAAAAAAATAAATTAAAATCGGTTATGGGTGGTGGTGCTGATCCGTTAAAGAATGTGGGGAGAGGATAGAGAGAAAACGTAAGAAATAACAAGGAAAAAAAATGTGATTTTAAATTTTTTATTATAGTTCTTAGCGAAACATTTGATTAGTGTCTCACCCTAGAAGTCACGTGTCTTTTCTTTAAAAGAGTTAAACAAAACTTCAACAAAAGAGAAATGGCATGATCTTTTTGAGATGTTAAAGATGGAATCCTTCACTCTATTTGCTTTTTGGATATCTTTATAAGAAAAATCATGTTTGGTACGATGGAACACAAAACAAATAAATAAATAAATAAATGAAGGTTAGATGAATGATAAATTTTCACCATAATCCCATGATTTTTTTAAAAACAGATTTGGACTTTTGGACCAACCAGTAGTATAACAAGAAAAATCAATATTCTTACATTTCATTAAAGTGTAATTCGTGGCATTACAATTGCATTACAATACTAAGAAAACTCAATTAGCAATTGGTGGTGTTAGACTAGAAATATTATTGGGGACAGTTGAATGTATATCACAAACGCAATGTGAACGATGGTTCGGGAAATCACGGCATACAGGAACGCCATAAAGTGGAGGTTTAAAACTATCACAACAATGCGAACATAGCTTATTTCTTCTTTTGCAATAGGGACAATTTGGAGTTGGTTTGAATTTCGGTTTCTGGTATAAAATCTCAGCATTGATTCTTCCTGCAACGATTTCTATGCATATATCTGCATACACAAACAAACAATACATGTACTTTAGAACAAATGTGAGATTTAGATTTGATGAAAATTAGATTGACCCTCCCCTTGGTTGGGGTTCGAACCTTGACCCTCCCCTTGTGTGTGAATTTCAATGATTCTTTTCATTTCGTATCATCTACAAAAAAAATGAAGTTAATTTTGTGTTAGAAAGATAAATTATGAGTGATTTTACAAAATTATCTCCTATTAATAATATGAAAAAATAGATAAACAAACAGATAGAAAAGAGTAATAAATGGTAAAATATATACTAGGAAAAGAATTGTTAATAATGTATTAATATTGTAAAGTGATATATGATAAAATATAATTTTTTTAATGTGACATATAATAAAATATGAAGGGAGCCTCTCGAAATAAAAATACAATACAGAGGGAGTAATAAATAAATCATTCATTACCTATATTACATGTGTATTGTATTGTATTTTTAGTGTGAATCGAATATCTTATACGAATAACTGCAGAGACTAATTGTTCGAGTTGAGTAGAATCACAATTGATGACAGTCTATTCCAGTCTATTCCTTCTTAGAATAACTGCAAGAGAGGTTATGATCAAATTGGTATTCCTTCTTATGTTATGAGCATCTTTTTACTGCCAAATAAATTAGTTGATGCAATTGAAAATATGATAAATGCTTTTTTGGTGGGGTGGCGGTAATTTGTGTAGAGGGTTACATTGGGTGTCGTGGGAAAGGTTGTCAGTTCATAAGAATTTTGGAGGTATGGGGTTAAGGATTTGACATCTTTTAATGTGGCTATGTTAGGCAAACAGGGGTGAAGATTTTAAACTGATCCCTCTAGCCTAGTTTTTCGTTTATTTAAGGCTAGATATTTTCCTAATTCTGACTTCATTGGGTCCAATATCGGGCATAATCCAAGTTATGTTTGGAGAAGTATTTTTAGTGACAAAATTGTGGTGAAACAAGGAGTGTGGTGGAAAATAGGTTCTGGTGTGAACATGCTGATTTTAGGTGCCCCTTGGCTTAAGGGTGGCTTTTCTCTATCCACAACTAATCCAATTTTTGAGCCGTTGATGCAGGTATATTTAAGTGAGTTTGTTGACCAAGACTTGAAGGTGTGGAAAGTGCCCCTTATTTGAAGTTTGTTTGATGCGTTCACTGCCCAAACTATCCTTGACACACCGCTTCAGCCACTTGTTACGGAAGATAAAATGATGTGGAAAAGGGAAAAAATGGTAAATATTCTGTTAAAAGTGTGTATAAAATATGTGTGTCTGAAATTTCAAATAACTCTCATATGCATGTACATGGTCGGTGGAATCTTATTTGGAAATTAAAAATGCCTCCTAAAATCAAGAATTTTCTTTGGCGTGTGTGTTGCGGTTGCTTTCTGACACGGGATCACCTGAGCAGCAGAGGTGTTTCTTGTCCACTTGATTGTGTTCAATGTAGTAACATTTATGAGGATAGCATCCATATTCTTATTGAGTGTCCTAAAGTTCAAGTATGGAGGGATGCGAATTTATGGGACACAATTGATAGCGTGCTTCGGCAAGACTATAATATTCATGCTCTTGTATTTACTTTTTTGCAGAATTTTCCCTTAGGGCATTGTGAACTTATGGCCACGATTATGTGAATTCTTTGGAAGGGCCGGAACATGAAACTTTGGCAGCAACATAATGAACCTAATGTACAGGTGTTTCCACGTGCAACTCACTTACTAGAAGAATGGAGAGCAACCCAAGACATTAGATCTCGCAACAACAACCACAATACCACACCACAGGTGCGCAACACAAGTCTTGAAGATGAGCGTTGGAAGAAGCCGTCACCTGGCAGGTATAAATGCAACATTGATGCATCCTTTTCCACTTCTCTTAACAGGGTTGGACTTGGTATGTGCCTTAGAGATGATGATGGTGTATTTGTTCTTGCAAGAACATAATGGTTTGCCCCTCTTTGTGATGTAGAGGTGGGAGAGGCGGGTGGTTTGCATAGAACCTTGGATTGGATCTCTAATCAACAATTTGATAATGTCGATTTTGTACTGGATTGTAAAAAAGTTGTTGATTGCTTCAATTTTAGTTTAGATGATAGCAGTGAATTTGAGTGTATTATTACTGTTTGTAAATAGATGCTAGAGAATAGATTTTAGAACTCTTGTGTTGAGTTCAACAGAAGGCAAACAAAAAGGATAGTTCACGAGTTAGCTCAGACAACCATGTCTAATCCTAACCCCCATATTATTGATGATGTATCTACGTGTATTTGACATATTTTAACTAATGAAATGCAATGAATTTATTCCTTATAAAAAAAATAATAGGCCTTAACTGCCCACGTTCCTAATTTCTATTATTCCTTTTTCCTTAATTCTCTTTTTTCACGTTGCTTTTTATTTATTTTTTTAACTCTAGTTCTTCTTTTTTTTTAAGGATTAATTTCAGTTCTTTGAAATATTGTTTGAAAAGGGACACTTTCTATTGTATTTATATATTCATATTATCATTTTTTTCCTTTTAACTTATTTACTAATTCAAATAAAAAGAAAAAAAATCATAAAAAAAAATAAAAAAGATATAAAAATGAAGTCAGACAAGATTTGTTAAAAACATATATCAATAAAATTCATAAATCACAATTATCATTTTAAAGATAAAAAATACTTTGAAATAAATTACATATTTAAGATAAGAGTCAGGATCATTGACACCTGATGTCAACGAATCCTGACTCTTAAGATAAATATATTAATTAAAAATATTTATTAATTTATAAAAAAATAAACATACATGGCCTTTTATTTTATTTTTTAAGGAATACATGACCTTTTATATATCATTTTATACTTATCACTCATTTTAAAAGTTAGTTTTACCAAACATTTTAATTTTAAACAGTTAGCTTTTCAGTTAAAAACTTTTAGTTATTAATAATTAGCTATAAGCTAGCTTCTCTGCTATCAACTAGCTTACGGCTTCTTTTTATCAAAGAGCCTAAATATTAACGGAGGGATTACAATTTCCAATACTGAATAGACGTATTTTCGTAAAACCATACTCCTTTTTTGACAGAACATTATTACAGTTCTGCTGTCATTGTCCAAGCCAGACGCCACCAGATCTCCGCCGTGAACTCCGACGAACCGCCTCTGTCTCAACATAACCGCCAACCTACTCATGTGAGTTCAATTTGTTCTTCCTGCAACCTCTCCTCTACCACCCTATCATTTCATTTCGGTTTCTGCCAAATTTTTCATTTAATTTTACAGTTACTCTTACTATTTTCTATATATATATATAAATTATATTCATGATAATCTTTTATTGCTTTCATTTTTTTTCAGTGGTTTCTCATTGAATTAAACAAAGTTTGAGGGATTAAGAAAAACAATGGAAGGGGGTGTAAGTAGTAAAACTGAGAACTTTAATTGGGAAGTTATACTAAGAAATTATGAGAATGTTATAGCTTCAGGAACCAAATCTATGAAAATTAAAGCAATGTTGATGCTGGCCAAATACTCGAAAAAAGCCCCGGAACATGTATTATCTCCCACCATTCCAATTCTCATTGAGATTCTTTCTCATGATAGCATTGCAAATGATTCTGCTCCTAGTTTACTTCAAGAAGCTGCTGCTTATTGCTTGAAGTGTATTGCTTCCAGAGGTGAGGGTAGTTTGGCAATTGAAATGGGCGAACATGGTGTTGCGCATTGTTTGATAAGTTTGTTGCCTTGTGCCGAGGGAAAGATGCAAAAAGTGTTGATAGAATGTTTGTTGGTTGTTGTAAGTTTTTGTGATAATAGTAGGACATTTGTTGCAGCTAATGGTGGTCTAGAGATTATTATCAGTTTGTTGAGTAGTTGTAGCAATGATGTTAGATTGTATTTGTTAGAGATTTTGAGTGCGTTGGCGCTTCGGATGGAAGTTAGGAAGGAACTCATTAGATTAGGAGCGCTTCGTTTTATTGTTGAGGCTGCTGGTGTTGGCAGCATGGTTTCGAGGGAAAGGGCGTGTCAATCGATTGGATTGGTTGGTCTTTCAAGACAAGGTAAGCTTATGCTTTTTGAATTGGGAGTGATACCCGTGCTTGTGGAGTTGTTTCGTGATGGAGATAATACTACAAAACTTGTGGCCGGTAATACTCTTGGTGTGCTATTGAACCATGTTGATTACATCAGACCAATTGCTCAAGCTGGTGCTATACCTCTTTATGCTGAGCTTCTTCAAGGACATGATGTTTCTGGTAAGGAGATAGCCGAGGATGTGTTTTGTATATTGGCTGTTGCAGAGGCGAATGCTGTTGAAATTGTGGGTCACTTGGTGAGACTTCTTAGAGAAGGTGATGATGAAGCTAAAGCAGCAGCTGTCGATGTGGTATGGGATATGTTGCGATACAAGCACGCACCTTCTGCGATTCGGGATTCAGGTGCGGCTTATATCCTTGTTGAGTTGTTGAGCCATGGGACTGAAGAAATAAAGAAAAAAATTTCTGGGGCTTTTTCTCAGATGAGCTATCAAGAAGGTGGTAGAATGGTCCTTGGTGATGCAGGAGCAATTCCGGTTCTCATTGACTCACTACATGACGAGACTGGGGAACTAAGGGATAATGTGGTTGAGGCTCTTTCTAATTTTCATGAGGATCCATTGTATCATGATACATTATCTGATGTAGTTAATGCTCCTTCATTCAGAATTTTGCAGAATAGACTAACTCCTCTTCGTGCAACGAGCGAACATATAACTAGATCGTTACGTAGAATGAGTATTGAGTAGCTCATTTGGAACCCAAATCATGTTTAATCAATCTTACAGGTATGTTTTGATCTTTACATAGATTTCGGGTTAACAAACGAGTATATATCCATTTACTTGTAAGAAAATGCTTAAATTTGTATAACATAACTACTAAATGTCACCATTACTGTCATTAATGATGAGGAAATAGCCTTGTATTATTCCTGATGAGTCAGAATCGGCCAATTCTATTATTTTTCACCTCAATTCAGTGAGGTCCAAGGCGAATTGCATTTCGGCTCCTGCCCAAATCAGTTTGTATTATTTAAGTTATTCATTTTAAATTGTCAGTAGCTTCTCTAGTTATTAAGTCTACATCCTTAAAGTTCTAGAATCCCATTGGGCCTTTAGTTCAACCGTTGGCATTCTCTGTTTAACATAGAGCTTATGGCCTTAAGAAAGTAACAATATTCTGATTTTTAAGATGATAAATAATTTAAAATAAATTAACTATTAAAAACAATAATTTTGTATTTATTAATTAAATTAACCGTTAATTTTATCAGAGCTATCAATTTAATAAACTATTTATCATTTATCAGATCTTTGTTAATGCTTATCCTTTCACACTAAGCACAGTCTAATTCTAAACCATAGTCACTCCTCCATTTTCTTCTTATAAGTGTAGGGCCTGCGAGTCACTTCTTTGGTCTCCAACATTTTGCGACACACATTTTGACGGAAACACTCCCCTTTATCAAAATCAATAAAAAGAAACACCGTATAAAGAATATGAAGAGATTCATTCATTATCCTCTCCTCCCAACCACCTGTTTTCATTGTCCAAGCCAGTCACCACCACACCTCCGCCGTGGACTCTGACAACAGCCTCTGTCTCCACTCTAACCACGCCAACACTGAGTGAGCTCAATTTGTTCTTACTGCAACCTCGGTCTCTGCTGAGTGAACTAAGAAATATTGTTGTTGAGGCTCTTTTTCATGAAGATCCTTTACACTGATAGATTATCTGATGTAGTTAATGCTCCTTCATTCTGATATATGCAGAATAGTCTAATTCGTATTCGTGCATCGAACGTGCATATGACTAGATCTTTAGGTAGAACGAGTGTTGAGCAACTCATTTGGATCCTGGATCATGTTTAATTGTCTTACAGGTATGTTTTGATCTTGATGCTTTTGCTAAGCAGGTTGTTGGACTCATACCTTGTATCAGTTTCATTCCCTCTCATAGATTTATGTTGTAATGAAAATTGGTAGAAACAGTCTTGGTATAATTGTTGTATAATTTATAAAAGAGGGAGTATATATAGTTGTTTGCTTGTAGGAAATTTTTTGAATTTCTTCAACTTATCTGGCAATGTCACCTATTGTTGTAACTTGTAATTATTACTGATGAGGAAAGTAATAGCCTTTGTGTTATTCTTGATGAATCAGAAGCCTTTGTGTTATTCTCGATGAAGCAGAAACAATCATGTTTAATCGAGGTTCAAAGAGACTTGTCTTTTGGCCCTTGCCTAAATCATTTTGTAACATAAGTCATTCATTTTAAAATTTTAGTTTCTTTAGCGAGTCTACATCCTTGAGAAAACTCTACCGTACCATTTGTTTCATTCATGTCAATGTTAGAAAGTGCTTCTTCTATGTAGATGATTGGCCATTTAGTTATTCTCTATTGATAGAACAAGCACAAGAATATACACTGATATTAATAGAGACTTATAAATTAGTAAGTGCAGAGAATCTTAGGATAGCTCTATAGAGCTGTAACACTACAAAGAGGAAGTTAAAGATCTAGGACCACATATTAAGTAGAAAATAAGAGGGAAAACGTAGAGGGTCCTAACTCATAAATGTCCCTGCATAAATTAGAAATATCTAAAACAAATTCCAGTTATGCTTAATTAAACTGCTAGTATAGCTGTAATGTAGTACAAAGCATACTAAACACTAGAACAACAAATCATATATTAAATAAAATTTCACTTTTCTTATTCTAAAAGAAAAGGTAAATCAACAGAGAAATAATGTACTGCAATCCTTGAAAGAAAAAAGCTCTCACAACAGATTTCATACATGATACAGTACAAGGAACTCAAATCTCAAATAAAATAACCATGAATCTTGAATCAATAACTTTAGGTTTCATAAAAAATAACTGAGGCTTTGTATACCATTATTAGAGAAAGACAATACATTATTATTTTTCATTTGGAACAGACGTGCCGCAACGGTTGTAAAAGTACACTTGGAGCAATCACCGGAAGCCAACCACCTACCAATTAACAACAAATTATTACTAAATATTACTGAAGAATTCTCTGTTCAGTATGAAAGGAGTACAGCAAAAAAGCTTTTGAGGAAACTGAATGCTAAAATCTTATAATTATTGATATAGTTTTTTTAGAAATAAAAAAAATTCCAAAAGAAAAGTAAAGTGAGGTAAATAGAGAAATTAATTTAGGAGATAAATGAGTTTGTACTTTGATGACTAACCCGAATCCTCTACAGTCGACTGAACTATAAAGCTGACTCCTAGTTGTATTTCTGTCTTGCGTTCGATTTGACGCCGGACATTGATTAATGAATTTTATCCAACATCTAAAAATATGTTCTTTTTTATGTTCCGTCTCTCTTTTAATCCAAATAAAATGCATTTGAAATTTACATTGAAGCTACTCTTTCTTGACCACTGTTTATGCTTACTGTTTTTACTACATTGTCTAAGAATAAGAGTTTGAAATTTAACACTTCTTCAACAAACTTGGTTATGATGGGATTTTCATAGGCACCACATATGTTGAACCACTTGCAAAGTAAGGCGTTAGAAGGAACCTTCTCTAACTGAATATTTTCATATCTCTAGCTCAATTTTCAGAACAGGGATATATACATACTTTCAATGATTGATTGGAACAGGGATACACCATACTTTTGTGCATCTTACATCTATCGATTTTTTTCCCTCCAGTTCCCTGGAAAAGAGGACCTTCATAATTCAGAGTTCGGTCGTGAGGTAACTATAATCTGACCAAGAATTGTTCCATCAAAAATCGAACTCAGGTTCTTCTGAACGATTCCTCATTTGGTGGAGTATGTTAACCACTTGACCTCAATCACATGGTATACATCCAATTTGATTTTACATTGGGTGTTGAAGTTTGGAAGTCATTGCTAAGAAAAACCTGATTCTCATTTTATGTTAGATTTTAATGTGAGTAGTCTATCCAGCTCCTACTTTCTTAGTTATTTTTTCCAGTGAAGTACCAATAACAAGTCAGTATGTTTAATGCAAATTTCGGTTATGTTTAAACCTGTAAAATTGTAACATAGTACAAAGCAATGATATGAAAAATACTGTCAATTAAATAAATCAGGAAGAAACATTGGAACAACAAATTATAAAGGCTTAAACACCTTTTTGGTCCCTTATCTTTATTTCAGTGTTCATATTGGTCCCTTATTTAAAAAAAGGTACAGTGTACATGGCATGTAAGTTAACATCTCATTCTTCCCACTTTACCAATTCCCCTATAAATCAAAATTAAGGTTCATTGAAACCCATATGTCCCCAATTTCTTCGACCCAAATTAGAGATTTCAACCAATCTTTTTTCCCATCTGAGCAAACATGTCAAGTTCATGAGGGTTCCTCATTATCTTCCTTTCTGAAATTGTTGAACAGTGATGAGGGTGGATCCAACACAAATTCACATGGATCTCATGCTTTAATACCACGAATTCGCATGAAAAGGATTGTGGTACCAGTTAAACAAATTAAAGGACCTATATGCACCTTTCTTTTAATAAAGGACCAATATGAACCCCAAAATAAAGATAAGGGACAAAAGGTGTTTACGACTAATTTATATTTCATAAACCTTCACTTTAAGAGAGAAATAAGGTCTTACAATCCTTGAAAGGAAAAAGCTCTCGACATTAGGCGTACATAAATTTAATACATAATAAACAACTGAAATCTCAAACACACAGGATCTTGAATCAATTACATAGAGGTTTCATGTACTATTATTAAAGACAGACAACACATTCTTTTTTTCAAAGAACAGAAGTTCCAAATCATGAACATAAACATCACCCTGTTGTAAAAGTTCACTTGAAGAAATTTCATTTTACATCACACTAGAAGCCAACCACCTACAGATTAACAACAAAATAGCTCTTGAGGGCACAGTACAATAAAACTGTTTTAAAAATACAAAACATATGACAGAAGAAAATTAAAGGTAGGCAAAATAGAAAATTTATTTCAGGAAGAAAAATAAAGCTTATAGCAGATGATAACAAAACAAAAAAGATTGCCATAAATAGGAGTATAATTTTTCATTTATATTGAAGAAAGTGTTCACCTTTTTCGCTCGAAATTCAATGGTATATGCTTTCAAACTCCTTAGTCCTTAAAGTTTAGGATAAAACTCTACACAGGGCATATCCCAAACATCGAGAACTTCAAGCTTTTCTAAGTGTCGAATGCCATCTGGAACCGTCTTGAGGTTGGGGATACTAGACAACTCGAACTTTCTTAAAGAATGTAGCGCTCCTTTGTCGATGACAATTGAATGCAAGTTAGGCGATTCTCTAATATATAGTTCCTTTAGATGTTGTAACCCTCCGTCATGAAAATGTAAGCTTTCACCTTCATAAGCATTGTTGATGATTGAGAGGGACAATAAGTTTTGCAGATTTTCAAGAGACTTAATTGGATCTTCAATTAAACCGGAGCGTCTTAACATCAACTCAACCAGATTTTGAAACTTGGGAATCCATTCTGGAAACTTCTCCAACTTTGCCCGCGTTTTAAGAGTTCGAAGCATAGGAGGGGATGAAACCAAATGAAAATCAATAACATCATGAACATAAATAGAGTAATATCCTAATTTTTTCCCAATGCGTAGTTTCTCCAAGTGTCGCATCTCATTCAATACGGAAGATAAAGCGCTTCCATGTTCTCTTCTAACACCAACCAAACCCAATTTCCTTAACTGCCTCAACTTTCCCAACTCCTTAATTAACTCTATTCCATCCTCATAATTGCTATCTATTTCCACCTCACTTAGCGTTTGTAGCGATTCCATGCCTCCTATACAACCCTTCAATTGAAACAAAGAGATTTTGTAACCACGAAAATGTCGCAGCTTTCTGAACATTCTAGTCTCCTTTGGTATATCATAGAACCTAACATTAACCCCCCTTAGATCCAAGGTCTCTAGGTTTTGGAGCATGGCAATTGATTTGGAAAGATATACGTATCCGTCCCCCGAAGAATTCTTGCAGCTTAAATATTTCAAGTGGATCAAACTTCTCAAATCTTCATCACCCATAAACCAATTATCATCTTCAAAATGAAGCACCTTCAACCGCCTACATTTTGTATAGAACCTCCTCAGAGAGCATCGGTCTAAATTTTCTGTGAAAACCATTAGTGACCGAACACTCGAGTTTTTTTTAGTGCATGCCATAAAATCATTGGAATTGGATGCTATTGATAGGCGTCGAGTAACTTCACTTAAAGATGAATGACCATCTTCACTAATATAGTTGCAGAAACTTAAATCCTCACACTTTTCAAGGATCATCATACGTATTAGATCATGAACACAACAACTTTTTGTTTTTCCATCTATTCTTACCGAAGATACTTGCACCAAACTTCTATGGATCAACTCTGTTAAGTATCCTTCTGCAACTTCTTCCAAAGTATTCCCCCTTTCTTCTTTCACAAACCCTTCAGCTATCCATTGCCGAATCAGTCTCTTTGAATCAACTTTATAATCTTCTGGATATAATCCAAAATACAATAAACATGATTTAAGATGAAGAGGCAAATCATCATAGCTGAAACCTAATATTTTTTTAATCCCCATCAAATTGGGATCCTTCTTTAACTCTAAAGTCATATTTTCATTAAAAGTCATATTTTCATTAAATCTCCGCCAATCAAATGGATTTTTCAACTTTGTAGATAAAAGACCACCAATGGCTACAATTGCTAGTGGTAAACCCTTGCATTTTCTAGCAATTTCAGAAGATATATCAATTAGATCTTGTGGACAACATCCATCAAAGTCAAATCGAAATACCTTCTTATTGAACAACTCAAAAGATTGTTCTTCAGTTAAAGGTTGTAGTTCATGCACTTCAATAAAAGAAGATTTTTTACAATACATAGCAACATCCATACTTCTTGTTGTAATAAATATCTTACTCCCATTTTTATTATCAATCACAACATGTTCTATCTCATTCCAAAAATCTATGGTCCATACATCATCAAACACAAAAACATACCTCTTTTGTTGCAAGTGGTTTCTCAACTTAGAAATCAATGACCCTAGATCCATTTCAGAGATATCTTGAGAAGGGTCGTCTCCTTTTTGTTGGTAAATCTCCTTCAACATGTATCTCAGCAAGCCCTCTATATTGTATGATTGTGACACTGTGACCCATACACGATATTCGAAGTGTCCCATGACCTCTTTGCTGTCGAAAACCTTTTTGGCAAGAGTGGATTTTCCTTGTCCTCCCATTCCTACCACAGAGATGACAGTGCGCTCTTCTCTTCCATCTACCAACAATCCAATCAATCTATTTTTGGGTTCTTGAAAGCCAACAATTTCAGATTCATCAATATATAAAGCAGCCATTCGAGGGTCATGCCATTTGGCCTTTTGGCTTCCTCTAAAGTGGCTTGATCCTTGTTCAATAGAAGGTTGGATTTGGAAACCATATCTTTCACTTCTTTCCTTGATCCCATGCACAGATGACCTAATGCCTTGAATCTTGGATGCTATTCGATGGCGAGGGATCATAGTTTTGAGTAAGTGACTAATATTATGGAGTAAAGCCACACACCCAAGATCACGAGGCTGTTGTCTCACATGGATCATATAATCATCAATGATGTCTTCTATGTGAAAGGTTGTTTCCCTAACTTGTTTCACCCATGTTTTGACTCCTTCACTAGTGTTATCTTCTTCACCCGCAGCTCTTCTATCAGCATCCTTAAGGAAGGCTTGGATGCTTTCAAGTTCATCTTTAATGTCTGCAAATTCTTTGTGAATGCCTTTGAGCATACTGGCTTCTTCCCTTAACAATGGAAGTAATTGGTCAACTGCAAAAGACACTGCAATTTCTGCCATTTTAGTCAAGTTCTGATTTGTGTTTTGGTTATATGAAATTTGTATTTCTCGAGACTTATATATATATATATATATATATATATATATATATATATATATATATATATTTTTTTTTTCTTTCTATTTATTTTTTTG
>Ga0228710_1007694_pt1 | contig 15803 bp, 12 predicted proteins | sample MedpolnodulmetaG_FD_177995 | JGI IMG/M metagenome (GOLD analysis project Ga0228710, IMG submission 177995) | Root nodule microbial communities from Medicago polymorpha collected in Santa Monica, California, United States - pink nodules | ecosystem: Host-associated > Plants > Roots > Nodule... | reverse complement strand
GTTGGGACTGCTTGGGAAAGATGCTCTAACATGTTTGCCAAGTTGACATGACTCACAATCCAATGACTTCAAATGTGAAAGTTGAGGAACCAACACCTTTAACTTATCTAAACTTGGATGACCCAAATGACGATGAATCATATCTGGAGATGCAAAAACACCACAAATAGTGGATGATTGACTATGAAGGTAATATAGACCCTGTGATACAGATCCTTTTCCAATTGTCTTTCCTGTATTACAATCTTGTATACAGAAAGACTTGGAAGAAAATGTTATGGAACAATTGAGAGAGTCAATAAGCTTACTAATTGATATCAAATTAAAAGGACAACCAGGTACAAATAACACATAATTCAATGATAGAGATGGCAGAGGTGAGGCCTGACCAATACCAATAACTTGTGCCTTAGAACCATTAGCAAGGGTAATACTGTGAGGTATATTTGGAGGTGACAAGTTAGAGATAAGAGAGGGATTACCAACTACATGATCGGAAGCACCATAATCTAAAATCCATGATCCGACGCAGTGAGAAAGACAAGTTGTAGAATTACCAAAAAGAGCCAAAGTGGCCGGAGATAAAATCGGTTGGACAACCATAATACCACTAAACCAAAAACCTTTGAATGACGTCCAAAGACAAATCTGCAGCAACCAAGATGAAACACAACAAAAGTGGCAGACTAAAGTGAGCAAAGAATGACCCATGAAGCCTGAAACGCTGAGAAAAAACTGACGAAAAAACCAATCAACTTCGAAGAAATCTCCAAACGACCTCTAAAAAGTGGGACCCAAGTGCTGTTGATGGTCCCAAACAACACATAACAGCAAGGTGAGTCAGACGATGACAGTGGCGATTGAAAGCAGCGGGAAGGCGACGCGTGGATTGACGTTTGATGGCGGAAAGCAAATCAGCACCGTCTGATTCTAATTCCAAAGTGCGTGTCTATGTCGGTGGCTCCGACAACTGTTAGAGGTGGTTGTGCTCTCACAGCTGACTTGAGACCAAACAAACTAAAAAAAAACTAAGGTTAGCCTTGTCGGCAAAACCCAAAGAAAAACCTTGCTCTAGATACCATTTTGAATATGAATATTTCTCATAATCTTGAAAGGAATGAAAACCAACTATTTATATACATGAGATCTGATCTAAATACGAATGCAATCCTATCATAACTCCTAATGATACTAACAAATCATACTATATTAAATATAATAAATATCAATATCTCAACGGCTATAATTTTTTCCTTTTGACAACTATTGCACATTTTCTGAACATATTCAGCAAATGAACCACATCAACCCCATGTATGACATCAGTTTGTCCATCTACTGTAAAAAATCAGCATATATTTTTTCATTCAAATTATTTTAGAAACAAAAAACAGATATTGATGGCAGGTGTTTTTTCAGATTATCTCATTCAAGTTTTCACGCATTTAGAACAACCGCGGTCTTTGGATCGAAATTGGATGGTTTGAATTTCAAACTGGGTATTTTATTTGAACAAAAACAAAAATCTATAATAAAATCTAGACCATCTGATCTTGATCCAACGACTACGGTTGCCTTGAATGTGTGAATAAGGTAAAAATGAAATTGCATATAATCCGATTTGGGAAATATAAGACATCTATTTTCTTAGCATAACTGTCAAAATTTGATAGCAATAACTAATATAACTAACAGCCTATATGATGTTTTAACAAAACCATTTTTTCACTTCCCAATAACTAAAATGTGATGAGATAAACAAATATAAATAAATAAGAACCTCCATATAAACTATCTCTACCACTGAAACATGTGATTTTAGTAAAGATAATCGATATACATCAATAACATCATACATTGACCTCAAATATTAACCGTATATTAGCTGGTATAGCCATATGGTGATGTAGATCAAACAATAACCAGACTTCACTCATCATTCTTCAGTCTACAATATTACATGCAAGACAATTGCTTTTCTGACTTTCAATACTTCCTAAAAACATAAGTAAAAGACTAAAATACCCCCAGCGGTAGTTAACTACCGCTGGCTTATAACTAAAAAACACGCCGGCAGTTAACTGCCGCTGGGTTTTTTGGTCATTTACTTGTGTTACTAAGCCACAATGAATGTCAAAAAAGCAATCTTCTACATGCAAATGGTCACGGTGGAATCTTCTCAATTCTTAGAGTAAACTCTTTTCCTTGGCCATTCAATTAAAATGTACTATTCTTTTTTTTTTTGACCGAAAAATGTACTATTCTTATCACCATTCCCAATGAAAATGTAAGCAAGTGGTTCTCAAGTAAAAAGGGCAGTCCTTCTTTGAATCCTGACAATAATTTTAAGGATACACAAGTAAAATAATATTGCAGTGACAAATTATCCAAATTGGCACCTGAACTAGCTTTAGTCTTATAAATATTTCCAAACAACACATTGGAGAGGTGATATGATGATAACTCTACAAGTCATTCTCATGTACTTTGTCATCAAAATGAAGTTCACGGTTTGAGGGGGAAACAACTGATCTAATGCAACATCCTAAAGCAACAAGATGATCACACTAGGTAGGTAGAAAATGGTCATTATGGGGAAATGAATGTTCCAAATGGTGGAACTTGAAATGATAATTAGGGGAGGGGACCCCTTAAGCCCTCTCTCCCCCTTAATTTTAAACAAATTATACCTTTTTCAATAGTTTTTGTCATTCTTTCATTGAAATTAGTGTTTTACAGCATATACACTCCACCAAACCCTCTACTGCCTCTTTTCAATCCATTGTCAGAGCATTCACCCCTATATAATGAGATCTGTGTGTATACCCATAATAATGCAGTCACCAAGTGCAGACCATATGCTCTGAACAGAGACACCAATCCAATTTCTAATGTGTTCCTGTACCTTTAGCTTACTGCTGCACCAGCCTTGTTAATTTCAAAAAAATCATCTATAATACATTCTTTATGCCTCCAATATTGTCCAGACCAACAACCAACAGTATGTATTTTAATAGGTCTTCCCCTTCCACTCCACATATGCTACCAAGTATATACATTTAGACAGCATTTATACCCCTTCTTTCTGACATCCACCTTCCACCCCACCAAGACCCTCTATCCTTCTAACATTTCCTTTTACCAAATATGTGTTACCATTGATATCCATCTAATTTGTACTCCTTTGATACCCCATACATACTAATGGTTTAATTTTAATGCAACCACTGGCCAATTGAGTATCAAATCCTTTTTTTTTTGCTTTCATAAAGTAAATAATTTTTAGAACATTCAAGGATTCTGCCTCTGCTGCATACACTGCACTGTCCTCAAATCAACAGCCATGACAGAGGCCCTGCTTCTGGCAGTTTACAGGTGCAGCAGAAACACAGGTCGTTGCCAGATGAGGAAACAGAAGATGATGCCGCTGTATCCTATAGTTTTGAGAAAATAACTAGGATTTAATATCGACTCAGATGGTGAAATTTTTTACACTATTAGTTAGGTATATCGTGAAACACAGAAACTCTTGATATGAAAAGAAAAAGAAACTATCTCAAAAAACTAATCATTGTTGGTTCAAATTAAAAACCTACCCTTAGTTTTTTTTTTTTTTTACAAACAGAAACTCATAATCACACAATTTGGAATCAAATCAAAGACATGGCGACGAGCATGTAATATTGACACCCTAGCGAAACTATGAGCAACAACTTTCACTGGTCTCCTAACAAAACTTATCTTAAAGTTTGTAAATTGTTGTAATAGTGACCTGCAGTCATCAATGATACCACCAAATTCTGTCTGGTTGTTATTCTTATCACATATGCTAATAACTTAGAATAATAATAACAACTGTAATAGTGACCTGCAGTCATCAATGATACCACCAGCAACACATGAAAATGCTAATAACTGTAATAATAATAACAACTGTAAACCTTATAAACGGGCCACTGAGATCCTCTTAATTTGATCAAGACATTTCATGTGTACATGTAAGCGAAGTAGCTATCATGATCCAGACAACACTAACAACCAAAAGCTGTTTTGATTTCTTCAAAAAACAACCAAAAGTTGACCGGTGAATACCTTAAACGAGTTTTACATTTTTATGCTCCGAATTGTTGTGTTATGTAAGTGTATGTCCCCAAACCATATCCAAAACACCAGATTCAGAAGTTCACCTAATAAAAAACAACGAATCATTAGTGTATCCAACTTCGTTGTTATGAAGCATTAGTAAAATTCTTGACCACCAAACAAACTTCATAGCCAAGTTAAAAAAACAGTTCAAAGATAAGTCATACAAAAAAAGTTAATTGAGATTAACAAGACAGAAAAATAAATCAAATTGGTGTGGTTTGAATGTACTCAAAGAAAGGAGATGGTAATTCAAAATATAAGTCATACAATGTATACGAATTTCAAACTCAGAAAGCTCATGAAATAAATCAATTGTAATATCAGTGATAGCGGGACATATGGTTGGAAAAATAAATAAATTGAGGGTTAACAAAAATAAAGACAAGCCATTTGAAGTGTAACTCTGTAAGGTATTTAAAGAAAAGCTGAAAATAACCTATGATTGGGTTTCCGAAACCACATAGAAACAATGTGAAAAGAAAACAAAGACAGATGGAATTGGTCAATAACGACAGATTTTTGATGGGAAAACTAAAACATTTAAACCAAAATACATTTATCTAATCTGCTGACAGTGGATTCAAAAAGGAGGAGAAACAGGCTTGGTTTAGCTTATGCGTCTCATACCGAACGGCATCACTAATTATTTTGTGCAATGCACAATTTTACCCACGTCAAGGCACTGAATTGTTTTCCTCTCCAAGCGGTGGAGATTTGTGACAAGCCAATATTGAAGCCAGTTGATTACCCATATATTGCAAAACTCGCAGACACTTAAAGATTAGATATTCAATTCATAGAAGACAATTACTATTCTAACATTGGATATGCATCTAGTAACGTAATCATGAGCCGGCATGTTTCAAAATACAACTTTGACTTTGTTATACTTGTTAAACTCTTAACCCACTGAAGACTACAAGTACAACAGCAAAATCAGGACGATAATTCAAGATAGGTGTGCCAAGTATCATTCCAAAATTAGAAGATCATCTATTCCAAAGATTAAATAATGGAGCCGGTGGGTTAGACTTCTACATTCTCCAGCTTAAACATTTCCTGGTAAACAATTACTATTACCAATAGCAATAACCATAACAAAGCTGATCAAATAGTAATAAAAAAAAATAAAAAATCTAAAGGAACTGGAGATCTCCTTCAAAAATAACATAAAGAAACATTCTAAATAAGCTGGGGCTCACCCTACCCTTCTTCAGAACCACAATTAAGTATTAGTGAGAATTTTTTAAGTTAGTTGGGCAGAGATAATTACACAAAACAAGGAAATGTCATTCTGCAGTGAAAGTTCTAATCAGATTTAACTAGAACATGTTTCTCAACAAAGAAATATGTACCTGCCCAATGATGAAGAGCCTCTAAAAGGTGATATCAAAGATGAACCTTCCTGAATTTCTGTAATCTCACGGTCCTGGACGGTAAAATGTAAAAAGAACAAGTTAAAAGATTGTAGATTGTAAATCTTCCAGTAGGTTGTTGAAGATATCACATACCATATTATAAATAGGTTGTTGATTGCGCCAAAACTCCAAGGGAGGTAGAAGCCACCTTCCTACAAAATAACCCAAACATAAAGAATAGAGTGAAGTAAATGACTTTTCAAATTACCATGTACAAAAATGCTAACAATAGCATTTGGTGAGAAGTGTTGGACAACATGAATGACAGTGCATGAAAAGAAAATAGAGTGTATGTATTATCAATTAGTAAATAAGATGTGTTGCTTCATGAATGAACAATGGTTGGAAAATTTACCAGATCTGGATTTTTTGAGACTCAATGACTCTGGAGAAACTGTGGATAATCTCTGTTGACTTCCCTTGTTCGAGTGACTTACATTCCTTCCTTGAGGAGATTTTACAGAAGATGCATGTTTAATAAATTTTCTCTTAGGTGTGACCGCTTCTGTTTCAACTGTCGCCCTTTTTTTCTTATAACATCCTTGGGTTTTTGCTGAAAAGGATTTGGAAATTCTGGAACTCAATTTATTAGTGACCTGCCCAGACATTGTGTTTACTCTTCCCTTTTGTGATTGAACGGGTGTCGATAGACTTTCCAGTCCTCCATCACTCATTTCCAAGGCTGCTGAGGCAGAGATCTGGTCTTTATCTGGATGAGTTGCAGGATCTCCAATAGCAGGTTGCTTCTTCTGATAGGGTTTAACATTATGCATCCGGGCACTACGTCTATTCCCGCCACTACCATGAACAATATTGACCCTACCCGTCTTAATTGACATATCCCGTTCATCTTCAAGGAGTGCCTTATTGCGATCTCCCGTGGTCTTATCCGGTGATACCAAAGAAGTAGGAAAAGACTTCTCCACAGCTGCGACAACATTTGAAATATTAAGATATAGAGACTGTAGGTATAGGAAATGATAAAACATTAAGCAAATAAATCATGAATAAACATACATACGAATCATCTACACACATGTCTAAATATTTACCATCAGATAATATTTCAGGAAGATTTGTTGATACATTATCAGGAACAGCAGTATCCAAATCATGATTTTCCACAACCTTCAAGGTAGAGCTCTGCTCTTTCTCTGGATTCTTGAGAGGATCTCCAGACGCAGGCTGCTTCTTCTGGCAGTCCTTAGTATTATGCAACCGGCCACTACGTCTAGTCCGGCCACTACCATGAACATCATTGACCTCACTCATCTTAATTGACATATCTTGTTCATCTTCAAGGAACGACATATTGCAATCTCTCGTGACCAAAGAGGTAGGAACAGAATTTTCTGAAGCTGCGACAACAATTAAAATACTAAGATATAGAGACTGTAGGAATAGGAAATGATAAAACATTAAACAAATAAGACATGAATAAACATACATACAAATCATTTACAAACATGTCTAAATATTTACCATCAAATGATATTTCTGGAAGATGTGCTGGTACATTATCTGGAACAACACTATCCGAATCATGATTTTCCACGGCCTTTGTGGTAGAGCTCGGCTCTCCATCTGGATGCTTGAAAGGACCTCTAGACTCAGGATGCTGCTTCGGCTTCTTCTGGCAGACCTTAACATTATGCAACCGGCCACTACGTCTAGTCCGGCCACTACCATGAACATCATTGACCTCACTCATCTTAAATGACATATCTTGTTCATCTTCAATGAAGGACTTGTTGCAATCTCTCATGGCCTTTTCCAGCGATACCAAAGAAGTAGGAACAGAATTTTCCAAGGCTGCGACAACAATTAAAATACCAAGACATAGAGACTGTAGGTATAGGCAATGATGAAACATTAAACAAATAAGACATGAATAAACATACATACAAATCATTTACAAACATGTCTAAATATTTACCATCAGATGATATTTCTGGAAGATTTCCTGGTACGTTATCAGGAACAACAATATCGGAATCATGATTTTCGACTGTCTTTGAGGTAGAGCTCGGCTCTTCATCTGGACGTTTGAGAGGACCCCTCGACGCAGGATGCTGCTTCGGCTTCTTCTGCTGACAGACTTTAATATTATGCAACCTGGTACTACGTCTATTTTTACCACTACTACAAGCAATATCAACCCCACTCATCTTCTTTGAGACTTTGCATTCATCTCTGGGGAATGGAGTCTTGCAATTCTCTGGGGCCTCTTCAAGCAATACCGACGAAGTAGGAATGGACTTTTCCTCACCTGCAACAAAAATTAATAAAACAGCATTGAGATATAGAGAATAAAGAGATAACTAACAAAACAAACAACAACTATATGACAACAAATCATTAAACAGCCATAATCGAAATATTTACCGTTAGAGAAAATTTCTTGATAAAATGCAGATACATTATCCAAAACAGCATTGCCCGAATCAGTACCGGTTTCTGATTCTTCTCTAAAGCAAGCTAGAACAGAGGTTTCCCAGTTTTCAGGAAAGCCAAATAAAAAACTCTTGAAAATCTAACCATGAAATAGAAGAAGAAAAAAAAACCTATCAGGGGTAGCAATGAAACTCTTGAAACACCATTATCAACTTATGAATACAAACCCGAGGAGTAAAACCATTATCCAGTGTGCGCTGTTTATTGATGAAACCCCTAATCAAAACATATATAGCATCGTCGGTCTCAAGGGAAACCTCGTCATATCTTTTGATAATTGGAGCGGAATTAAACACCCGAACGGCTTCTTCCCTGAATCACAACATTAAATGTGTAATAACTTTGATTTTGAGGGTGAATTGAATTAAGCATAAGCTGAATACTTACTTTGTGGAAGAGATGCCGGAGATGGCTAAACAGTGGTTGTTTCCTTGGGATGAATTAACGAGCCACCAATCGTATAATGTAACCGTTCGTTGGAAGCAAGAAGAAGAAGTTTTGGGGGTGCAATTAGAAGAAGTAGGAGTGAAGTCAGACATTGTTTGGTTGAAGAGAAATAAGTGAGATGAGAGGAGACTCTCTCACACTGTACAGTCGCGAAAGTATAATCAACAAAGTAAAACCCAGTCGCGACTCGCGACACAACCACCTTTACCAATGTCGATATTTGTTGAATATTGCAATTAACATGACATTCATTCTCAAGGATCAATCAATCACTTTTGCCTGTTTCACAACAACAATAACATAATGAGTCAGGCCATTAAAAAAAATAGCAGGAATTGAGTTTATGTAACAATGTAAAGGGGTTCTATATATCCTCAAATAAAACCCTAAATTTCTTAAAATCAAATCCTAATGAATTGAAGCTAGTTCAAAAAAAATTGTTTTGTCTTCCTAATCAAGCGCTGCTATTCTCTATTTTCATTGAAATTTTGATTTTGATTATGGTTTGTTCTCATTCATATGAGCATTTCAATCATTCAAAAGAAATAGATAAAGAAAAAAAACCTTATGATGGCAGGTCAACAACGACAGGGGTGGCGACCAACGGTGGAGGAAATACAGATGATGATAGTGGCGAGCTTTGTTTTGAAGTGGAAGTAAGAACAAGAAAAACCAAAAGTGAGGGAACGCGCGTTTGTTTTTGTTCTGATCTCTTGTTTTATTTGATTTATTTTATAAAAGATGTGCTACGTGGTACAATGTGACCGGCTATGTCATGACATAGCCCGTCATTATGGCAAAGAAGTGGAATCCCAACCTAAGGTCCTTTGGTAAAGAAAAAAAAAAGAGTTTATAGCTAATAGCGAATAGCTTATAAACTTGTTTGACTAAAAAAAATTTGTTTGTTAATGTTTTTCACCATGAACTTATAACTTATTTCATGACCTTATAAGCTATTTTTCAAACGCTATTCTAAATAGCGTTTGAGCTTATAACTTATCATTATTTCTACCAATTTTACCCTTACTATTCCAAGTAGCGTTCAGTTTTTTTTTTTTAAAGACTCGCGTCTAGTTTAATTGTTACGTCTTTTTTTTTTTATCATTATGTTTATTTATTTTTTTATAAAGTATACTGGAATGAAAATAAACACTGAAATATAAAATAAAGATATATTTAACTATTATAGATATATTAAATAAGTTAAGTTTACAAATGTAAATATTTATCTAAGGATCATGATTGCATCACTGATTTGCCACATTATATGCAGATTGTTAATTTTGTAAAAGAAGAATATTTCTTATATTTAATCAAGGCAAAAAAAATAGGAGAAACACTCTACACATAAATTCACTTCAAATAGGAAAATATCATTCATAAAATGACTACTATTTATGAATACTATTTGTGGTGAAGTCATATTTAATTGTTAATACATATTGATAACAATTGGTCTCTCAAATTAATATACTAAAAACAATTTTGGTGCACATGATAGGATAGACATATGATATGATAAGGAGTTGGATAAGAATATGATATGATAGTGACATGATAGATAATAATGCAATCATGCGTTTGGTGCACATATGATAAGATTTTTTTTTTTTTGAAATACATGATCAGATTTTATTAAGTGACTCCCTCCTCGTCGTTTACCGTAACTATTGTCTTGTCTTCTTTGTTTCTCACCTGGTTCTATATATTCTCATTCGTGAATATACCTACATCCCATGGATACTGCTTACGTCTCCATCTTCCTCTCTATTCTTGCTAAAATGAAATACCCCATCATCTTATTGCATCTAAATTTATGGATTTGGATTAAGATTACAATTTTCCAGTTCTTTAATCACAGAAGGCAAAAAACAAAAGTAAAAAATCAATGGAATAAAGCCAATGAATTGAATAGTGTTTTTCAATTACAGAGAATAAAAAATTAAATCCATTCAATAAAAATACACCGATTGTAAGTACGTAAATCCACTGATTTTAGATGTGAGAAAGATAATGGTTATTGAACGGAGGGGAGTGATACATCCGATGTCGAGGTGTTGGAGAAAATGAAAAGATGAAGCGAAATTTTCTTATCAGGTTAGTAACTCACCAAAAACTAAGGATTAAAATTACAAAGGAGCAATATGATAGGATAAGTAATAGGTTTATTTTATCCTTTCCTACTGATGCACCAAACAGAAAATTTAAGTAGGATATGATAATGTTATCATATCCTGTCTTCTTATCCTGCGCACCAAACGGACAGTTAAACTCAAGGTAAATACATATTGAGAAGCATGCATTTGTTTCATGACTTTGAACATGTCTGTGCATTAATAAATATTAGTAACTTCGTACCATCTATATTTTGTTAATATTATAGAAATTTTCATGATCAAAATTATTAAATTTTAAATGTTTTAGATGATTAATGAATCAGAGACATGTTTTTAAGTGATTCTTATTTGTAGGACTAATCAAGTGTAAAAATCCGAACTTAACAAGTTTAATCTATTAAATTCCTAAATAGGTCTTTATGAATGTTATAAAAGATCATTTCGTGGATTTGGAGACTATTATCGTAGTGGTTGTGATCGACATATTTTTAGAGCTATACCAAGGTATTGAAATATGTCTAGGGCTACCTTTTCTATTTCTTGTTTGTCTATGCTGGTAGTAACTCCATCATATTATTTAAAATTGTATTTATTGCTTGAATTGTAATTTTAAGCGGGTAAATTAACATTATGTTTGAGGTGTTCGTTAGAGTTAAAGGTGATAGCGAGGAAGGTCTATTTATTTTGTTCGATCATGATGTTCGTTACCTTTTCTTATGAATTTTTCGTAATTAAGACTTTAGAGGTCATCTTTTTTATTATAATAGTTACTTTGCATCTTTTTCATCTTTTGTCCAATCACTCAAAGTTTAACTTTTTCTAAATCTTGATTTCAATGAGTTCTATAATTTCATCACATGATATGCCTCTGTTTTATTTCTGAAACCTTAATGCATCATAATCTTTTTCTCATTCTTGTATTAATAAATTAAAATATTACACAATTTTTTTTGATTTTGGCGTTGATTCATATAATTCAATCAAAAGGCGCAAAAGTCGAGCAACGCACGGGTAACGGTATCCTAGTTCACTGCAAAGGGTCAAAAGATAAAAACTGAAGCATGGATTATGAAATAAGTTAAGGGAAATGTTAACTAGTGCCCCCAGGACACTGGTTAAGGACTTTAAATAGTAACTTTTTATAAAAATTTGTGTAATCAGTGCATTGAAAATTGAAATTTTTTAAATATTAAAATAATAATTACTTTATTTAGTATGCTTAAAGAGTGCCCCGGGGGCACTCGTTAACAAGACCCATAAGTTAAAGAAAACTTTAGTCATGACAGCCAACTTTAGATAACAATTGATTAATTAAGTAACTTCACATAACTTACATTATTTCTATGAATTTATTTCCATGTAATTATGTAAAGAGGTGGGAATGTGCATTTCCATGATATTCTGCATAGATTTAAAAAAATTTAAAAAAAAAGTAACTTCCAATTTTTCAAGGAATGTCAAGTTATTTGTCAAACACTTTTTTTAACAAATACCCAAGGAATCAAATTTTCATATTTTCATTCTCGAGTATGTTATTCCTTGGAATAATTTGTGTTTCCCCAAAACAAACGCCCCCTAAGATTTCAAAAACTACTATATGTTTAACTCAAATAACTTCAGGTATCTATATTGGTTAATAACAAAGCAAGATGAAAGGAAAAATTAAAGGAAAAATCCAAGTTAACGCATCATACAAACTTATTTACACAATCAATTTATATGAATGTTTAAAATCAAATAATCTTCAAATTACAAGTTTAATTTTTTTTCTTCAGAAGGTAGTCCAAAACTCGCTTAATAGCAAAGAAAACACTATTTACCTCTATTACTAAAAATTGATTATTTTAAATAAAAAAAATTGTTTGTTCAATGAGCAATACATTGTGAAAATAAAAATGAAAATTTGAATTACATATCAATTTTGAAATTATTAACAGTATAACTTAAAATTTGAAATTGGTTTCATTGGACAAGACAGCGATGGAACGAAAAAGAGTACCCAAATATCTATGTGTACTAAATCAAAACAATATTTGAAAATAGGGCTGGAAATGAGTCGAGTCGAACTCGTTTGAGCTCGACTCGATAAGAATGAACTCGGCTCGAAACTCGACTCGAGTTTGATACGAACCATTTTTTTAACTTGAGTTCGGCTCGTTTAAAGTTCACGAACAACTCGATTCAACTCGTTAGGTTCAACTTATTTGCTCGAGTAACATAATTTTAAAGTTTTATTTTTGTTTTTGTCAAAAAGGGATATTTTGACCTTTAAATTATTTTTTTAAAAAACAAAAATTGAACTCATATTAAACTGTTGACCTTATAGTTACTACCGTAGTGTTGTCCATATGCATGTGCCTCTTTATAATAACTCATTAAATTCACCGATGTGAGACGCACTTGTATATCAAAATTGTTGTTCACACATATCATAAGGCTAAGACACACGAGTAAAATATCATATTGTCCCTCAGTACTTAATTGTCGTGGAATTGCAAAACCGGCTGCAGTTAACTGCTGAGGAAAACCTCGGTAGTTAACTGCCGAGAAAAACAATTATGCAGACAGTGAGTTCTGCATAATTGTAAAGCATTTCCAAGCCATTTTTCGGCCAGTTTTTACATATAATTAAACCAGAGCATTTCCAAAGGCAATAATATAACTCATACAACATTTAAACTCAGTCATAAACAAAAAAAATCCAATATCTTTTACAATTGTCCATAATTAAATCAAACCGCCATTTGGTTCAAAATACACGAAAGTTTGAAATTCATCAAAATGTTATATAGTGTCCATAATTAAACAACACATTACAACTCATTTTATATCATTAAATTAAATCCCTACTTACATTCAACACAATTGCATATGGAACGAACATATATATAATATATTATTATCCACCATATTCCGAAACATAAATCCGACGTCGCTATCGTCTTCAATAAGCCAAGGCATATAGATTGCCGTTTTCCATGCGTATTCATCTCTATCTTCTCCTAGGTCTATGCATGGCATTTGACCAAACAAGTGACGTGTATATTGATTTTCACCAAGATGCTCAAAATATGTTAAGTTGTGCCTTCAAATCATCAAGAGAGTCGGTTAGTGTTATCATAACCTTAACCATCTTTTTAAACGCGGAGTACCTAACACATCCTTCAATTTTTGCAACCTCAGACATGTCTCACTTGAAAAAAGCTTTAAGAAAAGAATCATAGATTAGAACAAAATTAAATGAAATGTAATAACGAATAAATCAAATGCGTAAACATTAATAATGAATAAATAAGTATTGCACTAGTTTCACCACATAAAAGTCATATTATCATATATATCAATATAAATTACATAATGTTAATTATATATTGGCCACAAAAAATTGGCGTTACAATTTCGACCTTAAAATATACGTCAGTGTAATTTCTACCAAAAAAATGGACTAACACCGACAAAAAAATCACTCATTAAAGATCAAGTGATTGGGGAAGATCAAGTGAAATAGAATCTTCCTCATCTTCCACAATAACTTCAAATTGTTGCTTTAGTTTTTCAGGAGTGTCCAACAAAATAGACGCCGCTTTATTTGACTCATTTTGTGGTTGCGGCGGTTTGTTTCCACTTTCAATAACCATGAGCTTTCGGAACAACTCATGTTGATCCAAATACTCATCTTCCCAAGTCACCGCATCTTCTTTCTTGTGATTGTGCCACTCCGTAGATGATGGAGGTAGTGGACAACCATTCTTCAAATAAATAAGCACGAAATGATTCGGAATTACCCCAAGGCACATGATGGGAGTTTTTTGCTTACCTGACGGTGGTTGCCCTCTTAGTGAGAAAAAAGATTCCGATTTTCCAACTTCAAGATTTGTCAACACGACCACACACCTTTTGTAATAATTAGCAACAAGGTGTCCCAGGTACGGAAAAGTCAACCACTTATCAACAAGATGTGCACAACCTTTCATATTTGCGGGAGGATGTAAGCCATTTAAAATGTAGTTATAGCGATACTCACCCGCATATACTTCAACATAATCATCTCTATGATCATTCAACTCTTGAATAAGATGTGTACGAATCATGATATGATTTTCTTCGGTCAATCCCATGAACTCGACTATAGTCCGAAATTCACAATGTCCATTGCCTATAACATCCACCACTTTTTCAATAAATGGAAGCATGAAGCGTGACATATAATCAATAGGCCTCTTAACCGGAATAGCCTTAGGCTTTGTATCGCAGTGAACTGAAGAACCAACATGTCATGTATTTTCTTCAAACAAGTACCCAAATCACCCACACTATTGTCCAAATATTTCTTTGCTAAAGCATGAGCCGATTCTACCCTGTTGGTGGTTCTGCAACCAAGATGCAACACATGGCCTATCCATGCCCTCACTATTTTCTCATTCACTTCATTCAAGGTTGTCATGACATAATTTAGAAAAAGTGGGAAATCACTACAAGCATCTTGGAACTCCACTAATGCATTTGCATATAACTCTTGAGTGTGCGATTCAACCATAGCTTTCCATGCCCTCATTATCTTCTTGACAACATCGCGAGGTGAAACCTCTTTCCCATCCTTTTTTCCCAAAGGATATTTACAATCTAAGATGCACCTTTGTTTAACATTTGCTTGCACATAAAAGTAACAATTCATTGCATAACTTTCCGGGAAAACAATTCCAACCGCTTTCATCAAAGACCCATCCCTGTCAGTAATAATCACCTTAGGCATATTCATCTTTGACGTAAAAAGTTTACGCAACATTTTTAAAACCAAACAAAGTTTTCCTCTTTCTCATGTGTCACAAATCCAAACCCAACCGAATATGTCAAATCGGTCGAAGTTACCCCAACTACCTCAAACATTGGCATCTTGTACATGTTGGTTTTGTAGGTGGAGCCCATAACCAAAACCGTTGGAAAATTGTTAAACAACTTAACGGATGTTGGCTGAGCCCAAAATATATCTTCAATTGTTGTACTTTCGCTTTGTGTTCTTGAGAAATAAGTATACTTGTGCTCCTCCAACTTCGAGATTAGATATTGCAATGGCTTCTTGTCACCACTATTCGCCTTCCATATTTGTTGACGTTCATCGTACACTTGCTTGATATTTGTCATGCAATGTGGTCTTTTGTTCTTCAAATTTATTAAAATATTTCTTGGAAGCATCTTGCTCTTGGTCAAGTCACGTACAATC
>Ga0228710_1007692_pt1 | contig 15807 bp, 11 predicted proteins | sample MedpolnodulmetaG_FD_177995 | JGI IMG/M metagenome (GOLD analysis project Ga0228710, IMG submission 177995) | Root nodule microbial communities from Medicago polymorpha collected in Santa Monica, California, United States - pink nodules | ecosystem: Host-associated > Plants > Roots > Nodule... | reverse complement strand
GTCTTGGAACTTGTGTAGTCTATATTAAATAAATACTTTTTAATAAATAATTGATGATTTTCAATGAAAAGTTGCTATTTTTAGTTTCCTTAACATGTGCAATATTGCACATGTTAGACAAACCCTTACTATTATTATTGTTGTCCTGTTTTACATGTGTTCTTCATTTTATGTTAGAATCCATCATTGAGAAGTGTAACCTTGAATGGGGAAGAAAGGTTGAAGAAATTGCAGAGAGATTAGAATCCGTCATTGAGAAAAGTAACCATGGATGGGGAAGTAAGGTTGAAAGTATTGCAGAGAGATTAGAATCCATCATTGAGAAGAGTAGCCATAAATGGGGAAGTAAGGTTGAAAGTAGTGTAGAGATATTAGTATCCATCATTGAGAAGAGTGACCATAAAAGGGGAAGTAAGGATGTAGATTCCATCATTGAGAAGAGTGGCCATGAATGGGGAATTAAGGAGGAAGATATTGCGGAGACAAAGACGATGAATTTGGAAAAAGAAGAAATCATTACTTCCACACAGAATAAGAATGACCCTAATCAAGTTAGTTCTTTTATACTTTTAAATATTTCTCAATACAGATTCTCAGTTTTATTGTTGTTGGATGTTTTGTTAGAAGAATGAAATTTTTATGTACCATGATTTTTGAGTATACCTATGGTTTAGTGTTTAGTACATGGTTAATGAACAAAACTACAAAAGGAAAATAACAGTTTTTTTTTTGGTACAAGAAAATAACATTTCTATTAAAACTTGCATACATTGTTATTTTTTACTTTGTCCATTATAGTAAAGCTTATTATGACAAAATGTTCATAGGTGAATTTTATGACTATTGTTGAATCTTGTTTTTGTTTTCGTAATTTGTAGAAGTGGATACCAGCTTTGAAGATTCAATTATTGAATTTCATATCTAATCTTGGTTTTCTAACTTCCAAAATTAGTGAGGCCTTAACTATGTCCATCAGTACATTAGTAAGAATTGTTGAAAAGTCACTTAGCTCAGGAACATTCATCAAGGTACATAAACAAACTTTGATATCTTTTATTTTAATTTGTTTATAATTTATACCTTAGCATCTTCACCAAAATAAATCCCCCTATTATGTTTGACAGGATTCATGCATTTTTGTTAAACCATATATCATTGGACTTGTAAAAATAACTTTGCGGCTGCTTATTGAACTTGGGAAGGTCATTGTAAGCCTTATAATCATAGTCATAAAAATAAGTATACCGTTGCTAATAGGACTTGGGAAGACCCTTGTAAGCCTTACAACCCTAGTTGCAAAAATAATTATGTGGTATCTAACTGGAGGACTTGTGAAGGGGGTTAATTAGTTTTACAATTGTCTTTGGAGGTTGCAAGATAGTATTGGACTCACCTTTGTGATATGTAATGAATGACATGATACATTTGATGGATCTTCATTAAATGGATGAATCATTATATTAAGGTTGTTAAGTTGAAGGGTAGTTATGAAGTGTACTATGTTAGCAACTGAAACTGTTATTGTAGGTTGGTTAGTTTTTTGGATTTTTAACTGCGCCATCTTCTGAAATGTACAAATGCAAGTAATTCTTGCTTCCAATCATTCACCAAACCGATATATGTTCATTCCTAGTCTCACACACTAAGTTTTGGTTTACCTTTGATTTGACCAAAGTCTTGTTAATTGTGATGTATATGTCGATGCTTGGAACAATTTGTAGACAAGACTCTTGAGATAGTGTGTGAGCTTTAAGCTTGTGGTAGTTCATATTTTTTTTGAAAAAATATTCTCCCAGTCAGTGATCATTTCATGTAACTTAAAAGATCTTATGGAAGCATGAAGATATCTTTCTCCCAATTCCCCACTGTAACTGAGTTGAAAAAACCTGGGTATGTTTGGATGGAGGGTTTAGGAGAGGAAGGGAGGGGAGGGTTTACTTTTTCTTTTTTAAATTACGAACATTATGAAATGATTTTTAAAAAGGCAACATATTAACATGATAAACGATTATACAATACTTCAATAACACTTAATTTATTTTAGAAAAACATGTTATATAATCCGTAATTTAAAAAAGAAAAAGAAACTCTCCCCTCTCTCTCCTCCTAAACCCTCAATCCAAACACACCCTAAAGTTCAATTGTAGCCCTCATGTAACTTAATGTCCCATTTCTTATTATTGTGCAACATGTGAGCTATAAACGGATGCAGACGTAAACTCTACCTCACTAGTGTTACAATATAAATAAGATAGTCCATCTATTCCAAAGTATATAACTAGTTAGAAAAACAGTCTCAAATTATATGAATACAATAAAATTTTAATGCTTATATTTCTATCACTTTCTTTACTATTTACAAGACGTCTATCTGGCCCATATCACTTATTGGGTCTCTGTATAAGACGGTGGCCAATGTTTTGGCTAGTAGATTAGCACAAGCATAGGTGGAGACACCACCCGGCGTGTCCGGGCGATATTTTCCTTATACTAGGCCCAATTCAATAGCTCATTAACACACTTAGAAAAACAAAAAAAATGGACAAACTCTATATTTTTCTATTACACGCACAATACATCAAAAGTCATAAACACTCTTCAGCTCTGCCTCTTCTCCGTTCTTCAGCTCCCTCTCTTTTCTTCTTCAATCTCAGTTGTTATTTGGTTGATAATCCCTCAATTCTCACTCACTCTAAAGGTAAGCCAATTGATTCTCTAATTTCTCCTTCCTTGTTTTAGGGTTTTAAAATTGAGAATAATTAATCGAAAAATTGGATGTGTAAATTGGATATTTATTTGATTGTTTCTGATATGAGGTGTGTATTTGAATTTGGGTATAAATTTATAATCATCACCGTATTAGCTAGAACTGAAGGGATGCTTTGACGGAGGCACAACACCAAGATATTTTGAATAAACTTGAGAGTGGTGAGATATCTGCAGGAAGGGTCTTGCACCAATCGTCTAATCTCACTAGACCCGGGGATACTGGATGGGGTTCACATCATACTACCTTGCTTCATTTGGATCAGATGTGGTCCTCCGTGTTAATGGTGCTTAGTATGGTTGATGAAGATGGACGTGGACCATCTCAAGCGACAAGTTTGATAGAAAAAAATGGAGAGTTTTAAATTTGCTTTCATTTTGAAGTTAATGTTAAAGTTATTTGGTATCACAAACGAGCTTTCAAAAGGGAGGAACTAGGCACTTATATACTTCAAGTGAAAAGGCATGCTTCGTTTTCTTCTTGTGAAGATGTTCAAAGTTTGACTATGAAGATGGTTCAAATTGAGAAATATTTGGTATTTTCATTGGTCTACAAACTCATTAAGTTGGCTTTGATATTGTCGGTGTTGACAACATCCGTTGAAAGAGCTTTTTCAGCAATGAAGATTATCAAGTCTAAATTGTGCAACAAGATCAACAATATGTGGTTCAATGACTTGATGATATGTTACATCGAGAGGGAGATATTAAAGTCACTTGATGATATTGATATTATTCGCACATTCACCAGAAAGAGGTCTCGGAAAGGCCATTTACCTCATAATTTTATTTAGCACACTATCGGCAGGTTATATTTCATCTCTCTTATTTCAAATTGTACTTTTGTTCACCAAATGACGAACCACTTTTATTTCGATTTATGACTATTTATATATATTATGTCACATTTGAATTTGCGATAAATTTTTTGCCCAGGCTCTAAGAAATTCTTAGCTCCGCCACTGGGCACAAGTAATGGACAAGATTATTGTGTCGAATCAATCAACATTTATTAACTAGTTAATGATGTTATTGATGCGACCCATGCCTCATTTTTAAAGATTTTGAAGGCTTATAACTCGGTAAATTAGGATTGCGTCAATTATATGTTGAGGAGGTTTGGTTATGGTAAGAGCTGGTGTAGTTGAATTATGGCCTGTATTTTTTGTCGGAATCTCGATGTGCTTGCTAATGACAGCTTAACTGAAGAGGCCAACATCCAAAAGGGGTTGAAGCAAGGAGATTTGTTAACTCTCTTTCTATGCCTCCCTGTGGTTGAGGGCCTACATGGAGCTGTTAGAAGTGGTGGTTAATGATGTTATTGTTATGACCCGTGCCTCATTTTTAAATATTTGAAGCCTTATGACTCGATAAGTTGGGATTTCTTCGACTAGATGTGGATGAGGTTTGGTTTTGGTGAGAGGCGGTGCAGTTGAATGAGGACATTTTGTAGGAATCTCTATGTGCTTGTTAATGGCAGCACAATTGAAGAGATTATCATCCAAATGGTGTTGAATCGAGGAGATATGTTGGCTCTCTCTCTCTCGCTGCCTCCTTATGGTAGAGGCTAATTTGAGTTTTTTTGTTTTGTTGAAGAAGGCTAATTTGAGCTGTTAGAATTGCAGTAGAGTGTAATCTGTTATCAGGTTTAAGGTTGGTAGTGTGGGTTAGTCTATGACCGACCTTCAATATGCGGATAATACACTCTTCTTTGGGGAGACTTCAATTAGAAGCCTTTGGTCGTTAAAAACTATTCTTGGGTACTTTAGACTTGCATCTGGACTCAAGGTCAACTTTTCTAAGAGTAGTGTGATGAGTGTTAATGTTAGTGATGAGTTTCTAGGTTTGTCCGAGAATTTTTCCCATTCTAGATGGATCCTTGTCGTTTCATAGACCTTGGTTTACCAAAGGGGAAACCCCTCGTATGGAGCATATCCGAAAATTGTTTTGAAAGACTGAGATCACTTATTTTTTCAATGTGACTTTTATGGGCATGTTTGGAGTCATATTTTTGTCTGGTTAGGCTTATCAACATTTCATTATGGTAACTTTCTAGACCATCCTTTTCAAAGAGTCTCGCCTAGGTTTCAATATTATTTGGAAGAAGAATGCCAGGATTTTTATGCGTAAGGTTGACCTTTTCAATTCCTTAACTAAAAAGGTTAAAGTTCAGACTTAATGATTGTTAAAATCTTATTATGTATTATTTGATTTTGATTACCTCAGTTGGAGGTTGCATTCTATGTTGTGTTTTAAAGGAAGTTTCCTAGTTTTTATTTTCTTTAGCTGCTCTCGCAACTTTGGTGTGTAATGTAATTGTGGATTGTAAACCCTCTCTGATAGACATTGTGTTGGGTTTTTTTTTGGTTTATTAATATATTTCTTTAGGCCTTTTCAAAAATTATAATAAATTTGTCCCTATAAATATTCAGTTTTTTTTTTTGTTTTTAGTCTCTGCAAAATAAAATCACACTTTTTAGTCCCTGCGACTTTTTTCTTTAGAATTTTAGGGACCAAAATGTTGCTAGAAATTTTTTACGGGGACTGAAATGCTGATGGAAAATTTTCCAAGAACTAAAAACAATGACACAAAAATTTACAAGGATTAAACAGTGCGATTTTATTTTGTAAAGACAAAAAAAATTCATAATAATTATAAGGACCATTTACATAATTAACCCTATATTTTTTTTAGGGAATTAACCCTATACTTTAAAAGTCTTAAATATCTTTACTTGTAATTTTAATCAAAATTTCATGTAAAATATTGTTCATAATTTACACGATTCCATAATATATATATCTTTGAGGAAATAAATCAAAAATATTTTTGTTGAAAACACAAATAATGACCGTTGACTTCTTTCTTTTTAGAGGAAATATATGACTATTGACTTTTTTTTAGAGGAATTGACTGTTGACTTATTTTCTTTTTGATAGGAAATGACTTTTGATTTATTTTCAAATGATTGTTTTAATTTAGAAGGCATGAAAAAGATAGCATGACTATTCAAAAGTGATATAGTGATTTTTACAATTAACTGTGGACGAGAAATTCATAAGTAATAAGGGAGACAGTGCATATGAAAAGATCCATCTCTATAGACATTCAATTCTTTGATGTCACTATTAGAATGCCTATTTAGCAATTTTCACGTTAAATAGAGAAAAAAAACCTCCATTGTATGAAATATTTCGTTTTAATAAGCCAATAATTCTTGGTACAAAGACAAATTATACAAGCACTTTGAACAGAAAGATATGCAAAAGAACTTCTTATATTTATTTCAACAATCATGACATAAACATTCTTAATCATGACATATACTTATTTCTTATTTCAAAAAATAGGTGATGTAAACTCAAATACATCTATGATCCCACGAGTAGATATATTAAACACCCCTCATGAAATGAATGAGTTAACAAACATATAGGCAGGTACATGTAGCAAAACGTGGGTCAATACTAGCATCACAATACCCAGTACCAGCTTGGTATCTACCAGAACATTTGTCATTGCAACTAGGGCTACCACCGTTATCACAAAAACCAAGATTAGCCTCGCAATCCCTTTTTGGTGCTTTTTTACCTGGCTTCCCTCCACAAGTGAAATTACAAATGCATCTTTCATTGGTACAAATTCCATTTCCATCACTATACTGCTCTTTGCAATAAGAATCACATGCTGGTGTGTCAAGACAACCAGCAATAAATTGTGAGCACGTTTCTGATCCTTTCACTGTCATTCGACCTGTTCTCCAAATAATTAAATCATCACAAGATACCAAAACAATAAAATAAAAAGATGAAAATCAAATCCGTAATGTTACGTTGATTTGAGTGAAACTAAATTCAATCCATTAAATAAGGTCTCAAATTCAAACCCTAGAAATGTAAAAAAATGGTTGAATATGAAACCCTACAAAAGATAGTCGTCCATATTCTTTAGTCGAGATTTGTAATTGATTGATAGTTCTAACCAATATGGTTAGCAAGTATTAAATTTTTTTGAACATTTTTACATCATTCAGATTAATTAATTTGACCGATATATAAAATTTCTGTTTAGCTAACATCACAATGCAAAAGAAGAGACTTTGCTTAAATAAAAAAAGAGACTTTACCTACTACAAAAAGAACCAGCACCAAGAAGAGGAGATAATTTGACATTTGTTTAGCCATTTTAGATAATAGAATTATACTTTGCCTTTATATTTTCTTTTTCTTTCTAGGGTTGGAACTTCAGTGTGATTTTGACAAGGTACTTATAGTTCGATAAAAAGTTATGAGCATTGTATCAAGGCAAGGTACAATAATATTTCTTATATAATTAATACCTTCTTTTATATATAAAGATTGTTTAAATTTTCTTACTTAGAATATAAAATATATTTTGTCAAAAAAAAGAAAAGAATATAAAAAAAAGTAAGTCAACGGATTGAATTGAATCATATAGCATGCATAAGAAATATTCAAGTCTTAGAACATTCTATTTCCATTCCTTTTAAAAAACTAATAAATTTTGGGTAACTTTTCATAATTTTTTTTTAGCAAAATACATCTTTTGATCTTTTAAGTTTGACAAAAGTACTGGATTAATCTTTCAAGTTTTTTAATTTTCAAATATGTTCTTTAAATTTTTATAAGTTTTAAATGGGTCCTTCAAAAAAATTTAAGTTTCAAATAAGTCCTTTAAGTTGTTAATTTAATGGACTTATTTGTTGTTCTTTAAGTTTTGTGGATAAGAAAATATTAACATGCTTAAAATGTTGGTCCAGAGATTTGGAGAAGACTAACACATCATCCATATAGACTATTGTAAATTTTGAAATTGGATTAAAAATGTCATTCATTATTATATGGAACTCCGAAGGTGCATTTTTTAGCCCAAAGGCGTAACAGTCCATTCGTATTGTCCAAAACGAATAGTAAAAGCTATTTTGTAGTGATCATTTTCTTTGATTTGGATTTGCCAGATTCCAGATTTCATATCAAATTTAGAGAATATATTTGCATCATTTAAGCGATTAAGGAGATCTTTCTTGATAGAGATAGGGTAACGAATCCAACTAGAGGTTTGGTTAAGAAAAATTTATCACAGTGGAAAGCAAAATTCTTAGTTGGGCTCCCTGAGTCTCAAGGAGATAAAGTTAGAGAGAAACATAGTGGAAAAAATCCTAGTGGGTGATATTCCTCATGAGAAATTAGGTTATGGCCAATTAATTGCTTATATTCAAAATGTGGCTCTAAAGATAATACAAGATGATAAGTTCTAACAACAACTTGCTAAAGAAAAGGCCCAAAATCGTAGGGATTTAGGAACTTTTTGTGAGCAATTTTGTCTACCACCTTGTTCAAAGAAACCTAAACATAAACCAAATTTACCCAAACAAATTTTTTATAACAAAAATCATAATAAACCTCACAATAAGGGTCGTAATAAACCTTATAATAAACTGTTTAATTCCGAGCCAAATAAACAACCTGACTCTAGCCTTCCTTTTAATAATGTCCCTAGGAGACCTAGAATTGGAGCTGGTTGCTAGAATTGTGGGAAGCCCGACCATCTTAGCAAGTACTGCAAGCTAAAGGAAAAATTAAGGCCCTTAACCTCGATCAAGATGTCAAAGATCGTATTAATAATCTGTTAATTGTGTCATCTGAAGAAGAGTCGCATAAAGAATCATTAGATTTAAATCGGATTCAAAATGATGATTTATCTGAGGAAGATTTAGATTCCTCTAATCAAATTAATGTTCTAACAAAGGAGCAAAATCTCATTTTTTTTGAAGCCCTTAATGCTATCACTATCCCTAAAACAAGAAATGTTATGTTGAAATCAACTCTTGAAGTTAAATCAAATCTGTTAGCAAATAATAAATTCAATCCTTTGGATAGTTTTAAAAGACTTGAAAGAACTACGATTAAACCTGTAGCAATCCAAAACCTCCAACATGAGATCAACAACCTAAAACTTGAAGTAAAGGATTTAGAACAAACTCAAAACAATCATGAGTTAATCCTAGAAAAATTAAAAATCTATGAGAATTATAAAGATAATCTATCGGATAATAATCCTCCTATCCAAAATACTAACTTCCTTGATAAGCAGGGAGATGAAGACCTTTTAAGTTTAATAAATCAATTAAAAATCCTAAAATTTTATATAAATATTAGGATTGTCATAAAGAATTTATTCTTGAAATAATAGCCCTTTTTGACACTAGGGCTGATTCAAATTGTATTTTAGGAGGATTGATTCCTACTAAATATTTTGAGAAAGCATATGAACAACTTAGTACTGTTAACAGATCTAAATTAAAAATTAATTATAATTTATATACAACGGCTATTGAAAACCATAATGTTAAGATGGAAACCCCCTTCCGGTTGGTGAAAAATCTTAAAAACAAAGTCATTCTAGGTACACCTTTTATAAGACCTTTCTTTCCTTTACAAATAACTAATGAACCATTACCCAATACTTGGGGCATTCTATAATATTCAGGTTTATTAATAAACCTATTATTAGGAATCTAAACTTGATCCAATATAAACAAAATCAAATAAATTTCTTAAAAGAAGATATTTCTTTTAAAAGTGTTGATTAACAAATACAACAGCCTAAAACAGAGCAAAGAATCCAAAACCTGTTAGAATAATTCAATCTGCTATTTGTTATGATATTCCTAATATCTTTTGGGAGAAAACAACATATGGTAGAACTTCCTTGTGAAAAGGATTTTCAAGAAAAAGTTATACCAACTAAAGATAGACCCATTCAAATGAATGAAGAACTTATTCAAATTTGTAAAAAAGAAATCAAAGATCACTTTCTAAAAGGATTTATTAGGAAAAGCAAGAGTCATTGGTCTTGTTCAGCCTTTTTCGTTAAAAAACAAACTAATATTGAAAGAGGTGTTCCTCACTTAGTTATTAATTATAAACCTCTTAACCAAGCCTTCAGTAGGATTCGTTACCTGATGACATCTCGTCGTTACGTAATTTTTAGAGTATTTTGTATAAATTATATTGAGTATGTAGCAATTTAAGACAGCCTGGAGGTGCAAAAAGCATGAAAACTGGAGAAAATGGACAAGAGCTGCATCGTGACGCGATTTGGGCATCGTGTCACGATTTCATAACCAGATTGGAGTAACATCTCTGCCTATAAAATCGTGTCACGATGGCATAATCGTGACACGATTGATGAGTCAACTTTGGAGAATCTTGGGACATTAAATGTGGAATCGTGTCATGATTTTGGGCGCATATGTTTCCTATTTAAGCTGCATTGTTTTCCAAATTTTGGAGATCTGAAGCACGATTTTGAGAGCAAAGAACTGAAGTGGTGTTCAATCCATCCAACTAATAGTCAGTTTATGTGTGTTTTTATGCTTCAATTGATCATTCTATTTATAATTCCAAATATGAGTAGCTAAATCTCTTAGAGATTAGGTCTGAGATGATTCTGATGTAATCCTGTTTGAACTATGTTGATGCGAAACTCTATTTCTAATTAATATCAATCTAGTTTTATTCAATTCAATTGTTCTTAATGCTTTTTATACGTTGATACTATATAACTTGAATTGGTAATATTGAATGACTACTGACCCTAGCTTACGACGTAGACCTAATTTAATTATTCAAAAAAACAAAGTTACTCTAGGAATGAATAATCGTTTATTTGTGAAAATAGGTTAACGTTCTTCAATCCTTCGAAGAATATTAGATCACCTAAGGAATTAGGGACTGTAATATGATAAGAGGGTCCTAAGTCAAGGAATTGATTAGGACTATTTTAGTTAACCATCGTGAAACTAGAGAAGTATTCATAGGAAATAGGTGCAATATACCAAATAGAATTGGTCAGAGGATTCGAATGACCTGATCTCATCTCTCCTTATATTTTTTAATCAACATTTATATTCATCTTTACTATATATGCAATCAAACCAACTTCCTAGGGCAACTAAATTTTATACATTCGAGATAATATCAATATTGCTAAATTAAGATTAACACAATCCTCATCGATATGAACTTAGAATTATTACCCTATCCCCAACAAGAAAGATCTCCTTAAACGTTTAAATGATGCAAAAATATTCTCTAAATTTGATATAAAATCTGGATTTTAGCAAATCCAAATCAAAGAAGTGGATCCCTACAAAAAACAACTTTTACTATTCCTTTTTGGACAGTACCAATGGACTATTATGTCTTTTGGGATAAAAATGCTCCTTCGAAATTCCAGAGAATAATGAATGAAATCTTTAATCCATTTTCAAAATTTACAAGAGTCTATATTGATATTGTGTTAGTCATCTTCTCCAAGATTTAAGTATATTAATACTTTAATATCCACAATCAAAAGAAATGGTCTTGCAATTTCTAAAACAAAAGTCAAACTCTTTCAAACAAAGATTAGATTTCTTGGTCATAACATCCACTAGGGAACAATTGTCCCTATTCTCCGGGCAATTGAGCCTGTTGATAAATTTCATAATCAAATCATTGACAAAACACAATGACACAGAGTTTTAGGATGCCTAAATTATCTTTCTGACTTTTCCCCTACTTAGTAATATTATCAAAACACTCCATGATATGCCTAGAAAGGATCCTCCTCCTTGGACTGATATGAAGTAGATATAATAGTCACAAGAAAGGGGAGTTTGAATTGTGACCTTTTTAAAATTGGATTAAATATGTTTTTGGTCCCTATAAATATGTCAACTTTTCGTTTTAGTCCCTCAAAAAATTTCTATCTTCACTTTTGGTCCTCCTTTAAAGTAAACTCATATGTAGAATCCATATTTTTGAATAAAATTTTGCAGAAAGATTTATATTATTATAAGAATCTCTCCCAAAAAAATTTAGAATTTTTTTAACAAAACATGAATTTAATATGAATTTTTATACTTTTGATGGTTAAAAATTTATATTAAATTTGTGTTTTGTTAAAAAAAATTATTTTTTTTGGGAATATATTTTACAATATTCTACACTTTTCTGCACAATTTCATTAAAAAATATAAAAATTAACTTAAAAATAGGGACCAAAAGTAGTGATTGAAAATTTTATAGGGACTAAAAGTGGAAGGAAATTTTTAGAGGGATTAAAACGAAAAGTTGGTATATTTATAGGGACCAAAAACATATTTACCCTTTAAAATTTATTCATGTACTTTAAAAATGAATCTCAAGTTGAAACTTGAAATGGTTAAGTTAAAACTAACTTCAGAAAGTTCTGAAGTGTTACTGCAAAAACAGTATAATTAAATATGTGTTTGTGTGTGTGTGTGTTGTGTTTACTGAAAGTAAGAGTATAAGGAAGAGAAGAAGAACACACATAATTTATAGTGGTTCACCCAATGTGGGATAATCCACTCCTCACAATCTTGTGAGAATTTCCACTATGATGCTTAAGAAAACCACTCAACTCCTGCACCATACAACCATGTACCCTTGGAACAATTACAACTTGTATTCTCTAAGCATCAGCAGGTTTACAATCTCGTTTTCTAAGTCACACAAGACTTTACAACTTTCTACTCAACCTAACACTTTAATACCCTTAAAGCTAGATGAGATTTTTCTTACAATTGATTTGGAAGTTCGAATGAAATTGAACAAGAGGAAGAAGAAGAATGAGAGAAGATTATCTTTGAAAAGATAAGAGAAGATTGATTCACACTCTTACAGATTTTAGGAATCTTTAAAGTTGATTTGTGAAATCAATTTTGCTATGAAACTTTAAACACTTTTAATAAGTTGTTTAAGTATGCTTGTAAGTTATGTATCTTCAAAATGAGTCTTCATCCCCTTTTACTGAGTTCCTTGACCTCTTGTAGCCATTGGGATGTGTCCAATGGTCTTGTGCCACGTGTCCTGGGTCCCACCAACTTTTGCTTGAAAGTCTTGATCAACATTCTAAACTCAGAATATTTCTGGGTTCATCAGGATACTTCATAATGTTGTTGTGTTCATCAGGATATGAACTTCAGAATGTTCCTGGATTGATATGGATGAATGTCAAATGAATTTATGGGCTTGTCCAATGAATATTAGATGAATTTCTAGGTTGGTCCATGAAGTTTGTTCTTCGTACATACTTCAGAATGTTCCTGGATCAGATCCTTTTCATATCTGTCTTGGAACTAGTGCAAGAGAGAGGAAAGTGGAACTATCACTTCATGCCCATGCTTTAGGGGATTTGCTTTGCTTTGTACAATACATGTTCCCTTATATGTCGAATCCTTATTAAATTTGACTTGATCTTTCTTTTTGCTTTGCTATTTACTTTTCACCAATTGTACTGTTCAGCTTAAAGCATGTGTTGGGAATTAACATTCTGAACTCAGAATGTTCCTTTGTTTCAGTTTAGATGATTTGTAAGACTACCATTTGATGTAATCGAATCCTAATAATGAAACATCGATGAAGTGAAGTGTGTATTACATCTAGGATGATATTCTTAGAGGAATATTCCTAATGTATTGTACTTCAAATGTTTATAAGTCTTAAATGAACATTGAAGATGCCCTTTGAAATCAATCCAATTAAATGTCTTTATTCCTTGATTGATCTAAGTCAAATGTACTTTTCTGAGCTTTTATTTAGGTCACATGAACCTCGAATGTTCTTACTAATGTTCATGAATTTCTGGGCTTGTTCTTGATAGCCATAAGAACAACCTTCTGAACTCAGTTTAACTTTCCGAACTCTGGCTGGGTTCATAAGACTTTATGTACTTTGATTTCTTGTATCTTGGTATGATTTACATTTTGTTCTTGTCTTAGTTAAACACTTAAGAGCACAAATTAAATACCAAGAAATTAATCAAAGTCCATTAATCCTTTAATCATAAAGGTTTGTTATCTTTAAAATTAATTAGGGATTTTGTCTCAACATGTGTCCATACAATTGTTGTCAAAACCATTAAAGGTCAACTTAAAGATCTTCCTTACCTTTATCTTTCTATTCCACAAGCATTTAAAATTGTTGAAACTGACGCTTCTGATATTGGATATGGTGGCATAATTAAACAAAAAATCTCTGGTAAAGAATAAATTATTGCTTATACTTGCAAACATTGGAATCCTTCACAACAAAAATATTCCACGGTTAAAAAAGAAGTTTTAGCTATTATTTTATCTATTTCAAAATTTCAATCTGATTTAGTTAACGAAAAGTTTTTAGTACGTGTTGATTGTAAATCAGCAAAAAGATATTTTACAAAAGGATGTTAAAAATTTAGATTCAATGAACTTTTTTTCCAGATGGCAAACAATTTTAAGCATTTTTTATTTTGAAATTGAATACCTCAAAGGCTTTGGTACCAAGAGTGAGTCAGAAGCAGAAAAAAAGGGCATACATAGACTAAAAAAAAGTAGGAGAGCTAGCATACAAATGTTCAGTATTAAAGAGGTTAAATAAAATGCAGAGAGGCTCACCTTTCGATTAAACGAAGTATGAATAAATCAGAGCAAAAACAAAGAAAAAAGAAGGGCAGAACGCGGCAGAACCGAACTAAACTGATCAAAGAAAAAAGAGAAATGTAACCAAATGAGATTATATTAGATCGATGAAAGATTGAAGAAAGCTTACAAAGGAGAAGTCAGAAGCTCATATTCTATCTGTAAAACTATAAACCTGTGATAATAAAAAGGATGCCTTCTAACATAGAATGACATTCCTTTAAATAGAAAAAAAAAATAAGAGGTAGTGTTTCTATAGTTTAGGTAAGTACCAGAACTATATCAACATTTAAACTGTTTTCTATTTTTTTTTTGCGAAAGAAATAAATTACAAATATTGCTACAATAAAAAGCCGCTATTGTAAAAATAATTTATGTTTAAAATTTATTTGAATAATAACAAGTGTGTATTATTGTACAAATTAAAAGGTGCAACCTTAATATTTTTATGTTGGTCTAAGTTAACAATATATATATATTTACAAATGTTAGCAATATATATGTGAAGAAGAATCAAATTACACCAATATAATATTTCATCAATGTTATACCGCTACGACTATAAATTTTTTAAATTTGGTCATTGGATTAAAGTTTAATATCATATGGATCCTCTATAAATTTAAAATAAATCTAAAATAGTTTGATACATGCCTGTTTAGATTGACCTTTTTTGAACTTATGAAAAAGAGCTTATCAAATAATTAAGCTTTTATTTGAATTCATAAGATCTAACAAAGAAAATTGTATATTCATAAGTTCTTTTTTAAGGATGCATATTCATAAGTTGTTTTTCATAAACAACCTTAACAAACTTATACATAATACATTAATGCTTATTTATTTGCCTAAGCTCTAAAATAATGGACCTCAATAATGGATTTCGGTTTCACCGTTGATTCCTTTTTAATCTTGGATACACCATTCATTCCCCATGGACTTCTGTTTGCACTTTATTGTTGCTATTAATGCAATCATTTTTTCTTTAAATGCTCAATATTCTGTTGTGAAGAAAATCACGGAATTTGATTTAATTTGTTTCCTTTTTCAATTGCATTTTTCATAAAAAAATTGATTTAATTAATTCCACTGTAATTATCACATTTCATTGGAGTGAATACTCAATTCATTTTCAACTTCCTTTACCTTTTGACTGATATTTTACTTAAATTCTCAATTTATTTTCCGCAGTCGTGTACTGTTAGTTGACCGGGGAGCAGGGCCGGCCTAAGGGCCAAGCCAAAAGTGAGGGCTTTAGGCCTCAAGATTTTGAGTTAAAAAAGACCTTAAAATAAGTTAATTTAGTTATAAATATATAATATCACATACTAATGATCAATATTTATATAGTTTAATTGGTCAATTTTAAGGCCTCAAATTCTTTTGGACCAAAGTTCAAATCTTAGATTCAACAAAATTTGATTTATTATGCTTTTAATAAGCATTGTGTTATTTTTTTTTTAATTACAAAATGCCTCATTATAAAAAAAATTGATTTAGGCCTCTAGACATGTTTTGGCCGGCCTTGTTGGGGATCGAAATCAGATTTAAC
>Ga0228710_1007690_pt1 | contig 15809 bp, 15 predicted proteins | sample MedpolnodulmetaG_FD_177995 | JGI IMG/M metagenome (GOLD analysis project Ga0228710, IMG submission 177995) | Root nodule microbial communities from Medicago polymorpha collected in Santa Monica, California, United States - pink nodules | ecosystem: Host-associated > Plants > Roots > Nodule... | reverse complement strand
TGATTTTTATTAATTTTTTTTTTTTTTTTATAACTTATTAACTATCTTTTACTTAGATTACAAATTTATTTGTGTTAAGATAAATTTTGAAGCAAGTAAAAATCCTTGCTCTAACTCCATTTAATTGCCACAATTCCTTCTTCAATTGGACTTCCATCTTCCTTTTTTTATGAACTAAGAGAGTGTTGAAACATGGCGAAATTTGACATTTGATTCAGCTTTTACATCATTAATTAAAAATAATTCTAGTAATCTCAAATGGTAAAACTAATAATTCCAATATGTTATCCCTCAAAAAATAATTTCAATATGTTTCGTCCAACTTCTCATAATCAATTTTCATTTTCAAAAGTAGTTTTAATTGAAACTACAATACTTAACTTTTGAGTTAATCAAAATCAATTATGCATTAAATTTTGTATTTTGGTTATTGCTACCATTATTTTCCTTTACTACCCTTCATCAATTCTCCTCCCCTTTTGTTACATACCCAAGTTCCATTATTTTTCTCCATAAACTCAACTACCATCCTTCTAAATTTTTGCTTTATATTTAATTTATGAATCAAATTAGCCCTAAAAAATGTTTATGGTTATGATTTATCGAGCTTTGAGTCTTCCTTTACGGTGTTTCCGTTGAAATTTATTGTATTTTGTCTTTTACCATTCTTTTACACCATGTCTTATAATTTCTGGCAACTAACTCTAGTATTATTTAAATTAAATATATTTTATAAAAAAATATAAAATATATGAACAAATGTTTTGCTAAAAAAAGTTGGTTCAATAATTGTATTTATTATTTGCTTGGAAATTTTTATTAAAAGAAATATATATAGTAGACCAAAAACCTCAAAATAAAAAGGCCAAAAACTTAAGATGTACTACACTTTAAATTTAAACTCAAAACTTTAAGTTATTTATACTTGTTTCAAATAATTCTTATCACTGTATTTAAAAACAACTATAGATTACTAGGATGTGGATCCTCTTCAACCTTTTTAATTTAGTGATCTCTCATTTTCCAATTCAACGGTTGATTGATACATAAAGAAAAATTTGTTCTTGAAGGAAAGGTTATTTCTGGAAGTAATATTGGCGAAAAAGTGTTCATACCTAGGTTATCTCTCTTCACCGTCTGATGTTAAAATTCCTTTCAAGTTTCAAAGAAGACAATTTCCAATATCTGTTTCATTTGCCATGACAATCAACAAGAGTCAGGGGCAATCACTTAAGAATGTTGGAATTTATTTGCCAAGTCCTGTGTTTCCTCATGGTCAGTTGTACGTTGCAATTTCCAGAGTCACTTCGAAACAAGGTTTGAAAATTCTTATCGTTGATGGTGATGGAGAGAATACTGATACGACCTCAAATGTTGTTTATCACGAAGTCTTTCGTAATGTATCTTGATCATTAAAGTTGAAACCTTTTTCATTTGTATTCTACAATCTATTTTCATATTCTAATGGTTATTGTGGAATGAAGATGACTTTTAAATTTTACATGTCTTTTATTAAGTAAATTTATTTACATTGATAACATTGTTCGTTTAAATTCTTCTCAGTTGGTAGCACGGGTCAAGAGTCTAGTAAAAAATAAATGAATGGTTGAGATTAAAGTAGGGATAAACAACATGAGAAAATGAGGATCCAAATCCTCGTTACTATAAACAATCAATTTTTTAAAATTTTTTTTTGCAAGATATTTACAAACAAATTTTGACCTCAATTACAAATTAAGTAAATAGTTGAAAGTTACATAATCCAAGAAAAAATCCCTCTCTAATAGGCTATAGCAGTCAGTAGTCGTATATATAATAGTCAGAGTCAGACAGGGGGAGTCTTTCTTTCCAGTTCAGACCCACACATATTATTCCTTGATTCCTTCCTTCATTCATTATTATTATTTTTCTATTTAAACCTTTTTTTTGTCCCCAAGTGGTTTTATTTGCTTTCTCCCGCAGAAAAGAACCAACCACCACAGAAGAATCATCTTCAAAAGAATGGAATCATCAACGCCATCGCCAACGACGGAAGATTCAAAGAAGATAGCAGTTCGTTCATCACTCGTTGAATCAATTCGCGGCTGCGGTCTCTCCGGTATGCGTATTGACAAACAAGACTTGAAGAAGCAGCTTACTATGCCACAGTATCTTCGCTTTGCAATGCGTGATTCCATTCGTCTTCAAGATCCTTCCGCTGGCGAAATTCGTTACCGTAATCGCGCTGATGGAGAAGACTCCGCTGCTCCGACTTCACCTATGGTCGTTTTCATCAATGCTCGTAGCGGCGGCCGGCATGGTCCTGCTCTTAAAGATAGACTCCAGCAACTCATGAGTGAAGAACAGGTACTCCTCGCTCTTGCTCTGTAATTTCAATTTCTGTTAATCAACAGAGTTGATCGTGAAATTTTAGTTGTTTTTATTTGATCTAGCTAAGGAGATTTTGAAATTAGTCATTATAAGTGTTGTTTTCATGGATTGATTGAAGTTGAATTTGTGACTTGCTGCTGCATGTGGATTTGTTGTTGAATTTTTGTTTTTCACGAAATTTGTTAGGTTTTATGACGTTGTGATTGATGTTAGGTTGAATTTTGCAGGTTTTTGATCTAGCTGATGTGAAGCCTCATGAATTTGTCTTGTATGGATTGGCTTGTTTGGAGATGTTGGCTGGTCTAGGTGATTCTTGTGCTAAAGAAACTCGTGAAAAACTCAGGGTTATGGTATGTTTATAGGAGCACTGGCAGTGTAAAATACAGTTTACACTGTACAGTATATATATAATTGCATTGCATAAGTTACTGTTATTCTTGTTCATCGAATTATCAGTAATTTTAGCTACAAAGCTTTGTTTCTGAGTTTGATCTCTTCCTGTTTGTTGTGCATGCTTAATTAAGAAAAATGGGTAGTTATTATATTTTTTTTTTGACAAAGGGTAGTTATTATAATTAGAAAGATGAAGTATGATTCACAAGGGAATGGTATGTAGTTATTTTAAATTGAAAAAATGGGATTGAATGTCAGAGATGATAGTTAGCTGCAACATGCGTTACTCTGTTAGTATGTGATGAGTTCAAATATTAGATATCAAACATCTATTACTATTGTAGAAGTTAAATTGGATGAAGGAAACTGGTTGATTGGACAGGTTGCTGGAGGTGATGGTACAGTTGGCTGGGTGTTAGGATGTCTTACAGAACTTCGCCAGCTAGGCCGAGAGCCAGTTCCTCCGGTTGGGATCGTACCACTTGGGACAGGAAATGATCTGTCTAGGAGTTTTAACTGGGTAAGCATGCATATGCTTGGAAATGGTGGTTAAATGCATGTTGCATCTACTATGCTCATTATCTTTTTTTGATCTTTATCAGGGTGGTTCATTTCCTTTTGCTTGGAAGTCAGCAATCAAAAGAACTCTTCAAAAGGCCAGTGCTGGGTCAGTTCATCGGTTGGATAGGTATGGTATGTGTTTTTTGTTTACCGAGTTTATTAAATGGATTTGGCATTCGGCGTTAGTCCTTAGTAGTTTCATGGAAAATACGAGGATAGTAAATTAAAAATTCTCTTTGCAACTTCCATGTCCACACAGATAGGCCTCTATATATTTATAGAATTTTGATTTATAAGGGGATATAATTAGTTCTGGTTGCTATGCAATTCATATATAAATCTTGTGTATTTTTTCTTTCTTTCTTTTTAATGTAGTTGGCGACTTTCCATTTCAATGCCTGAAAGCACAACCGTTAAACCACCATATTGTTTGAAGCAAGCAGAAGAGTTCACTCTTGATCAGGTTGTGGGTTTGGTTTTAATGTCATTAATTTATTTTAGCACTGTAGTATGAACTGGTTAGAATTCTTTTGTAACGGCAGCGTATCCTTGAGCCTAGAAATTTGGGTCCAAATGCATATACCTCATACACAGGTAGCAAATGATCAGGTCAATGGTAGTCTGGTGATGTGTAAAGTTTTTCATGAAGCCATGGCTCAGGAATACTTACCACCACTGACACTTGATTGTAGGTTCTATTATATAATGCACTCTGTCCTGTATTCATATAACTGGCCTTGTCATGTTTTTTTGGAGTGCCATGGTTGTGTTTGGGCTTCTTCTTTTTCCTCAAAATTATTCTCTCATATTTATACAAGTTAAAATGTAAAATATAGTGTCTGGCTATAAGCACAACGATGTTGAACTGCTACAAAGTTATTTTAAGACATTTGTTCCTGAGGTTTCAGTTCAAGAACTGATCCATTGTGGGATAACTCATCAGTTTCTTTGATATACATATGTCATTTTCAAAGCAAGTGCTAACTTGAAAAACTAATAAATTAATACGCAACACTTTGTTATGGTTTGTGCAATTTAAGTTGACATATTGACTATGGAATAGATTGATAATCACACTTATTTTATTTAAATATTTATTTGTTTATTTACCCGTGTATATTAAATTCTTGCGCATTTGATTTTTGGGTTCTGAATTGTTGTTTCCAGTACACTCAACTTGCTAAAATGCAGTGTTTAGTTTGTAACAGGCGTCAAAGTATTTGAGTCTATATGCTGCTTTTACAATTAGTTTTAAAAAAAGTCATTCAATTATTTGCCTTTTGTGTTGTACTATTTTTTTATATGGATTTTTTTTGTTTACACAGGGCATAGAAATTGAGGGAGAACTGCCTGATAAAGTTAAAAGTTATGAAGGCGTGTACTATAATTACTTCAGCATAGGTACTTTGATCTATACATTCAGTGTTGTTGCCTAAAATGGATATCAGTTGATATCATCATGTCTATTTTGATGCCTTAGATGGTAGTTGAGAATAATCATAGAGATTCGAGAACGAAGTTTCCATACATGATGAGTATACCGTATGTTAATTCCATAAAACATTGTTTTGAAGACAAATTACTCTATGCCTGGTAATCATGTATCGTGGAGAGTACTTCAAGAATGGAGTTACTGGTTTATCATACTTGCTGCACATATTTTTCATCCTTTTTTTACACGACGTATTTTTTCGTCTCTAGTGTTTAGCTTTTGGGGCCTAAAATATTTTTTGCAACATCAGCTTCAGAAGTTCAAGCAAGCTGTGGCATGACGGCCTTTGGGATTTCCTCATTGAATTGAAATGGGGATTCCTTGTACCTTAGATTTTGTTATTTTGGTTTCCCTCTCCTGCTTTTGTGTATAAGTGAGTGTGTATGTATCATGAAGACACTTAGATTGTGACAAGTTTTCTAGGCTTAGGGTGTCAATTTTGGATGGAAATCTATTCAGATGCCTCAGATGTTTATCTTCAATCTGTATTTCTGAGCAGTCTTAGAATTTCTCGCTATATTTTACAGGAATGGATGCACAAGTGGCTTATGGCTTCCATCGTCTACGCGATGAAAAACCCTACCTTGCAAGTGGTCCAATTGCAAACAAGGTATTTGATCACTGGAGCAATTGGATGTCTTTTATAAATTCGGTTATCTTGCTTGCTTTAGTTTATTTAATGTTACATTTTTGAGCCAGCAATCTTTATAGGTGAACACAATGGTACCCATGGAGTTTGCTTGGGTATGTACCCATTATCCAATCATTGAACGCCATGTCATATTTTTATATTAATTTATATTAAAATAAATTCAAAAGTTAACCAAATTTTGCCTACGGGGTACCGGTACCCAACCAAACTCCAAGGTACCTAGGAATTTACCATCTTTATATTTTTCAGTGAACTTGGTTACCACAAACGTTTTGATATTGGTGTTAAAAGTCAAATAGCTATAAAGTCTCCTCAAATGATATAATTTTATTCAATAAAAGATTTCTTTTTGGCTGCAGATTATTTATTCTGGTTACAGTTGTACTCAAGGCTGGTTTTTCACACCTTGTACAAGTGATCCAGGTCTAAGGTAAGACCTGCCAACTAAAGTAGTTTTATCCTTGCGATAAATCTGAAAAAGAAAAAAGTTACTGTGATGAATTTTGCTTGTTTTTTCACCTTATGTGAAGTAGATATTGATACACACTTGAATGACACATGCCAAATTCTTGAACATTTCCATTCTGCTAGGATATGCCAATCTGTCAATTTACGTATTGTCATTAGATTCTCCTTTCAATCTGTCAATCCGTGATGCAGCCGCTTGGGTCATGATCCACGATCATAGGAATACTTTGTAGATATTTAACATCGGTTTTGATAATTAATAATGGCAGAGAAGAATTGATACAGTTTAATTTTTCCATTTCCCTCCCTCAATTTCTTGGGGGATATATGCCAATCTGTCCATTTACGAATTTTGTCATTAGATTCCCCTTTCAATCTGTCAATCTGTGATGCAGCCGCTTGGGTCATGATCCACATACCTTGTAGATATTTAACATCGGTGTTGATAATTAATAATGGCCGAGAAGAATTGATACAGTTTAATTTTTCTATTTCACTCCCTCAATTTCTTGGGGGATATGCCAATCTGTCAATTTACGTATTTTGTCATTAGATTCCCCTTTCAATCTGTCAATCCGTGATGCAGCCGCCTGGGTCATGATACACAATCATAGAAATACCTTGTAGATATTTAACATCGGTGTTGATAATCAATAATGGCATAGAAGAATTGATACAATTTAATTTTTCCATTTCACTCCCTCAATTTCTTGGGGGAGCATTTTGCTTGCTCGAAAAGGGGTCTCATTCCTTCCCCAATTTCTTGGGAGAGCTTTTTGCTTGCTCGAAAAGGGATTGTACCAGACGTTGCTTGTAATAAAAAAAAGATTATGTAATTTGTGCACCTAGAACGGTCTCCTTTTCTTGTATAAGAATCAGAAATATGAGGTGAGAAAAGGTCTCTTCTTTCTAGTACTCTTATATCTCTGAAATAACTTTTCTTACTGACACATTAAGTAGTTCATTGCTATATAAATATCTACACTATTAAGCACGGGACAACAAACTTGAGACTAATGGTATCTACTTTGGACTGGTAAATTAGTATTTCCTGTCCAAATTGAATCGCATTCTAGTCTTCTAGTATTGTCAATTTGACTTGTATCCTCTTCTGTATCCTACACGATCACTGTTTCTTAGTTTGTGAAGAAGAAACTAAGACACTGTTAAAGTTATGGCAACAAACCAGTGATCTGCAGTTTCTCACTAGGGATTTCAGCATGGTTGGATGCAGTACAAGTTATCTTCATTTGTAGATATGAAAGATTAACTTGAAATTCATTTCCATGTGACTGAAGAAATGGTTTCTTTAAAATATAGCATGCAGTGCTTTTTACGGTAGTTTCAAAGAAAGTTTTAATTGAGAAATATTTATGGTTAAATCAAGAAAGATGACTTATGTACTAATGTAGTTATCAGAGAAGATCAAATTTACTTTCTAGCCATTTGATCATTTTGCTTCTTTTCAGAGGATTTGTACCTGGCTGGATATTAATATAATTCTCAGCAACTTGGGTTTGATAATCTGCAAAAAATAATAAGCATTGTAAGTAGTTGACTAGGTTTCCAAAAATAAATGAGATGTACATTGTCATCTTTGCAGTTTGACCTGTGGGGCGTGCATCTCCCATAGCGTTTTTCTGTCCAGTGTTCTGACGGCAAATGATTTAGTGTTAGCCTGCAAGAAGATTAGTTTACGTTGAAGGCTAAAGAGATGGTTTCTTTAGCATATAGCATGCAGTGTTATGCCATTTATGGTAGGATTCACATAAAGTCTTAATTGTGAAAATGATATGGTTTAAGTCCAGAAAGATGACATTATGTTATCAATATCAAATTTATCTTCAGGGAAATCTTTCATTTTCTTCTTTTAAGAGGATTTGAGATATGTTGAAACCCACTTCTATGTGTTGATAATTCCGCCTTCATTGCGGTCCACCCCTATTTGCCTAAATTGCGGCCTTTGGTTTCCCTTCATTGCAGCCTCCAACACCTTCATTGTGTTGGCTTTGAGGGGGTGGATTTAGTCGGTTTATAAAGAGGAGGCACTCCTCACCTTACAAGCCGGTTTTGTAAGGTTGAGTTAGGCCCCAAATTTCAACACTATGTGAATTGACAGATGGGTTCTTTAGCATATTGTGTGCAGTCTCATTGTTGGTAAATTCACAGCAAACCTTAATAGAGAAAATTATATGGTTAAATCCAGAATGATGATGTTTGTCGTTATTAGAGAAGATCAAATTTACCTCCAGGGAAATTGTTCATTTTCTTCTTGTAAGAGGATTTGGGATATAGTAACCGGGATGATAGTTGTCATAAAACTTTTGCTATGGTTCTAACTGACATGGATTTACCATTTAATATGAAGAGTCTTGCTAACGAGTGCCCCCAGGGCACTCTTTAAGCGTTCCAAAATAAGAAATTATTCTTTAAAAAAGTCAAATATTTCGATTTCCAATGCATTGAATACACACGTTTTCAAAAATACTTGCCACTTATAGTTCTTAAAGAGTGCCTTGGGGGCACTTCTTAGCATCTCCCTAATATGAATATGAATTTGGCCTTCCTCTGCTTTCATTTTATCCTTTATACGGTTCCTCATATGTGTGTTTTCACTTTTTTGATGTGTATTTTGCTTTAAGAATTAGGAATGATTTGTCTAATTTATAGATTTTAAGTATTTTCTTTTTCTTGTGGTTTGGGTTCATGTCCCCGTACTTTTTGTACCTTTTCTAATTTTTTTATGTATAAATTGTGGTACATTTGCAGGTTAATGAGAGTGGTGCCAACATAGTTGGGATGACTCTCATTTGCCTTTGCATGCCATTTTGTTTTTTTTAAAACGTGTATCTTTTGCCTTAAAAAAACCTTTTCCTATATGGATGATTTCTGTATTTTGGATAATAAGGACAATGGCTGTACTTACTTTACTTAGAATATCCTCACTATATTCATAAACATCCTTTCTGATATTAGGGGACTAAGAAATATTTTGCGGATGCATATCAAAAGGGTTAGTAGCTCAGAGTGGGAGCAAGTTGCAATTCCTAAAAGGTATGTTTCTTATCCTAAAGCATAGTTTCTGTTCTTTATTATCGACTGGTAAACAAATTAATTTTCCAAACTAGCATTATTACCTTTTTACCATGTTATAGTTGTAAGAAATTGTGCATTTCTTCATTACTCGTGGTTTTGGCTCCCTGTTTTAATTCTGCAATTCTAAATTTTTTAGTTTACTGCCTAATGAATGTAATAGAGTGGCAATATCTTTTGTGATGTTTTTGGTTTTATAATGTTTGTTGATTCCTTTCAGTGTAAGGGCAATAGTTGCTTTGAATCTTCATAGCTATGGAAGTGGAAGAAACCCATGGGGTAAACCGAAACCCGAATATTTAGAGAAGGTATTGTATTCGTGTAGCTTGAGATAATACTGGTTGAAGTGATCATTTGAAAGCTATCCTACTCATGTGGGGATGATAATTGAACCCATATAAGGGATACCTGTTAAAATTACTCATGATTACTAGGATTCTTACCCATCAAATGGGTCCTACAGTCTATGCCTGAGTTATTTTCCACAAACTTTTGTGGGTATATATGCTGGTCTGAGTCTGAGTACTAATTTCCCAGCCCAAACAGTATGTTTAATTCGTTTATATTTAAGATTTAAATGATTTTTTTAATAATTTTCAAATTTAAGTTTACACTTTAGTTAATGTTGTTTATTTTATAGTTAATTTAGTATTAAGATTTTAGTTTGTATAAAAACTTGTAATAGATATCTGTGCAATGTACGGGGCGACATTAGGCTAAAATAATATAGCTGTAAAGAGAACAAGCATTAAAACACTTCAATCAAAACAAAAAGAGCAAAGACACATAGTATTCAAATATCAATTCACTCTATTTGTAAACAAAATCTTACTCAAGCTTTGGCAATATTTTAACAATGTCTAGTCAATAAAAAATACGTTTTATTATTTAATTTATAACTAAAAACATAGACAGAAGTCTGTCTGCGCACAGAAATTCAGGTGTATGAATGTGGATATTCAAGTTTCAACTACCTTCTCTTTGCGCTACTCAGTGCTATTTCTACTCTCTTTTTAAATTTCTAGGAATATCCAATTAATATGTGTTACTCGGTGACATTTATAGTGTTATTCATATTTAACGATGTTTGACTGAATAAGCTTTTTGATATACTTCCAGAAAGGCTTTGTTGAAGCTGATGTCGCCGATGGGCGCTTGGAAATATTTGGTCTAAAGCAAGGATGGCATGCATCGTTTGTCATGGTTGATTTGATCACTGCGAAGCACATTGCTCAGGTACCATAGTTTATTGATTGTGTTTTAAGGTAGATTGCTTGATTCTCAAATGCTCAGATGATTCCATCACTGCTGGTGTATGAGAGTGGACACTTCTTAATAATTACTTAAAGGTAAAATTGCTCATGTGATCCCTTAAGTTAATAATTTCACGTTAACCTAATTTCCGGTAATGTTTCAGTCCTTTGTCTTTTTTTTCCCCCCGATTTGATCCTTCACGTTTTTAAATGTCAACATCGTTGTCCTTTTTTAAAAAGAAATCCAAAACCCCACAAAATTTATCAAAAACCACAAAAAACTCCATAAAAAATCCCAGAAATGTAGAAACTTCTTCTTCTTCTTCTTCTTCATTGTCTCCAATCTTGATCTTTGTTAGTTTCGTTATGTTAGGCAAAGGAAAACAAACAATTGTGGTACCCCTTTGGTTCAATCCTCAGATACGATCTAATGCCGAATCAGAGAGCTTTGGTACCAACACTTGGTTTCTAGAATCCCTTTGGCACCAACACTTGGTTTTCCAACAACCCATAAACTAAAATCTTCAACCTGAAAAAAATTCCAAAAAAAATGTCTTCATCTTATACCGAGCACAGTCGATCGGCCCCAACAATTAAAGTAATTTTCTCAAATCCAGCCTTTACTCTTTGGTTTATTTCCTGCCCTAGTTTTCACCAATAGCTTTTAATCTGTTGAAATTTGGGGTCTAACTCATCCTTACAAAAAAGGCTTGTAAGGTGAGGATTGCCTCCACCTTATAAACACATTGTCAGGCCATCACCTATCCGATGTGGGACTCTTAACACACCCCCTCACGACCAGCACTATTGGGCTTGGTTCGTGGACATAAATGGTGGGTGGCCCGATAACGGAAACTTGATAGCAGGTGGCCCAATGGATCTTGGAGAGGCTCTGATACCATGTTAATATTTGGGGCCTAACACATCCTTACAAAACCGGCTTGTGAGGTGAGGATTGCCTCCTCTTTATAAACTCTTCTCAAGAGTATTATCTATCTGATGTGGGACTTGGGTTTTTCCCAATACACCCCCCTCACCCCCAACACTCTTTGGGCTTGGTGCGTGAATAGGTTTAGGCGGCCCTTGAATTCGACAAGCTCTGATACCATCTTAGGAATGGTGGTTGAGCCTAACACAACCCCATAAAACCGGCTTGTGAGGTGAGGAATGCCTCCTCTTTATAAATTCTTAAAGAGTCTTATCTATCCGATGTGGGACTTGGGTTTTTCCCAATATAATCCAACCACACAATGTTATCCTTTTTTATTTTCCGCCCTACTTCTAACACTTCAAAGAAATCAGTGGGAAGGAGAAAATAAAAGTAGAACCCCATTGAGACCGGGTGTGTAGATTGTGGGACCAATAGAGAGAACAGAAGCAATTGAGAGCTAATATGTGTGAATCTTACAATTTTGGGGTTCTGTTATGACCCACAAGGAATGAAATCTGGATTTTGTATGAAGGTTTATGTTTATTTATGAGTTTGCTAGGTTTTTAGATTTTTAATGTATAAAAGGATAACAATGCCAACATTTAAAAACATAAAGGAGTAAAATGGGAAGAAAAAAAAGAAGATAAAGGACGAAAACATTATCTGAAATTAAGTTGACGACCGCATGGACAATTTTGCCTATTTAAAAATACTACACTCTTATTTCTCAATTTTTGTTTAAAAATTCTTTCCAATCAGCGTTTGTGTTGATCATCTTCACTTTCTTGTAGATGCTGATAGATTATGATAGGATACTAGATATGGGCCTTAGTAAAGATATTATATTTGAAATATATAATAAAGATGAACTTCTGTTAAAGATATGGACCATGTCTAGTATCCTATCGCAGACACTTGGCTTTGTGAAATAACTATCTCTGAATGCCGAACTTCTGTTTACATCTTTCAGGCAGCAGCTATTCGATTGGAACTCAGAGGTGGAGGGTGGAAAAATGCCTATTTGCAAATGGATGGAGAACCCTGGAAACAGCCATTAAGCAAGGACTTCTCGACATTCGTGGAGATAAAGAGGGAGCCTTTCCAGTCACTTGTGGTTGATGGATCTTAGGTATGGGCTCACCTTTACATGAAAAATTTGAAACTACGAATCTTCCCCTTTTGCTGTGTTATTGTGAAAATTATAGTAGCAGTTTATGAATAGGGGAGAGTAATTCTTTGATGGTTTCCATAGATGGTTTTCGTGGAAGGCATGTGTATTATATGTTATCCTGGGTATTGATGCTCATTTTTTTTTTTTACGGAATTAATTATTATTGTAAAAAGATCTTATTCTTTTACTTTGATAAGGAAATCTTGTTTTCATCGTCTTTGGAGCGAGTTACATTACCAGCTATTCGTGGAATTGACTTAAAATGAAACGGTTGAAGAGAGCTTACATGTTTATGACTATATCCGTAGATTAAGCTCTGTTTGATGAGGCTTAACTATTATTATTAGATGCCTTATATTGTATAAGCTCATTTGATTGGACTTGGATCATCTCCCAATTTCTCTCCTTCCCTCTTCTGACTCTATCACCCTCTTAATCATATTCTATCTCTTCATTAAAAATAAAAAAATAATAACGAGAGGGATTAAGATTAAGAGAGAGATAGAGTTAAGAGAGGATCCAAAATGCATGTGATTAACTAGTCAAGAGACCCGTGTGACATGCACGGGAGAATACTGAAAATTTGGCTGTGTAACACGTATTATATACGTTAAAAGTAATTGTGTATTTTTTTACGTTAAAGTAATAATTATATATTTTTTCATTACAGTAATAATTATATAATTTCAAGAGTAATAATTTTTTCATTAGAGTAATAATTATATAAAAATTATCCTTTCATTACAATTTCTTAAAACACAATTATCCCTTTTTTTTTTACGTTAAAAGTAATAATTGGTAAAAAAAAATTCTTAAAAAAAAGACAGCTAATAATTGTGTATTTTTTTTACGTCAAAGTAATTTTTTTTTGGCAGTATTGTATATTTTTTTTTGACAATTTACTTCTTCTTTTTGACAAAGTATTATATTTTTTTTCCTTCACATGAGACAAACTTTTAAGGAAACAATATTTGAAATGATAAAAGTGAGTGTAAATTAGTGAAGGTTGTTAACTTGTACCTTAGTAATACTTATAAAAATGAGTGTAAATAATTAAGTGGGTGTAGGTTGTTAACTTGCACCTTAGTGTTTTTAGGTAGGTGTAAGTTAGCAACCCCATATATAAAAATTATGATGTAGACATAAATATTCATTGGCAACCAAAAATAAACCAACATTACTTTTTTTTTTTGTGGTGGTCGAGGTTTGAACCCCACACCTTACATATTTTATACATTGTTCATACCAACTGAGCTTAACTGAGCTAAGCTCAGTTGCATTACATAAAACATCATTCAATTATGATAAAAAAAACATCATTCAATCATGCATTAAATGACCATAGGAAAACAATAATGACAACTCAAATATTCCATAGATAAAAAAGAAATGAAGCAAAAAAATTTAAAAATTCCTTGGCAGTAAAACCATGAAAGTTTTTGGATAGCTCCACTGTAAGTAACTAAAAAATTGTAAATAGTCCACATTAATAAAGTAAAGCATGACGGATATAATATAGAATTAAAGTAATTGTTAACAAAACTATTATTACTTGGTTTATAATCGTTCTAAAGGTTATCGAAATATTTATGGATAAACAACATTGATAGTTGAAGCGTAAGTTTTATCATCTTTTTCTAAAATCAACAATTTTAATCATATTTTAGCGGCTACTTTGGAAGCAACAACATATAGTTGTCCATGTGTAAACACCGGCCGACGTAGATACCACCCTACCTTAGACAATAACTGGTCTTGATTTTTGTTTATTGTTGTAGCAAAATACAGTGAGGTAGGAAATTGTCTTGAACATTTGAATGAAAATCCAGAATCAGAGAGAACCAAATCCATCCTTTAAGTTAAGATCCTTTGATCAATACTCTTGCCTGTAATGGCAGTAGCCGTAATGACATTTTTTTTTAAGGTGAGATACTTGCAACCTTGTCCCATTGCATAAACCATTCATTTGATGGATATTTCTTAACAACATAATAGGATCACCAACCTTCAAAGCCAAATGATGGTTTGCTATACCAGAATATTTTATATCATTTAGAAACTCGGAAGTAAATCAATCACCTTGAATGTCATAATCTCATCATATTTGCAAGGGGTTTCAGAACTTAAATATTGTTTTTCATCACCTTTTATCAAAGGCAAAATACAGTCATTGATTTGTTCAACACAATCAAGAGTTGGAACAAGAATTGTTTTTTCAAATATGCTTTGATCGGCAAGATCATTTGCCATAAAGATTGCGAAGGATTATCACACTGAGTAATGCACAAATCTTCTAGTATATCGAGGTGACACTTTCCATCTTTATCCGCAATCCGCTTCCATTTCACCATCACCAATTTTCAAAATCCAATCAAAAATATTATTTTAACTCAATTAAACTTCGACTTGTCCCATCACCACTCAATCTCATGTTTCTTGTAAGCTTTAAAACCTTGCAACTATCCCAAAGGATGGAAGAGTTGATAGTTGATTTCATGATATCAAGTCTAGAACCCTTTCTAACCAGATGTAAAATTTTTCTAAAATATTCACCCAAAATGACAACTTTACCTTCAAATGGTTAATCCAAGTTTTCCTCCCCTTCAACTCTCATCAAACCGCGCATCGTACGATCAAATGCCTCAAAACAGAATCTATCAAACATTGGAGCCTCATCTCATATAAACAAACTTGCTTGTCTTAGCAACTTATTTGATATTCTATAGGCTTATCGTTTATTTTAAATATAAAAATTGTCACAATTAAGAAGGGCATGAATGGAAAAGAATATTACTACTCCTACAGAATGGGAGTAGGAACTTTAAGAATATTACACTGCTTTCTTGAAAATGTAAAACAACAATCAGTTTGAGACAAATTGATTTTGCTAAAACCACCAATAGAATGGTCCGGAGGGAGTAACCATTTCTAGTAGCAGTGTTTATCTTCATAGAGTTGGGTTTTTTTTTTTTGGTAGTGTATAGAGTTGGGTTTTCTATAAATACACACAATACAACCTCGATGTACCAAATTCCCTTGCTGCGAGTTATACTTACAAGTTACAATGATTGCTAAATTTTTGGTTATGCCATACATGAAACATACAAGCAGAAAAAAAATATTGGTAGGCAAAAGTTGATTTGCAGAAAAATTTGGCTCCAAAATTAATGCCATTCAATTTTTGTCTTGAGAGAAAGATCAAGTCACAAAAAGTTGTAGCACTTTGTAACATGTAAATTTGCCACTATAACCACCAATGAATCAAATACGTCTTACACACTCAAAAATAAGAATAAATATTTATTTGAGTTGGCTACAACACAATTGCAGACAACAAAGAATTGCGCATATTTGCAGCCTAACACAATAAAAGATTTTGTGTCCTTCAAAAAAAAAAAAAAAAAAAAAAATTTAAAAAAACTAAA
>Ga0228710_1007689_pt1 | contig 15814 bp, 7 predicted proteins | sample MedpolnodulmetaG_FD_177995 | JGI IMG/M metagenome (GOLD analysis project Ga0228710, IMG submission 177995) | Root nodule microbial communities from Medicago polymorpha collected in Santa Monica, California, United States - pink nodules | ecosystem: Host-associated > Plants > Roots > Nodule... | reverse complement strand
CTATAGGAATAATCTAGCACCATCTAGGTATTTACTTAGCTAGAAAATTCTAGTAATTGCATTTACTTTCTTATGCATTAAGATTAGAAGCCTATAAAAGGCACATGCTTGTACCATATTGAATTATTTCGGCAATAAAATTAGTGTGTGTTCAAAGAAATTCTCCATTGTTCTCTTAGTTATTACTTTATGAGTTTGTGTCCCACTGATATCATATCTCCCTAATTATAGATCACGAAGATGCTTCAGCAAAAACCAAAAAAACAGATCCTGATTATGTTCATAATCTTTCTATACAAAGTGAGCCAAAACACTAAATACAAAATTATAGAAATTTACAACAGTATATAAGTAACGGAATTAGGGTTTAGGGTTTGAATTGATTTGTGCTTAATATATATCCGTCACATATGAAATTAATATCTACATTAAGCCGCATATCAAACCGTAGACCGTTACCAAAGCCATTATAAGGGAATGGTCCGTGCCAGTCGCCAAATCCAACGTTAGAACATCATTACTCAGAACAAACCCGGATGAAGACTGTTTTTGCTTTGCCTCTGCAATGATTTCTCCATCTTTGTTTACTATCCGAAATGCAATTGCTGCTGCTTTACCAGTGCTTATTCTTTCTATGCACAAATTTTTGGACCATCTTTCTAATCTGGCAAGCTACTTTCCCTGATATAACCCTATGACATCTTTTAACTTTGAACCATGCATATGGTTGCTCCTCTTTGCTTCTAAAATTAGAATTGTTGCAGTGTTTGTGGCCTCCCAGCATCCAAAAGCAAGTAATCTCTTTTTGATGGTGCAGAGTAGATTGCCTTGTAGATCCATGAGATTCACTTCTCTTCTACCTTTTTTGTCATAGTTATCAACGTCATAAACGATGTTACCATTTGAATCATAGACAGTGCAACCATTAGAGTGTAGAACAAGTGATTTCATCCATACAGTATATCTTTCTCTTTTGTTAGAGATAAGACACTGATGATGAGTCTCAGAGGACGTTGTGGATTCTTGTTCTTGAGGATAAATTTTGGCCATTCTTTGTAAGTATTGTGATTGTGAATAATGCGATATTGGAGAGGAGCTAGTTAGAGTTGTGTTTATGTGCGTGTGTTGAAAGAATAGTTATGACCAACTTATTTATATATGCCTATTGAAAGGCCCTACTAACTTGGCTGTTTCTTGGAAGCGCCTTTTGGAGATTATTCATTTCATTATCATACCACTCGTGGAAAAACTGCTTCAAATTAGTTTATTACTAACCGAATTAAAAATAAAAGAAAGAGAGAAACATACAGTTTCGAATTTCATGGAAATCATGGGTGGTCATGGTTTTAGTAGTCAATAGGAATTAGTCATGAGATATTCGGTAGTCGCCATATTAAGCATTTCCGGATTCAAAAACCAACTTGTCCCAATTTGTTTTTTTTTTGGTAAAAGAAACTATTCTTACACCTGCGACTATAGAGACTAACTAAAATAACTTAAGTTGTTGACCTTCGTCAACATAAGGTTTTTTCGTACGTATGAATTAGAAATTAAACCTTCGATAAAAATGGTTGCACCATGTTGATAACTTCTAGTTTTTAGTTTATTATAATATTTTAGAGTTTAAAGCTTAATGGACGTTACAAATTACAATCATGCTTTATATGGATTGAGCACCAATTTGTCTTCTTACATCATTAAAAGTAGGAGGCTGCTTTCATAAAAAACACATGAACAGATGGAACTTAGCCATCCTATTTCTATTGAAGCTCGAAAGAAAAATCTATTGAAGCTAGTATAATTAATATTGCAACTATTTTCCATGTCACTCAAATACCAATTCCTTTCATAATTGGTTAATTTTTTATAATACTTTTAAAAAATACTAACAAGTATCTTCAATAATAGAGAATAAAAGAATAACAATATAAAATTAGTTTTTCTTTTTAAGAGTAACATTTTTTAGTTAATTTTTCATTTTAAAATTGTTAACGTAATCATACATTAACATTTGTGTTAATAAAAATATGATTCATAGTCCTGAAATATAACTCAGTTGATAGCTACAAGGACAATTTTATGTAGGGGTCGGGGTTTGAACATCGGGCTCTCCACATATACATTTAAAATGTGTGAACCTCAACCACTTGGTTATTTGACAAAAAATAAAATAAAATAAAATAACATGATGCATAAAAAGAATGTTGTTAATCTAATGTGTCATTTTTCGGTCAGATGAGTCAAAGACTAAAAAGTAAGGGATAAACAAACATGGAACAAAAATTTATTTTTTATTCTTTGTGTGTGCGTGTGTGTGACTGTGTGAGAGAGAAAGAGAATAGACTTCAAATTGGGAGGCATAAATGGAAAGTGAATTTGTATCCTAATGGCATCCAACGGTTTATAAAACAGGTCATGCTAACTTGAATAAGGCCACAAATTAAGAAATTAAAAAAAAAAATTGTATTGAAAAAATGAATGATTAACCTTTGAAAATATAATATTTCTTTAAAAAAAAAAAACTTTGAAAATATACCTTTTTAATATACAATTTCTAAAGAAATATTTCTATTAGCTCCTTTTAAATTTGCGTCTTTAAGGACATAAGTTAAGAGTTTTCTAAAGCAGCCTAAAGCTAACACAACTTAGTTGTTAGGATGTATTAATTAAGAGTTCAAATTCTATGGTGTAGGAATTTCACGTAGTAAAACGACTTTAATCGTTTATTTGAGATCAGATAGTTAAGAACGGTTACTAGTTGGGGTGTAAGAGCATGAATTTCATTTTGTTTAGTTTATGAGTTTTTGACTTTGAATTTGAAATTCTTATATTTGCAATTATTTAACATGCACTTATGAAAACGACCTTTCGATTTCCTTTTTGTGGCATTCACTTTCTTTAGCTGAAAAGTAATTTGAAGAACAAAGCCATAGATAGTAGATAGGATTGAAAACTAAAAACAACTTTCGAATTAATTTATCGCACTTCATTTCCAATTACTATAATGGTGGCTCTTGTTGTCATTGTAGTGCAGACAAGTGCTTGCCTTTGCTCTTGTGTTTTTATCTGTTAAAATAAATGAATTAATTAATTAATCTCGGTGGTGGAAGTGGATGTCATGAACATAAAATGTAGAATATTAATTCTTTTTAGTTGTATTTTATTGTATACACAGCATAATTAGTCATTATCCTTTTTCAGAACAAGGTGGGTGTTAGGTAGACATAATATGCATTATGTGAATAAATTATATCATGCTCAAATTCTTGTTCTTGTTTTAAGGAATTTATAATTTTAATTTGTTTTACTCCTAAACTCAAGTTACAATAATTTTTGGGGTGGGCCAATTTTTGTAATGGGTAAATTTATATTTTTTATTTGTTAAGTCAAGTGATAATTATTATTGTTTATGAAACATGATTTATAATGGTGTTTTAAGGATATTTTAACATAAATATTATATAATTTTTTCTTTAAAAAAACATAAATATTATACAATTTGTATTATATCACACATATACTTTTTAACCCTTTTAATCGTAAAAAGAATTGTGCTTTATTCACACAAATTGTTTATGAGAGCTAAAGCATTAGATATATATAGCTTGGACCCATGATATTATAGACATTGGATTAATTTGTAAGCAAAATAATACAATACACCATGTACATATGATTATCATATTTACTCTCTCCAATATTTCCGCTTCCCATTTTTGATAACCCGTTTTTTTTCTTTTTCCTGGGATTGAATCAAATTCATAATTGGAAAGACTCACACCACTGTTTATGCTCCATATCCTAGATCCCATCCAAATTGTACCACCACAACCTTAAACCGGCGGTGCAGTCACCATCCATCATTTAGCCTCCGAAGATTCTTTTTTTTTTCTTTTCAAGTTGCAACATAACAAGATTTTACTCAAACAAGTTGGAAGAACTTGCACAAAATTTTACCAAATAATTGATTATTCAACAAATTGCTTTTTCCAGAAATTAATGTTGAAATTAGAATTAACAAAATTCCAACAACATAGTGAGATCCATAGCATGCATGATGCAGGAGACCAAAATTATTAATTACAAGAAGAAAATTTTGGATTAATCTTTGGTTAGCCATGAATGGTGGACCATTGGGTTTAGAGGGGAAAAAATGAGAAGAAAATTGGTATATTTTTTCTTTTCATTTGGGGAACAGAGAGACAAAGAAGGTGCAACGAGAAGATAGAGTTGGGGGTTTGGGGCTGGATTTGATATGGGTAGACCATAATAAGATCTGGTGTATAGTCTAATCAAGCCATGTAAAAAATTGGTCCATGATGAACCTAAATTTTTACTGGTCCATTTTATACGGAACCTTAGGGTACAAGCATGCACCAATTCGAGAATCCCCTTAATGGACTTTTTAATAATTTAATAAAAAAACGTAAGAAATGAAAAAAAAGAGCACAGCAAGAGTAGAACAGGTAACATGAAGCAATGGAGAACTTGGGCTAACCGCTGGAACACTCTTCCGCAAGATGCAATATATATAATATACAATCATATTATAATTTTTGTGTATACCTATTAAAAATTATTTTTTTTAGTGTTGGGGTGGGCCGTGGCCCATCCTGGCCGCCACTGATTTTGTTTAAAAATTCATCATCTAGTTTAGATCGTAAATAACATAACAAATAGGAATTCTTGTAACTAATCAAATATAAAAATTGGGCTCCAAATAATTTAAGATTTATATATTTTTCACATACTTGCTTGATATGATTGTTTATTTGGTTCTTTGGCTTTCATTAATCAATTTTAGTTCAATGTGTGCAGTTTGAACCTCACTATCTATTGCAATTAAAATGAAGGAGCTGTGACTTTTTTTTCTTCAAAGAATGAAGAAGCTGAGACTTGAATTGGCGTACATTAAGACTCATGAAGGTACACAATCCGTTGCGACAAACTTGAAATCATGTCAAACATGTCATGCGCGTTGACTATATACTACTATAAACAACCATTGGGCTGTTAAAACTCAAAATTTGGGCCCAAAAAATGTGAGGTCCGACACTGTAGAGCTGGTTGCACACCCTCCAGGTTGGGACTGTCTAGAACAAATTTAGCAACTTTGTGCGTAACAAATTCACAATCAAACCAAAGAACATATATACTGTTGAGCGTAACTTATATATTATCATGTTTTTTTAATGGCAAAATCTCATTATCATATATCAAGAGAAGGGAGAAAAAAATGTAAAAGAGGGTTTTCAGCACAACCTCATGTGTGTAGTGCACATTGTCCAATGTGAGACACATTTGTCGGCTATCTAGATTCGTGGACATCACGTGTGAGATGCATGACACCAAGATTTGAAACAAATTTAAAGTCGTTTCTTATTCTTTTATGAAGAATCTCATGAAATTAAAGGATAAAACTTTTATGAAACTTAGATGCTAAGAGTTGAGGATCTTTGAGTGGAATTCAAAGAGTTAGAAATATGTGAATCTTGAGAAATCAGAAGAGGAGACTCTTGAAAAATGACTGATGCCTTTTGAGGAAAGATTCATATATTGGTAACACTTGAGTATAAGAGATTTGTAAGCAACTTGATCGTGAATCTTGATAGACCAGAATGTGGGATCTTTAAAAAATCAAATGCTAAGTGTTAGTTCTTTTTAGTATAAATTTTAGAGTTGAGAAACAGTTTGTCTATTAAAAGTCGACTTCTAAAAGAATCAATATTAGTACTTAGTAAAAAAAGAAAAGGAAATGCTACTTATCCCAAGAAAAATAATCACGAAAACATCACGACTATACAAACTATAATACCCTTCTCCAACTCTTTTTTTTCCAACCACCCATGTATTGTGTATATAGGCCATATCCAACGGTTACACTACGTCAAAAGAAAATCAAAATTAATAGTCACCTAAAGACATGCTCCCCACCGAAAATGGAAGAAACACACTATATGGATAAACACGTGTTATGCTTTTTATAATATGCATTGACGACTATATTGGCATCTAAAAAGGTCACATTATTGTAATGCTATGTCTATATTAATCACATCACGTTCACATGTCAATGTTGTTGTCCTCCAGCTGAAAAATAAAATAAATGTCCAAATGAAAAAAAGGAATGGTTAGATGAAACAATCTTAAGGACATAAAAATGGAATATAGGGGATTGATTAAATCATGTATGGGAAACTAGGACCCCACAGGTGTCTTACTGCTCCTGTATGGACAACATTGAAGCATAGCACGCCAATATGGTTAATGCAGCTTTTGTGGTTTGAAAAGGATTATACACCTTGTCTAGTGGTTAGGGTGTTAAATCTAAATATCAGTGTTTTTATCCGACGGATCATATACTTTTGTCTAATTGTCTAACACTCTTGCAATGTGAATTTACCCTTTCATACAGCTGAAAACCAGGGTGCCGATCACACCATCTAGTTAACTTAATATTGTTGTATATTACTCCTTCCATCCCAAATTATATGATGTTTTGAACATTTCACACATATTAAAAAATATATAATTAATTTTGTATGAGAAATAAATATTATAAGTTATTTTACAAAATTATCCTAATTAATTGACGGTATGAGAAAGATAAATTAAAAAATTGAAAGAAGATATAATAATAAATAGTTAAAGATAATAAGAAAAATACCATTAATGTTTCATTAGTATTGTAAAACGACATTGTATAATTTGAAACAAATTTTTTTTTTCAAAACGACATATAATTTAGGATGTGATCAGACATAGATTCACACGTGTTATTGTTGTAAAAAAAATTTCTTACAGTTATTGTTGTAATTGAAGTGTGAATAATAATAAACCATATGGAAATTGAGAGAACAAATAAATGATATTGAAGACACAAAATCCATGCATATGTACCCTATATCTAAGTGATTTGGGTCAAGATGTTGTGTTAAACTGTCAACTCTTACTTCAACCAATTGATTTAGAGCTCCACATTGTTTTCTCTTTCAAAGTACTCCATCTAGTTCAAGTTTGCTCTACGCAGTTGTTGGTAGTTAACCCTATAAACTTGACAAGATTTTTACTTGAGGGCGAGCAGGGACATATTGTGTGGTAAAATGAAAGTGTGGAATTGTGAAAAGTTTTCACGCTCATTGATTGTCTATAGTCCATTTTTTGCGAATCTTGAACTGAATAAAAAATAATGCAATTATCTATCATGAACTCATACCAATTAGGGTTTCATGCCTCGAATCAGTGTTTAAATTTTGACAATAAAAGATGTTTGATTTAGTGCCGCAAGTACCCGAATAAGATTACCTCTAATAAAAAAAAAAACTATAATAAACAAAATTAATAAAATTACATGCCAAAGATACGTAAAAAAAAAACTCATGCCAAAGATCAAATATACAATAAATTCTAGTAACTTCTTTCTGTGAACAATATATGTGCACATATACATGTCTCTAGTTATAGATCTTGATGATGCTTCAGTAAAAAAAGATCTTGATGAAGTTCATGATCTTTTTACACAAACTGAGCCAAATACTAATTACAAAACTTTAGATAATTTACAAGACATTGTGTCAAAAAAAGAAGAAAATTTACAAGACTGTAAACCATCGGAATCGTGTACAAAAGCGAAAAGTTTCCCGAATGAGGGCTCTCAAATGAATTAAATTGTGCCTAATATCTGGCATATATGAATTGAATATCTACATTAAGCCGCATATCAAACCATAGACCGTAATCAGAGCTATTATTAGGGAATGATCAGTGCCAGCCGCCAAATCCAAAGTTAGAACATCATTACTCAGAACAACCCCGGATGAAGACTGTTTTTGCTTTGCCTCTGCAATGATTTCTCCATCTTTGTTTACTATCCGAAAAGCAAATGATTTTCCTATACTCATTCTTTCTATGCATAAATTTTGGGATCCCACTTTAATCTGGCAAGCTATTTTCCCTGATATAACCTTATGACATCTTTTAACTTTGAACCATGGTTGCTCCTCTTGGCTTCTTAAACTTGAATTATTGCAATATTTTTGGCCTTCCCAACATCCAAAAGCTAGTAATCTCTGCAAAATTTGATTCAAAATTAATTAATAAACTAATTAATGAATGGTTGATCAAAGATATATGGTTTATATATCATATTATTATTAATTAGCTAGCAGAGTAGTATGATGTAGTACCTTTTTGATGGTGCAGAGAACATTTCCTTGTAGATTCATGAGATTAACTTCTCTTCCACCCTTTTTGTCATAGTTTTCAACTCGATAAACGATGTTACCATTTGAATTATACACAGTGCAACCATTAGAGTGTAGAACAAGTGATTTCATCCATACAGTATATCTTTCTCTTTTATTACAACTACCGATGAGACAATGATCATGGGATTCAGAGGATGTTGTGGATTCTTGATGAGGATAAACCTTTGTCATTCTGTGATAATTGTGGTTAATGTGATATTCGAGATGTGAGCAGCGTATTTATATCACAATTATAGGTCCTACTAATTTGGCTGTTTCTTGGAAGCACCTTTAATTTTGAGATTATTAAGTTGAATATGATAGCACTCGTGGAAAAAGTGCTTCAAAATTAATTAGTTAATTACTAGTAACAGAAACAAAAAGACTTACGTGGTTCTCAAACTTCAAATCCTTGGAGTTTTCAACCAACTTCTCTTATAAGTTATAATTACTTACTATAATATAATACGATAATTTAAAGTTTAAACCTAATGGATGTTACAGTCATGGTTTATGTAGATTGAGCACTAATCCATCTTCATATCATTAAATATAATCTTAAAAAATACCGCCTAATAGTACGTAGAAGGCTGCTAATTTCATAAAAAGCACGTATGAAAACATGAAATATGGCAGTCTTAATTCAATTGAAGGAGGCTGATTTCATAAAAATACATAAGAAAAAAAATGAAATTACGCTGTCCAATTCTATTTTCTTTTTCTAAAAAAATATTCTTGTAGAAAATATCGAAAACAACACAAATTTAATATTGTTGAAATTGAAAAATGATAATTTGTGAACAAACTCACAGCACTTGAATTATTAGAATAAAACGGCAAAATGACTACAAATTTGATAAAATCAAGCTAATATTGAAACACAAGTCATTAATTGAATTTGTAATGGATTCAAGCTTATACGTCAATTTGAACCAAACGAACACCACAATAAGATGGAAAATCAAACAACATTGCACCAAGACGATGAAGACGACGAACAATACAATGATGCGCTAAGACGACGAAATTACATAATAGCAACAATGAAAAACTACATCTATATGAAAATAATTTATTTAAAGAAAAGGAGATTGAATAACCAGGGTATAAATCAAGGCTTGCGGCAAAAGTTATCGGTTATGTAACCTCCTCAATCTGAGGGAAAAAGAAGAAGATGAAGGGTACTCCTTATGTAAATGGGGTAGGAAGCATCATGTATGTCATGGTTTATTATAGCAGGTCAGACTTTGCATATGCAATTAACATAATGAGTTAGCTTGTGGAAAATTTGGTTCGAGTTCATTATTAAGATTTGAAGTGGATATTAAGATACTAAAACGAATCATTAAATGGCGGTTTAAAATACACAAGAGCAACTCAAGAGGAAAATGCTTTGGAGGGTTATGTAGATGTGAAACTATGCACGAAATCTAGACACTAGAAAATCCTTATTGGGATTTAGGTTTACATTGTTTGGAACGACTACTAGCTTGAAGGAAAATGCTAGGAATTTGAGCAGAGGTCGTTCAATATTTTTGAAGAGCTTTATCACATTTTCGGGGTTGTGGATGTCACCTCACGTATGGGCCAAAATGTGAGGTGGCATGGTGTACTTATGTCAAGGGTCTAACCACCAAGAGCAGGGAGCTAGGCGTCAGGCACGTTTTCTGCATCATATAAATTCAGTGTTCGGATTCTTTTCTATCTAATCTTGTAAGAGCAAAAGAGAGAACTTTTAGAAAACTTAAAGAATAAGATTTGAATGTTTTTGGGTGAAATTCTAGAGTTGATAAATACATTTTAAACACCTTATATAGTGAGATCTCATTGGAGGATTGATTAAAGTTTTCTCTTTTGATTTTTCTTAGGATCATCTATTGAGTTGAGAGGTTTGAAAAAAGGGTTGGAAATTCAGGTTTCCTCTTGAGATCTCTCGAAGATAATATCTTGTAACATATATGCATCTCTTAAAAAGACTTATTCATAGTGGATTGAAGAGCAACCCTCTTCTAAATGTAGGTCAATTTGAACAGAACTGAGTAAACATGATATTGATGTTTTGTTCATTTACTCTCTCATCTTTACTCTTTAGTTTGATTGTGGATTTACTTTACATATTGTTGCTTGTTATTGTTTGGAGTGTTTGGTTTTTTGTTGACGTTATTATTTACTCCACGTCTTTGTTGTTATTGGTTTTGACAAAGAATTAATATTCATAACAAAAGCTAATTTTTAAAATAGAAAATGCAAGTATAATTAATGCAATTATATATTTTTTTCATTTCACTTTTCATATACTATAGCAATTTCTTTCGTAATTGTTTAAAAAAATTATAATGCTTTTTGCTAATAATTTTTAAAAGTATTTAATATTACAAAATATAAAACAATTAATTTTTGTTTTAAAATTTACTACTTTTTGTTTAAAATAGCTTGGAAGTGATAAAGTATGATGAATATGCGGATTCAAACCCACATTAGAGCATATCAAATACACTCATAGCTCTTACCATCACAATTACAATAACTACACATCATTATGTTGTTGAACTTGAAAATTAGTCGAAATATCAACTAATATCTCTCATTCGTGATTCTCTTTCTTCAAACGATTATGCAAAGGAAAGAACTTTGTTCATCCGTTGTGGTTCCTTAGCTATTTCAAATCGTGTTAAATGTGGTGATTTGTGGGTGTTTAAGCTATTGAACTAAAAAAAATGCATAAAATAAAAAAATAAAGGCTAAAAGAATAAAAATGTGTAAAATAGCTTGCTTGATTAATTGTGTGCATTGAAGTTTTTTTCAAGTTCAATATTTATAGGTAGACACTAGTTCTAATGGCTAACATATCTACAGAAATTAACCTTGTTCAGCTATTTCCACGGATAATGTGTAAATCGTTGCTATGGATACGTGGTGCCACACATTTGGTTTGATTCTCCAGTTTCGCAACAGTTTTTGTTGTTCTTATCCATACATGATCATCTTCCTTGAAACGTGGTTCCTTGCTCTTGGCTTTCTTTGATTAATGGTGCTATAAACATTGAACATGAGTATGATTCTCAATTGTCAAGTTTTACCGAATTTTGACTAATTCTAACACCTCCACGACCTTCTTAGATCCCGGTAGACTTGAAAAAGATATGATTAACTCGTACTTAATTATATTTCCATCTGCCTATCCTACAATCGGCTGAGGAAAGTTTGTCATACCTTAAATCATTTGTTTGTCAATCTCAGCTAGTAAGTTGTTTATTTTTAAGTGTAAACACATTCATTTACATTTATCTTAACAAAAAGATTTGAATAAATAAAATTAGAGTCCTCAGTAACCTAATGTGTCATTTTCGTGAGGTGAGTCAAAGACTCAAAAAGCAAGCTACAAAATTCGGGGAAGTGGAATTAGCTACAAAAAGTAAACTATTATTATGGAACAAAAATAGATTTTTGTGTGGGTATGTCGTGTGTGTGAGAGACTAAACTTCGCAGGAATAAGTGGAGAGTGTAATCACCATATTCCATTAAAGCACATTATAGGAGATAGATTGGTCATGGGTAATTGCACACCCAAAAATTTAAAAAAATGCTAAAGATTGTCATGTTTCTTTTCTTTTATAATAGGGTAATTGTCACAAAAAGAATGATATCATCATTTTTTTTATCCCATATCTTTTACACTAGAGATTAATTTTTTTTGGAGTAAAATAGAATAACAATATGTGACAAAATCTTATCTCAGGAGATTTAACATATCAATTTTTGTTTTTAATACAACTTTAATTGTTTATTTTTAATCGTACTTTTAATTAATGTTATGGACATCATTTTAAGTTATTATTCTCTATTTTATATTTATGATAATGGAATCATCATCAATAATTAATATGGACAATTGGATAAAGTCAACGGTCTATTCTTTCATTTATCATCTACATTTTAATCTTGTGAAATAGTGAAATGTGACAAATATTGTGCGACATAGTAAGTACTACTATATAATATATTTTCATGATGATAAACAAACAAAAAATGTTTTTCCTCTAAATTACTGAATAACATTTTTTTATAAAATCCTTAACAAATTTGCCTTTAGTTTATATGTTTCTGACTTTTACTTAAAGTGTCTATACTACCAATTATTTATTTTTTAGTCGTCTTTGATTGCATAACTCAATTAGTTTGTAATAACAGAGAGAAAGTCTTACATGGTCATAGAACCAAGAAATGGTATTTGGTCACAACCAACCATATTATGACACCTCATAAAGATTCAAGAGAGAGAAAAATTGTTATTAAAATTAAATGAAAATCATAAAAAAATTAAAAAAAAGAAAAAGTAAAACCAGAGAGAGGGGACGGTGATGGCCTCTTCTTAATTCCGGCAACGTCTGCTCTGCCGCCAGAAATCTCTCCACCTCCGCCTGACACTGCACCTCCCTCCGCTGACATTTCATTTTTTAATGAAATCCCAACCGAACCACCACCCCCTCCGGCCAACAACCAGAATCTATCGTCACAGTTCGTTCGAATCATCACGTCGTCGTCGCCTTCTCCGTCTTGTTTCAGGCATGGTCATCATTAGTGACACTTCTTATTCCTCGGTGTTTTGGAGTCCATCTTCACTCTCTGGTTTTTTTCTTCTTCTTTCACGTTTTCCATTTCCTCTCTCTCCCCTCTTTAAATGTGATGAGGTGTCAATTATTGGTTGATTGTGATTAAATGCAAGTTTTTGGTCACATGACCAACTAAGAATTATTGAAGAAGATATATTACACTATACAAAAGTCAATGGAAGTTTGAATTTAGGATTCTTCACTTATTCACTTTAGTCAAATAACATAGCTAGTAACTAAAATCTCAGATTTTAAGTGTGAATAACTAGAGAGTCGCATGTTCACAAGTGCACCCTGCAATCGTATGCTCTTGCAAGTAGAACTAAGTTATATAATTATAGGACTACACTACTGTAATTATTGAATTATGGAAACGACTTTCCTTTTCGTGGCATTAGCTGAAAAGTAATTTTAAGGATAAAGCCATTTAGATAGGACTGAAAACTAAAAACAACTTCGAGTTTAACGGAATCCATTTAGGGTTGACCTAGTAGTTTGGTTTGAGATCTTGAAGTTTGCTCTTTTTAAAGTATCGGGTTTGATTCTTTTGGTGTCAAATTTGGTGGACATGTCCATTAAATGGGGCCCTACAAGTGGACAGTGGAATCGGTCCCTTCAAATTAGTAGATTCTTGGATCAAATACAAAGATAAAAAAAAAAAATTCCAAATTTAACGTAGTTAATTTTCAATTACCATAATGGTGGTTGTTGTTGTCATTGTAGCGCAAACAATTGCTTGCCTTTGTATAGTTATCTGTTAAAATAATGTATTAATTCATCATCGGTGCATGTCATGAACAAAAAATGTAGTATGTATAAACAGCATAATTATTCATTGTCTTTTGGGAACAAAGTGGGTATTTTATTTTATTTTTAAGAAGGGAACAAAGTGGGTATTAGGTAAAGATAATATGGATTATGTGAATAAGTTATCTTATGCTCAATTTTTATTCTGATAAGGTTATCTGAAAAATTATATATCAATATTTTCTCAAAGAATTTATAAATTTCCATTGGATTCATGCACATATTATATATTTATGAGAAAAGAGATAAGTACAAAAATTTAAAATAATGTTTTTTTAGGGGAAATTTTAAAATAATGTTATACAATAAAAATAATGCATTTGTATATTTTATTGCAATTTACAATATGTTTTATAAATATTTTTGAAAATTAAATAATGTAAAAAATATTCCCTCAAAAAAATGTAAAAAATATATTATATTAGTGAAATCTCTCAAAAAAAATATTAAATTAGTAATTATTGATAAAAAAACAGATAAATAAATATGACGAGCTTCACTACAATAAATATATTCCCTCAAACACGCACACCTTCATTCAAACAACCCGCTTTGGACTAAACCCCACCATCCTTATCATGGACTCCAAATAAAAACCCAACACACGGAGTCACAAGCCTTTTCAAAATTAACCTTAAAAATCAACATTTGTCTATATGATTTTTTTTTTGTTGCCAAATCTACTACTTCATTCATCACCAATACCCCATCCACCAAGTATCATACTACTTTTTTTCAAGAATAATGACAAAAATGTGTTTTGTAAATGTGTTTGGTTCTAAGTAAAAGTGGGTTGAATGTACAGTGATTTTTTTTTATATATATTTATGTATAAGTTAGTTGAACTTTATATTTGTGTGTAAAAATCAATTATAGAATAAAAAACTACAAATTATAACTTGAAGTATAATCTATTTTAAAGACAAAATTAATTCTATTTGAAAGCAACCAAATATTTCAGAATCAATTTTACACATCATAATCAACTTTAGCCCTTATAAAAGTGAAACCAAACATCCACCGAGTGAAATTCATGTAAATCCCACCAATTTATGTATGATTCATTTTCAAAATATGAAACACATACTGATTTTACTCAATAAAAGAGTAAAAGTGTTAAGAGAGTGTCGAAAATAAAGTGTTCATCGTATGGACATTCAGCCCTTTCGTTTGTAAAAAAATGTTTTGATGACTTGCTAAATTATTTTGAAGGAGATTCTATCAAAAAGTAAGTTTTATGAAAATTAGTGTTAAATTTTTTACCACTCTGTATATGTATCAATTGTTCATATCTTTTTTTTAGCGAATAGTTATTCATTTTTTTTTCCTTAAAAAAAAAAGATTCGTTTTTTTTTGAGAGGGAGTTTTTTTTTTTATTTTGAAATATATATAGAGAGAGTTATTCATATCTTTTTGCACAAAGAGAGTTATTCATATCTTAATTATGCATATCATGTTCAATATATAAATCATAAAATTGCCATGCCCATATCTCAAGGAATGTATAATTGAGTATTATACTTAAACAGACATATTCGACCAAGTCAATCAAAATGTGTCTAATGTGCAATCAATTATGTGAAAGAAATCGGTACTCCATGTAGATTTGAATCTCCAGATTAAAAGTATACTTGCAACTTGTAAGATGTATATATATTTTTTGGTGAAAAGTATGACGAATGGTAACATATTAAATGGTTAATTGATCGGACATTGAAGCAAAGAACAAATTAAATTGATCTCTTGCGGTATGCATAAATAAATTAAGAGATACTCCATACTTAAAAAAACATAAATTAATTGGCTCGACTTGCATTACTCCCATGTTTAATTGGACAATATTATGCCTATCATCAAGGATATATACCCTAATAAAAGAACGACATGCCAAATCATTCGATAAGGATTAAGTGGGAAACAAATCGAGAACAGGGTTTAGACATAAGAAACGTGTTCTCTGCATATGCAATTGTGTTCTTAATATTATAATATAGGCTTAATTGCAGTTTTAGCCCTCTAACTTTCTCAAAGTTGCGATTTTGGCCCCCTAAGAAAAAAAACTACAAAACAGCCCCCTAAGTTTTGCACCTGTGGCAGTTTTGGCCCCCAAGGCTGATATTGACTCGGTCTACGCTGACGTGGCACCCT
>Ga0228710_1007688_pt1 | contig 15814 bp, 13 predicted proteins | sample MedpolnodulmetaG_FD_177995 | JGI IMG/M metagenome (GOLD analysis project Ga0228710, IMG submission 177995) | Root nodule microbial communities from Medicago polymorpha collected in Santa Monica, California, United States - pink nodules | ecosystem: Host-associated > Plants > Roots > Nodule... | reverse complement strand
CTTTTTCTATTTCGACAGACGTTGGATTTTCTTTTCGTCAATAAATTATGCCATCAAATTTATATGTCATGTTACCGTAACAGGGTTGATGTCATGGAAATTGTTTAATATTGTACATTAAAAACATCTGCGGCAATTAATTTTATGAATTGAATCATACTATTTTTTCGATTCAAGTAAAGTTTTTACTTTCTTATTTCCGCTGTATTTGTTCTCTTATATGACGCGGGCGTCAGCACGGGTCAATGGTCTAGTAATGTATGTATTTTCAACATGTAATCACTTACTCTTAAAGCTTATTAGGTATAGTTAATCACTTAACCTAATTTTTTCCCTCTACTAACATGTCATTAATTGCTAATTACTTTAACACTAAAAATATTTCCCTCCTTCCATATTTTACTCTTAAAGCTTATTAGGTATAGCTAATCACTTAACCTAATTTTTTCTCTCTACTAACATGTCATTAATTGCTAATTACTTTAACCCTAAAAATATTTTCCTCCTTCCATATTTGAAATTTGAATTTCAAATTTTGCCTTGTCGTTTGTTATTTTCCCTATACTTGGTGTGCATTTACCAAGGCTTGGTTTTAGGAATGTTAGTTGGAACATGTAGCAAACCAATGATTTTAATAACCACCCAGTCAACACACACTTGGCTATTTCCAACGCATTTATCTGTATCTCTTCATTTGTCTTTTCTGCTGTATATATTTTGAAGCCAGAATGGAGTGAAACAAATTCTTTCATATTCATTGAATCTTCCAAACCTAGCATGGCTCAACGAAATATTGAAAACTTGCAATCATATCACTGCCTAACCGGTGTATTAGTTATCATGTTCTAAATTCATTTGTATCTTTTCACTCTTTGGTGTATACGTAATTGATTTTACTGTAATTTGGTGAAGAGGTTCTTAGGTGAATAACCCTGTATCAGATCTGGACGAGGCAATTAACAAGCTCCGGGTGAAGTATAGGTCATACTTAGTAGAGTATGATGTTTAAGATGTGAGTGAACATTTATCAGTATTATTAATTTTATTATATTCATTTTTGTTCATATTACACATGCTCATTGGATTTGTTGTTGTTTTAAGGGGCAATTATGCTATCAAACATGTTTGTTGCCGACTTTGGATATCAGATTACTCGGTTTACAACATTGGTTGATACAAAGAACAGTCAATTTGTAGTTTTGGTAGAAAGGATAAATGGTGCAGTTTCTTCATCTAGGTGATGACAGTGGATTTATAGGGGATTGAGTTTCCATATTTTTGCATTTTTTGGATGATGTATTTTGGTGTTGTTTAACTTTTAGTGGTTTGTCTAATGTTTCAATGTTTTTATTTTGCATTTCCATAGTAAGTTAAGCATTGTATGCTTCAGCTGTCAATTTAATTAATTCTCAGTTTTGAGTTATTAAACTTGCAATTTTTATCTAAGTATCAAGACTTGGTTAATCCATTGGCATTCTATTCTTTATATGCATCAACCCCGTTGCTATTTTTTATTCACACAAGTGGTTTGGGATCTTTATATGCACAAGTAATTCTAATACAAAAAGGCACCTTAATGCAGATGATCTGTAAAAGTCTGAATGCAATTATTTGGCCGTCTTCAATAAACGACATTACCGTATGCATACCTGATGATACTATAAAAAAACAAAAAATCAAAACTAATCATTCATGTATAATGCTCGGTTTACATCAATGGTTTAAATAAGAGACTTTTAGATACAAAGCTTTTGTTTCTGTTATAAAAAAAATAGGATACAACCTAGTCTACAATTTAGCTGTCTTTGATGGCTATATGAGTTTGTTTGAGAACAATTTATTTCATATAAATGTGATATATTCCATTTTGTAAATTACTATCTCGCAATCAAATTTATATATAAATGTGTGAGAACATTTTATAAGTGTCCTTTATCGGCTATATATGTGCTGTATGTTTTAAACTTAAGGCAAATCAAGATGTGTGTAAGCTAATGGTCCAAAATTAATATTCTAGACATGCCACATGTATTAAGGTAATGACATTGTTATGTTTAATTTAGAGAAGTAGTTATTATAGCAGCACATACTAATTTGATGTGCATTATTTGACTTAAAAATTGTAAGATTTTTAACAATGACATTGTTATGTTTATGGTCACTGTAATTTAGAGAAATAGTTGTTGTAGCAACACATACTAATTTGCTGTGCATTCTTTGTTTTATGCCACATGTATTGTTGTTACGGTTAATTTGAGCATAAGGTAATGTAAAACTCTTGAAATCATTCTTAGTTTTGCTTATATAGCAGTTGTATAAATTAACAAAGAGGTTTATTTCTTAAGCTGTATTTTTGTTGATAAGTGGAATAGTACCCTTGAAAATTTAATCGATGACATCTTACACATACAACACTGAGTGCTTGGCGCTCTAGGTAACCCTCTCAATAGATGTTCATTCGTTGTTGTCAAGTACTTTGTATGTTTATGTTGGTGTTTATATTTTTATTAGTTTTCGCAATTGATACAAACATCAAGGTATTTTAATTCGGAGTCGTAATATATCACTCTTACTAAACAGGAAGTAGAATATTTATATCATATATCTTGGCTACTAAGTATATATTGACTGTTTATAGTTTGCTGAATTTAATATTTATATCAAAGAGAAAAAAATTTCACAACAACAACAACACAATAGAACGACGCAAAACGAAAATCAAATTTAAGGTTATTTCCATTAAAACTCAAATATGATACCAAACAACAACATCACATACACAATGGTTATTGATTTAAAAAATTTGGCTCCCTCTCACTCTTTATTATTGAAAAAAAAATAAAAATCTTCACATTCACTCTCACTTCTCTTTGAATCCCAAATCCTTCACACTCCATAGAAAAACCCCAAAATCCTTCACTCTCACGCTTTGAATCCCAAATCCTTCTATCTCACTCATCACTTCTCACTTCTCTTTGAATCTCAAACTGTTGTCATTGCAAGGAATCACTTTATGGCAAATCTAGGTCATGTGCATTGACAAACATTGAAGTGGGTATCGATATACTTCAACAAGTCATTGAATGACAATATGAATTACACAAGGAAGCCTCAAGAGGAAGACGCCTTGGAGGGGTATGTGAATGTGAACTATTCGGACAATGTGGATGCTAAAAAATCCTTATAAGATTTTGTGTTTGCTTTATATGACACTACTATTAGTTGAAAGACAAATGAAGGTTCAAGCATTGATTTGACTTGATCAATTTTGTTAAAGAGTAACTCGTGGATGGGGAAAACAACAAACCAGAGAATGATAAACGAGTAGAAATTAGAGAATGTTCTTTCAGAGCTTTTGGATCTAATTTCTTGTAATATCACTCATTTCCTCTACTCTCTCACATTTTAAGTCTTTGATTATGTTTATAGATTTATTTTACACTTGGTTACTTGATCTATTGTTGTTGCTGCAACTTGAGACCGTTGTGTTATTGATTGTCTTTGATATTTATTCCACACACCTAAATTTATTGGTGTGATTTGAGTTCGAAGTCAAAACATCAACTACTCTTGAACTTTGATAAATTTAAAGTACATTTAAATACGGCTTAGATTTTATAAGGTTGTTAGATCATTTGATACGTTGTGACGTGAGTTCGAACATGCAATACTTCTCCTCTGCATTTAGGTTTTGCCACTAGACATTAATGCAAAGCATAATTTCTAGGAGGTTTGTACATTTGTTTTAGACGTGCACGTGGTGACTGGTGAGTCAAAATGCTTTTTGTGTACGACAGACCTGTGGTTGTTGTATAAAAGAGACACAAATGTTGAAAAGGCAAACCCATTATTATCATTCAAGAAAAAACCACCACTTTGTACAGTCAAATACCAAATGATCGAATACATCTTTTGTATGCAAGTATCTTCAAAATCAAATAACCTTTCCTTCTACAGGTTTCAATCACCTTTATTTTTTTTTTCTCTTTCTTTTTTCCTCTTCCATGTCAAAACACTCAACAAAACACTTCAAGCCTCGTTATACATATACATATACATTATATATTCACTCAAATCTTTCCAATCAGCAATCAAAAAAAGTGTGGAAAATCAAAATGAGAAGGAGCAAGCTTTTCCTAGTTAGGTAGATATAATTAATCAGAAGAAAATCTTCTTAATTAATTAATAACTTATCTCATAATAGTGAAGAAGGAAAAGGAGAAAGTGAATTAGGTGTTCCCATATGTGATGAGTTTGGTACTAGTACTTGTTCTTCACCTCCAATTTGTCCTTCAACACTCTCCCAGCTGAAAATAAAGCTAGGACACTGTTGTTGAGTTTCCACCCATTCATTCAACTCTTCTTGTCTTTGCAATGACTCCAATGTTAATAACTCTCCTCCTTCCTCATCCATATTACAAGATTGCACTTGATCAATTTGCACCATGTTGTTTTCCACATTATTCTCTATCAATGGTGGCAGATTATAATTACTAGTATCATGAATTGTTGTAAATGCTATTGCAGCTGGATGAGGAGGAAGTGTCTGAACTTGATGATGTTGATGATGATCATGGTGATTCAAGTTCCATGAGTCAGAACTTAAACTCACAGAATCATGATGGAATAGTACTTCTGGTCTTATTACATTGGTGTCTGTTGCTGTTGTTTCATGGAGTGAACTTGTGTCAAACATAAATAAAGGGCATGTTGATGAAAATAATGTTTCTTTTGTTGTTGCATTTTCTTGGTTGGTAAAGTAATTATCTAGTTGATTGGAACTGTAATTGATCAACTGAGGATGATGATGATCCATAGTTGGTGTTGATAAATTAGGAGCAGAAGAAGAAGATTTTCTAATTTTCTTTTTGATCCATGAATTCCAATAGTTTTTTATTTCATTGTCTGTTCTACCAGGCAAGTGGCTTGCAATGTGAGCCCATCTGCATTGTATATAAATGAAAGTAATTAATATGCATAAATCATATATATCTTTGTAATTAAGATGCTTAAATAAAAATGAAACCGTGATTTATAAGCATACATTTAGAGAAAAACTTGACTAGAATTTTGTTGGTTGTGAAAAGAGATGTATGCTAAACAAACACTGAAAACGGACGAGAATAAATTTGAACTGACAGAATTGCCATCTTAACTTCCCCAAAACTATAGCTACGAGGTTGATTGCTCCTTCAGAGATACCAAGATTGCTTCATTAATAAATAATATCTATTCTTATGTTTAATTTTACAATATTATTAAGCTATATCATGTAGCTAGACTTAGCTAGTATTCACAAATATATTTCTAGTCCATTTCTTTACCTAATATATTGATATGATGCATTTTAATTTATTCCAGGTTTTCCAAAAATCCATATTACACAACAAGGGAATGATTCAAAATAGTTGAAATTAACTAACCTGTTACCAACAACCCCATGAAGGCTTATAATTAACTTCTCCTCCTCAGGTGTAAACCTTCCTCTTCTAATATCAGGCCTTAAATAATTTATCCATCTCAACCTACAACTCTTACCACACCTTTGAAGCCCTGAAAAACAAAATATATATATAGAATAATTAATTTTGTTTTTTCATCATAAGAAAAGATGAAGATGAATAAATTAGTTTTTTCATTCTAAATATAGAAAAAAAGGGCAGACCAGCTTTCTCAGGAACTTCACTCCAGCAACCATAACCATGAGTAGTAATGTATCTAATGAGTTTCTCATCTTCTTCAGGTGACCAAAGGCCTCTCTTAACCTTCTGTTGATTGCAGCATGAATGGTGACCCATCTTTCTCTCTAGTTATTACTTCGTCTTCTTCTTCTATTCCTGTCTCTTTTTCTTTAGTAAATTGTACCTTCATATATCAGTGTATGTGTGCAAGTGCAATGCAATAGTTATCTCTTTCTCTTTCTATCTTTCCTTCTTTTAAAACTGAGGGAACTGAAGTCGACATTTACAACCTGCATGTAGGACCCATATCTCCATCTAACCCTAAAGTGACGTTCCATCAACTTTATTCTAGCAATTTTCTACGTACATGTGTAGTATTACATAACAAAATTCTTCACACTTACCATATATAACAAGTCCTTCCAAAGGTACACAATATACATAACTAGAGGAAGCTGAAAAAAGAAAGAAGGAGTATTGTTGCTGGTTGTTTCCTGTCTGCCAACTATATTCAACAACGTCATTATACATCATCAGTACTAATTAATAAGTGGATAATATTTATTTACTATAGCTACGTGAAAGAGATAGAAATTAGAAAGCAAGGATTAATTTTGAATTTATGCAAAAAGTAGATTATTACTACACTTTCATATACTTTTGGTGAAATAATACATCAAAATGATATCATTTAGTTTGCTTGTGTGTATTTATCTTCATGGTGCTATTAACAGAGAAGAAACTATACCTTGACACCAAAATTTTAATGTCCAATATGATATCATTTAGTTTTTGTTTGTATTTTTAAAGGGGGCTTTTATGGTGTAGTCAAGAAACAACTTTTTTGTTTAGCCAATAACATAATTGTTGATGTCATATCAGCTAGTGTCCCTGCTGGTGGATCACTCTAAAACTAAACTTTACCTTATTACAAATCAGTCTTCATCATACAAAATATTAATTACTTTTAATTTATTAACTTATTTTATTTAAAATTAAATTATTTATTAATTATGCTCAAATTAAATCTTTTTTTTTTTGGGTACGTAAATCTTTTTTAATCATCATCTTTCTTCTTCATCTGCAGAAGGGGATTTTGCTAACTTAAATTATTGCATTATTGTATCTGTACTACAACTTTAATCAAGGAAATATGTTAATAAAAACCAAAAGGCTCTTGTTTGAATTCATAAATAAATCATTTTGATACATGCTCTTCATTTTTGGTCGTTGAGTCATTACTGTATCCTCGTTGAATTCATAATCAAGGAAATATGTTAATAAATGAATCATTCACGAGGTTCCTTATTTTACAAAAAAGTGAAACCAATCTTTATCGATTTGATTAAGCAAGGAGGAGGTTTTAGGGTTCGAGAATGTGAAAGGCATGGTTGGTGTTGGAGCATATGAATTTTGGAGAGAAAGGGATGAACAAAACCGATCTAATGAAGATGATAAGATTTTGGAATGAAAGGAACTGATGAAGATGAACAGATTCGGACTTATGCAAATGAAAGAGATTCGAAAGGAACATATGCACAAGCTTTTATGATTTACAAAAATAAAATAAAATAATAATAATAATAATAATAATAATAATAATAATAATAATAATAATAATAATAATAATAAATATTTAATTTTGATTTAATCAGAGACTCAATTGCACAATAAGTAAAGATATAATGACACACTTTATGAGTAAATATGCAATACATCATATAATCTGACGTGACATGGATTAAATACACAATGACCATAGGGTTAACTTCATCAAAAAAGTCACTCTCATGACTTCTGCATAGAATTTTCCATTTTTTAAAAGGACAAATTTATGTGCATTTTATGTGTTTTTCGTATGTTTCTTAACTAAAAATACATTTATTTATAACAAACTTTGAGAAGATTATGGATTTAAGGAAATCATAGATAATTAGTTAAGAATCATATGACAAGCACATATGACACTCTCAAATATAAAGTACTCTTGTCAAATAAACAAAATTAGGGAGAAAAATGAGTGACGGCAAAAATAAAATCGCTCACAAGCTCCTTGGACGTAAAATTTAATGTTAAAATTAGTGAAGGATTTCATGTTTTTCCTCACTAATTTTTGTTTTTTTTAGTGATACATGACACACAAATATGGTATTTTTTTTATTAATAAGGAACCCACATGACACTCATTAAGAGTTGGGTTTCTGTTTGTGGCTCATTTGTGTAATTTGTTTTTCATGTGTTCGCCCCTTTGTAATGGGTTGTGGAAACTCTTGTATTTCTCCCGTCTAGGCACTTCTTGTGCAAAGCTTTTGTTAATAACTTAATTTTTTTTTTTTTAAGGAATTAATAACTTAATATTATTCTTTTAGTTTTTCCAAAAAAAAAAGAAATTTAGAAAAAACGTAGAGTCGATCTACTAAATAAGAACTTTTAATATAACATTGATTGATAGTGTGAACTATTGACAGTGTGGTCTAAAAAAAATGGATATAGCATTTTAATTAAATCTTTATTTTATAATAACTTCTAGTAGAATCCTCTAAAACATAATATGAGTGACAGTGTGAGAAGGACGGAAAAATCAGTTCGTTGGTTTGTGATTTAAGCAAGCTCAAACTACTAACTATTTTGACTTGATTGTGTCTTTATTTAATTAAGAAGGAATAATTAATTCATTAATGTTGTTGTCATAATGTGTATTATAGTTAATGATACCTTATATATGACCTGTAAATTTCAGTTTAATTGGTTGATTACACAGGTTATGTGCTCAAATTAATTATTATATACCCAATAAAAGTTATAATCATCTTATTTTCTCTTTTGAATAATAATAAAAGTTATTATAACTTATAATCATTGTTGAGCTTGATCTTATCACTTTTCAATAATTTCAACACTAATAAGACCTGCACTTAATTTTCCGGACCCGTATGGACCACTACACAGAAGATCGACGGGTGAGTGGTGACATAGAGAGGAAATGGGCATGTATATGATGCTAAGATATATCAATGTGATAGCACTCATTGACATTTAAGGCAGGAATGTTACATTGTCACGTGTCACAGTTGAATTAGCCAATATCATATGACATTATGTCACTGAGTGTAATCCATATCAATTTCTGTATATGATTATTGATCATATGGAGAACTCCAATCAGAAATATGTCTATGGTGAAAAGTGATTTTCGTTTCCTCTTGCTTATTTTTTTGGATTAATTATCAGTAAATATATATATTTAACAGATGAGAGAGAAGCTACATAATAGAAAACCATGAAGTGAAACATGTAACATCTTGAAAGTAAGAGATTTTTACATGAAGTGAAACATGTAACATCTTGAAAATAAGAGGTTTTTACACATTGGTGCAAATAAGAAATTTTTACATTAAAACTACACTTTTTGGCTCATTCTTTGTATGCACAGGAGATTTTCTCTCACTAGTTTGTGTATCGAGTCATATCACATCTTATTTTATTATATAAAAGACCTTTTTATTTTACAAATAGAGGGTCAGAAATTACAACTTCAAGCTAAAACTCCAATGCGATCTCTAATGATATGTTTTGGTGGAAGATTTTCGAGGAAAAGAGAATATTTTTTTTAAGCAAAAAAAAAAGGGTGTAGAGGGGTCTCCTACTGCAACTCTAATCATATATTAAAAGAAAGAAATACAAAGAGTGAGGGGGGACAAAACCAAAACCCTCAAGAAAATTAAAAGCGGATATAGGAAAAGAAAACCAAAGATAAAGCCAAAAAAACAAGAGATAAGAGATCCGCTAAAGAGCTAGCAAGACAAACGACTAAAATCATCGACCTTGAAACCTTTGCCTGCGTCAGACTGCTGCTTCTTGCTCTTCTTCTTTCTTGGGACCACCAATTGAAATGGTTGGCCTGTGTCTCCTGTCAAATCAACAGTTTCTTCATTCTGACCTATGTTATCCCAAGAATCACTCAAAAAGTCCTTAGTTTGTTGGGCCACTGAAGGAACAAGTCCTATAACTTGCATATCATGAATATCATCTGCACTAATGTTTGACAAGTCAGAGTCTCTCACAACTACATAATTATTCGTTCCCAATTCCTGCTCAAGTCATCGAGTGTATGGTCATTACCGTAATCCATATTGATCACCGCATCACACCAAGGGTCAGTGATACGCATACCAGCAAAAGAATTGCTCTGTAGGTCCCCATTATGATCATTACCGTAATCCATATCGATCACCACATCACACCAAAGGTTAGTGATACCAAAATAATTGCTCTCTTGGTCCCCATTATGTATCTCAGCCATAGCTAAGGTGTCTTCCAACTACACAGACTGCATAGGAAGAGTTTCAACAGAAATAGAAGATGCCTCTTCCAGAAAGAATGAAAAATTAAATTTTCTTTCCTAAATTAAAATAATAAATAAAATAAATTTAGAAATAAATGATTGAAGTTTTACATGATCATATCTTACCTTATTATTTATATATTTTTTCAAAAGCACACCAAAATATTTTTAAAAAAAAAACTCTTCAAATTCCCCTCCAAATATGAGATTCGGGGCTTTTGAAATGTCCCTCAAAATACAATAGAAACAATTTCAATGTTTTAATTAATTGTTATAAGTATGATTATGTGGTAAAGCTAAGGGCATGTCAATTGATAATCTCCTGAAGGTGATGGGGTCACATAAGCAGTACATTCAGGAAAGATGTACTGTCGGCTTAACCTAAAGCGTCATATTATCGTGTTTCAATGATGCATCCATCGAAAAGCCCCATTAGTTATGGAGGTGAGATCATGTTGCTTTTACACAATGACATTGCCTCTTAAAGTAACCATGCATGAACTTCACTAATCTCCTGAATCTTAGTATCGTCATCAAGATTTTGTAAATATTCATCAGTGAACTTGAAGATGATTTCTTTTTCTAGATAATCATTTGATAAAGACGACATGTCAGCAGATTTTATTCCTTAAAACGTGATTAAATTTTTTATTTTGATTTACATGAAACTTTAATATTTTGATACAAATAATTAACTTGATTCTATGGTGCACAAGTTTGTTTATACAATTAGATTAATAAGTCCTACCAATTGATCAAATAAGATATATGACGTGACTTAATTATATATTAATCTATTGGTAAAATATTTGTACATCATACAACACTATGCTTGTCTATCATATAATTAGTCATAAATTTAATATTGAGAAAACACAAGTTTCACGTTGAAAAAAGATAATGTCTTTAATGTATTTATAAAAATTAAGTAGCACCTTCTACTTCACAAGTTAAATTTGTAAGGACAAGTTAGACTCAATATAAAACATATTATAATCAAAATAATCGGTCGAGTTGTCCTTCATTTATATTCACGCGCCAAGTTCAATAGTGTGTTGTGGAGTCCATGAGAGCACCAATAGCAAGAACGAGTAAATGATCAAGGTGAGATTACCACTTATATTTGAGCCTAACAATCTTCCCTTCAACGGACAAAACACACATCATAAGAACATTGCAAGGAAGACTAGCCAAATTATGGTTTTCGATGTAAGGATCCAATTCACCACGGTTCACTCTCACTCCCCACTAAACCGAAGCATGACTCTAATATCACTTGTTGGGTAATATGGAGGAGTGACGAGATCAACAAATGACCAATGATCTAGGACCAACTAGAGACTTTGACACCATATATTTACACCTAAAATATTAAGCATCATATATATTAGTTACATCTCTTATATATCAAATATTTAACTCATCCATAATTGATGTGTGACTAATCACTTACAGTTGAACACGACATACATATATATATATATATATATATATATATATATATATATATGTATGTCGTGTTCAACTACCAAGTCTCACATTGAATAAACACTAATATTATCTTTCACGATATAATCCAGTTTTTTAAGAATTATTTAGTCTCAAAATAAAATATACTCCATCCGGTCTCAAATATAAGAAAATATTCCTTTTTTAGGTTCATTGAATAATTAATGTATCTGTTTTACAATGTAGACCAGATACATTAACTACTCAATGAACCTAAAAAATGAATCTTTTTCTATATTTGAGACCGGAGGGAGTCCAGTTTAACTTTAAAGCAATAACATATAAATTAACTTACTCATTTACTTATATATTGTACAATTATATTCAGTTAAAACACATAAATATCATGCTTGAAGAAATCATATCATTTGAAGAAATAGCGTGCTTGATTGCTTGTTGAAGAAAGATGCCTTGATTTGGGTAACTGGGTCCAGTTGTTTTGATTAGTTAAATCACATAACTAGTAAAGTATTTGTTTAATATGACATTTCATGATTTCAAACGTTTGTATTAATACGTATATGCAATATATAGTTATGAGATACTGAAAGAGAAAGTTGATTGATGCGAGTGAACCACCAAGTTGATGTGCAAGAAAGAAAGAAAATGGACATTTGCTTGTATGAATCGCAAGCTAAAACTTTGAAAGTAATATATACAAATTGATATTTAAAAAAGACATTTTAGAAGGAATTGTGAAAAGAGAAAATGATTGTACTTAGCTTTAAGGAGGAGCAAGGAAGAGATATGTGGGCCTGCTAGTTTGATTTTTAACTAGAGATCAGTGAGGAAAAAAAACTATAACTCTATAAGGGCATAAAAATTGCTCTTCTCGATTCTAAAATTGTTCATTCTTTGAAAAATGTCCAGCGTAAGTTAACTTATGTTTAACTTTTTTTAACGTAAGTTAACTTACGCTGGACATTTTTTAACGTGAGTTAACTTACGTATGAACTTTTAAGATCGGTGAATAAGAAAAAAACAAAAGGAGAAAAAACTATAAGGACATTGCCATTATAAGCATGGTTGGTTAAGTTATTAAGTCATGGATGAAATGTCTACACCATTGGTTCTTTCAATACAGTATGATCCGCATGTTCCTCCCCCAATTCTTTTTAAATCATATTACATATTATATCCATCTATACAATATAGTTTTTTTTTTCAAAAGTTACCAAAGTCTATACAATATCAATCAATATATAATGTCTGCCTCCAATGTATCTAGCTAGATACATATTGATGAATGTTTAATGCATTTTTATTAGCCGATTATTTTATTGACATTTTTTTTCTCCTAGTGGAAAGCATTTAATTTTAGGACTAATTAACAGAGCCCTCTTTCCTTCAAAGGAAAGCCCTCTATTCACCTGTTTGTTTACTGGAAGCAACATAAGGCCGAAAAAGTCAAAAACAAAAGTATATTTTAATGAGACATGAAAAATGTGCTAGCGTGTGAGATGAAATTAAGTGAAGGATCAACAAAAATGAGTGGGCCTCTAGAAAAATGAGGAGAAATTGAATCATCATATAATCATATAATGGAAATGGTGTGAAAGCTACACGAAGATGTTTTGGTTTTGCCTCTAGCATTGTGTACTCTACTATTTGAGAGTATTTACCTCTTTTTTGTTGATAAGTATATGCATCTTGCTCTAGTATTGAGTGTGTTTTTTAAGGGTTAAATAAATTTTCCTCTAAAAAATATAATGAATTTTTATTTTAGTCCCTAAATATAAAGATGACATGTTTTCTTCCTTCTGAATTTCTTTTGTTTAATCTTTTGATCATAATGACAAGTTTTTGTTCATATTTATCTCAATGTTATCACCATTGTTATTATGGATAAAGTTGTGGAGTCAAAAGGACAATTAATTTTTTTTCTTCTTAATATTGGGATTTTTGTTACATATTCTTATAAAAAGGGACAAGGTAGTATACAGTTGTTGTTCAACTAAAAATGTTCTAATTTATTTTTTACTACAAAAAATTATAGTTAGAACATTAAATTAAGGGTTAATACCTCAATAACCCTTACAATTTGAGTGAGATATGCAAATAGTCTATGTAAAAAATGCACAAATATTGCACATGTAATTTTGGATTCTTCATATTTAAACCCTTTATACGGGGGCTATTTTCAGCATTTTTAACCTTTTACAACAATTATTTTTAATAGAGATAAAGTTAAAATATGAATAATTCAAAATTACAAGGGTGAAATCTATGTTTATTTTTACATGACTTATTTTCATACCTCACTCAAATTACAAAGGTCATTTGGGGTAATAACCCTTAAATTAAACTAGACTCTTGACCCGTGCGATAGCACGGGTCTATTATAGTGTAGGTCAATAAATTATTTGACAACCAACATTATATAAAATGTAGCATCACTATCATGTATACCAATCTATTTTTTATATTTGTTACTAAGACACTTGCCAAGCATGGAAAAAACAGAAGCAAAACTAAAAGCTATGTAAAATTTAGACTCTTGTTACCGCAAACATTTCTCACTAAGTTGTTAACATGAGAAGCTATTAACTCCTTCATAAACGTGTCATTATTGATTTTGTTAGGAGCAACTTGCATTCCAAATTCTCTTGCAAATCAAGCAGGTGTAGCTTTCCATTGCACTAAAAAAAAGAGTAGAACAATTAATAATTCATAGCTTCAACTTTGGAACCATAACTTAATAATTCATGTTCAAATAACGACATCATAAGAATAGCCTAATGCAATCTTACTTAAAAAAAATTATAACACAGAGGAAAACTATATAAATTTAAGCAACAAACAATCAAAAAGGATAAAAAGCACACCTTTCAAACTCATTAGTGCATCAATGGCTTCTTGATCCTTCACAAATATGATGAAGTTATCCATACTCGACATATTACATGGTGGAATGGAAAGCAAAAAAATAGAGATAGATTTGATATGGGCAAAGGTGAGTAACGAAAATGAAAAGCAACTAATTGTAACCTCCATGACATGTGACTTAAATAACATGAATTCTTTAGCAGCTAGTTGTGGATGTATTAATGACAGATAATAACTTGAATTACACAATGCACCATTATCTATCTAGTCTTGCACGTTTTTTGTTAGGTCATTTATTAGTTGCATGGCTCTAGATTAGTTTGTTGGCAAAACATGTTGTTTTAAGTTAATGCAGTTAGTTGAGTATGCAATTGGCGCTCTAGGGTTGCATTTTTGCCCATCAGACTGCATAGCATTTTTATTAAGTATGATTAAATTTAGTCAAAACAAAATTAGAATATTAAATTAAAGTACTTAAATGTTTCATGTTTTGAGTATATCACATATGTATTAGGTGCTCTTCTCTTAGACTTTCCTTGTCCCGAGGTAGTAGTAAAACTAGTGTATGTTGGTTGAGTACTTCTGCAAGAGTACATGAAAGAAATGGAAAAGTTGAGTAAAATATAATACAGCAATATAAAAGCATAGACAACTTTAGTTACATTACTGGTGTGCTCATGTAGTGTGTTTTTGAACCCGTAGAGGGAGGGACATTGTATGTGCTACTATGATTACATTCAACTATGAGAATATTGCCTGTTTCATATCATCTAAATTCCCTTCCAAGAATGATTTTTGAAAAATATAAATGGAATGCAATGTATACTTGCAAAGATAAATACTATTATAATTCTAAAAATTCTGATCAGTAAGAATACGAAAATAGGTAACTTTAAAGTCAGCAACTGACATGGAAAATGATTTGTTAATTTTTCTTGATAAATAAATATATTGGCCAAGAAAATTTCAATATAATTAAAGAATAAAGATGGGCAGACACCCTTAATATGTACACCCCTTTGTACCACTCTGAAAAATTTCAGTTAACCAAATGAGTAGTGATATTTGAACAACTCTTTTGGTACAACTTTTGAGACAACCTTTTGTTCTCTCTTCTCACTGGTCAAAAACAATAGAGAGAGAAAAAGGAAGAGAGAGAATAAGAAGATAATGTAAGTATGAGAGAGAAAGTTGTATAAAAATGGTGGTACAAATATCATTTCTCTAACCAAATATATGGTTTGTGTGACCACATTTTTTCAGTTGCGTGACCACTATTTAGAAGTTGGAAAATGTGGTCACCAAGACCATATATTTGGTTAACTGAAATTTTTCAGAGTGGTACAAAGGAATATACACATTAAGGATGTCTACATTGTTCATAGTTAAACTTTTGGCCGTTCACCTGTTTGGTGGTTTACATCAGTGTAAATGGATCCTTAATAGGTGTTTT
>Ga0228710_1007687_pt1 | contig 15816 bp, 6 predicted proteins | sample MedpolnodulmetaG_FD_177995 | JGI IMG/M metagenome (GOLD analysis project Ga0228710, IMG submission 177995) | Root nodule microbial communities from Medicago polymorpha collected in Santa Monica, California, United States - pink nodules | ecosystem: Host-associated > Plants > Roots > Nodule... | reverse complement strand
CTATCAACCTCCGTTAAGCCAAAGTTAAAGGACCTATCTGAAACAAACTCGAAACTTAAAGGACCTATCCAAAACAAACTCGAAACTTAAAGGACCTATCTGAAACCTTAGAGACTTAAAGGACTTATGTGAAACAAACATAAAACTTAAAGGACCCAGGGAGGTATTTGGCCTAATATTTACGTAGTATATGATCCATGAAGATTTTGATCTAATTGTTCACCGACCTTACCTGTTTAGCTGTATATATTTGAGGCCTTAGCTCTGTAGTTTTCTGACAAGTTTGCTTGTTTGCTACAAAGCATTTACTTGCACACATGACAGTGTTTGCTATCAAACATGCATTACTACGAGATTCTGTCTAATATATTGTCTTGTTTATGCCATGGGGTAGCTTTTTGCAAATATTATGTTTATATGGTTTTTAACCATGGCAATTGGTCGGGTTTTATGATAGTGTTTTTTTGTGGTGACTAGAGCTGGCTCCATGCATTTAGTTCTCTGATACTTGTAGGGTGCTTATATGGGTTCTTTGTTTATATCAGGTTTTTACAGTTGCTGTTGCTCCTGGCGATGTCATAGTTGCTGGTACGGACGGGCTGTTTGATAACCTATACAATAATGAGATTACAGCAGTGGTGGTTCATGGTGTAAGAGCTGGCTTTAGCCCTCAGGTTACAGCTCAGAAGATAGCTGCATTGGCACGTCAACGGGCACTGGATAAAGACAGGCAGACTCCTTTCTCAACTGCTGCTCAAGATGCTGGATTTCGTTACTATGGTGGCAAGCTTGATGACACCACAGTTGTAGTTTCATATATTACTGGTTCTGGGGATGCGTAGATTCGTTTTGCTGTATCCCCTTGTACATATACACACACATTTTGTCCAAGTGATGACTTGTTATTTTGAAGTCATTCTGTTGAGATGTCCTTTGAACTTAAAAATCTTGCTCGGCCATTTTATCCTTTGGTTTTTGTTTTTTGTTTTTTTTTCTTTCCAAGCATTTAGTTGCTAAAATGTGAATGTATGCCTAGTTAGACTTGAATGTAATAATATTAAGGTTGACAATGATGTACCGAGTCCATTGACTTTTGGGTTGAGATCGTTCTTGACACCAGTGTTGTAATAAAATCAAATATCAATTTTTGTCTCTTGTAATCGCCTTTTGCTGCTTTTATTGTAACAAGTATATAGGAACATCTTATCTGAAGTTATGATCGGGAGAGATATTGTACCATCTTCTCAAGTGAGATGTGAGACTCCCTTACATCATAAAACTTGCGAACTGGTACTATTGAGATTTTATTTTCATTCCAGTATCTATTCCATAATTATAAACACAAAAAATGCAATTAATTTTTACACTTAGTGAATAATGAGGATCTTCTGCATTATATTTTATAAATCCTTTAATTTCTTCATGTCACGACTTAGTTGCAAGTAAGTGCTTTAAAAATTTGAAATCCCAAGGGAAGCTCCCAAGCAGTATCTATAAGAGCCTCGTAGGAAAGAGGAGCAGAGGGTTGCATGTAAAATGAGGAAAGAAATGAAGTTTAATTGTCCTCCTTTGCTCCTTTGGCTGGTAATTGGCACATAAATGAAGTTTACGAATAGATAGGCATGTGCCAAGTGACAACAATGAGCCAAAGGAGCATAACAAAGGCAGGAAAGAAATTGTGTTTTGGGTACTTAGAGTGTCGGTGGTCTTTGAGCTGAACCTGTTTTCTTTTCTGACATGATTTCGGTTTACTCACTGCCCATCCTATCGAATGCCTTACTAATTTGTGCTATGGATTCTGGTAGGCTGATTACTTTTGCTTCGAGATCGAGAGTTAGTGTCTAGCTGCTAGTGATTTGGCTGGTTATGGTGTTTTCTTCGATGGACCGGGGATGAGGGGTATCTTACTGATTTGTCTCTGGAGTTTGGTGGGCCGATCGCTTTTGATTTGAGATCGGAAGTCAATTTTTTGATTCAAGTTTGCTTTGGTCTATTATGGTGTGTGTTTTTCGTCGGTGGACCGGGGGTAGAGACATGGTAGAAGCCGAAGGAGTGTTGGAATATGTCCTTTTGGCTGTGGCCCAACTATGGTGAGGTGAAGATGATGTTTGATTTAGAGGGGTGTTTTATTGGAGTGCGTAGCAGTGATGGGTGCTTATGAATTTCGTTTTCAGTGGTTGTTCGCGACAGAGTTTGTTTTAGGCGGTGAAATTGGTTTTGGTGGTTGTGGGGTTCATGGGTGTTAAAGGTAGGTCTTAGGTGGGTGATGTGGGTATTCGTATATTTATTGGTGTTTATTTTGGGTGTTCCGTCTATATACGTCACCTTTGTAGTCTCTAAATTTACCGGTCTTTGTTCGTTTTGAGCAGAGATCGAGTTTTTGATAAATTTTGCCGTTCAAAAAAATAAAAAAAATGCTGGAAAGAAATGAAGTTTATTTGTCCTCATTTACTCATTTTAAGTATATAGATCTTAGTAACTTCCTATCTCGACTTTTATTTTTTGGTTAAATGTGCTTTTACTCCTTCCTACCATTTGAGCGAGTTTTAATTTACATTCATCTAGTTTTTTTTTTTCTTCTATTCCAACCTTAAAATTTAAAGATTTTTCTCTTTTAAACTTTTGTGTCATCAAATTTTAAAATTAAAGATATTTTCGACCCTTGTCTTTTGAACGAATTTTGGATCACCCCCTCCCACATCTTCTGTTTTGTAGCCTTAAACACCATAAAAACAAAAAGAATGGTCGTACAAATATCATTTCTCTTTATTTTTATTGTTAGTTCTTCCTCCGAGTTGAACACTAAACAACAACTCTGGGTGGTTTGAGTTGACTCTAAGGTTTCCGATCGAAATTTGATAAACATCAATGGCGGGTCGTAGAGATGCGTTGCTTACCAGAGATAAGAATCATTCAATCACCGCATCTCGGATCGCCGTTGCGGTTTTCGTCGGTGTTCTTCTTGGCTGCATCTTCGCCTTTTTCTCACCTCATGGTTTCTTCATTTCCACCACCTCAACTTCCACCATTCTCACCCACAAGGTTGCTTAAATTTAGGAATATCAAAATGTCATTCTTGTTTTATAGCTTCTTTCTACTTTAAGAGTTTGTTGGAAACAGCTTATTTCAGTTTATCTATTGACGTAAGTTTAGATAAAAAATTAAAATCTAATGAGGTAAGTTTTGTGAGAGGATTTGGGAGAACTTAAATGTTTTATCTAGTTTTAGCTTCTTTCTACTTAAGGGTATGTTTGGATTGATTTATTTCAGCTTATCTACTTACATATGTTTTGTGAGAGAGTTTGAGAGAATTTATGTAAACTGCTCGTAATGTTGTTCATAAGCTGTTTTCAGCTTATTTTCTTAAGTTCTTCAAGATAGCTTGTGAAAACAACTTATAGCTTATATGAAAGCAGTTGTGCTATAAGCTACAAATAACTTGTTTTTCAAAATATGGTCTAACATTTACAAAACTTGGTAATTGCTATAACATCATTTTCATTTATCTATTTTTATTCAAAAATTGAATCTTGCTACTATAAAGTTAACAATTCAATTTATGTTACATCAACATCTATAGCGAATCATATATGCATTGGAGTAAAAACCATTAGTTCTAAACTAATCTCAATGGTTGTGCTAACTTGTATAGCGAATCATATAATGTTTCGGAATAAACCATCAATTTAGTTCTGAAGTATCACTCTCTCTTGGCACCTAAAGTATATAAAAATTATAAGTGGTCCTTAATAACATGGATTAAATTGATGGACTTTATATACTTTAGGGACTGCTTACTACTAGTGCTAATGCTAACATGTGCCCTTAGGGCACAAGTTAGCACAACTCATATACTTGTGTACTTTAGGCGTTGTAGAGAAAACGATACTTTAGAGACTAAATTGATGATTTGTTGTTTTTATTGAGATTACTTATTTTACACTCTAGAATGAATTGCTCATTTAGAAGAGCTAAATTCTAAAAGAGTTTGTTTAGTATTCTTTTTAATTTTGTTCTGTTGTGTCGTTAGATGGTTTCGACAGATTGTGAATCGCCAGAACAAGTTAATGCGTTGAAATTGAATATTCAATCAGCTAAAGAGAAGAGTTATGAGCTGAAGAAGCAGGTGAAAGGTCTAATGGAGAAGCTGCGTTTGGCGGAGCAAGGAAAGGGTCATGCTACGGAACAGTTTGTTGTGCTTGGTGAGAAGCACAAGGCTGGTCCTTTTGGTACTGTCAAGGCTCTCAGAACAAATCCTTCTGTTATTCCCGATGAATCAGTGAACCCTAGATTGGCAAAACTCTTGGCGGAAATTGCTATTTATAAAGAGGTCGTTGTTGTTCTGGCTAACACTAATGTGTTGGAGATGTTACAGGTATGGTTCACCAATATCAAGAAAGTTGGCATATCTAATTATTTGGTTGTTGCATTAGATGACAGAATTGAAGAGTTTTGTAAGTCAAATGATGTTCCTGTCTATAGAAGAGACCCGGATCAAGGTGTTGATTCAATTGCCAAGTCGGGTGGGAATCATGCTGTCTCTGGATTGAAATTTCGCATTTTGAGAGAGTTTCTGCAACTGGGTTATAGTGTTCTCCTCTCGGATGTCGATATTGTGTATTTGCAGAACCCCTTTGATTATATTTATAGGGATTCAGATGTGGAGTCAATGTCAGATGGTCATAGTAATCATACAGCTTACGGATTTAATGATGTCTTTGATGAACCTAAAATGGGTTGGGCTAGATATGCTCATACCATGAGAATATGGGTTTATAACTCGGGCTTTTTTTACATAAGACCTACACTACCTTCAATTGAGCTTTTGGATCGCGTTGCAGACCGGCTTTCTAAAGAGAAAGCATGGGATCAAGCAGTTTTTAATGAAGAACTCTTTTACCCTTCACATCCTGGTTACGATGGACTTCATGCTGCAAAGAGAACAATGGATATGTACCTTTTTATGAACAGTAAGGTTCTGTTTAAGACTGTGAGAAAAGATGCTAAACTCAAGAAGTTGAAGCCTGTGATTGTACATGTTAACTATCATCCTGATAAACTTGCAAGGATGAAAGCTGTAGTTGAGTTCTATGTCAACGGGAAACAAGATGCGCTCGACAGTTTCCCCAATGGTTCTGATTAGTAGGATATCAAAATCGAAATCAATATGGTTCTAACACGAAAAAGATTTGTATTTTGTATCCTCCAATTGTTGTGGTAGAGGGGAAGTCTCTTTTATTTATCTCTCAGGATCGGTTTTATCTCACTGTCCTTTCTATTTTCGGTCTGTCAAATTCGATGATTAGACTAGTTTTTGTAATCTATATACTTTTAACTTTGTATATGTCTTCTTGTGTGTATGAAAGTTGAAATTCAATGTCTCTGCAACAAAATTGAGTATTTTCTTAGCTAATTAATCTTACTTGGATCTTAGTTTTCCCTGCCAAACAGGAACATGAATCACATGACAGTTATACAGTATAATTGAGATTAGATATGCAATCTGAAGGGTTTGATAATTTTAGTTTAGGTAAGTCAATGCATCTAGTTGGTTGGAACAACTCAGTACTAAAATCTTGGTTAGTAAAACTATGATCCATGCTAAATTAAATTAATAGAACATAATTTTTTTACTTACTATTTTCAGAAACAAAACAACTCATAGCACTAAAAGAAACAATCATCATTCAGAGGTACTTTTAGTCCAAAACAAATCATGCAGAGATACTTTCATGGTTTGAAATCTGGTTCCATAGTCTGTTGCAGTTGCTTTCGGTCATCATGAAAAAATGTTGGATCTACAAATAGCGTGTTATAAAAAAATGTACCTATTCTCTCATAATTTCTCATTCAGACGTAGCAAAATAATACAAAGAATCATAGTAAAATTTGCATGCCAAAAGTGCTCAGTTGTATGAAAATGGTGAAACAAAGATGCTTGGCCAAATCAACCTTGCTCACAGTAAAATTTACATGTACATTGAACTTTCCTTTACCTTTAGAAACATATTCACAATAACAAGATAAAAATCAAGACTATGTGTATCTTAATATAATCCATAGTGAGGGAAATAGGATTTGTAGAGTACGAGAGTGAACAAGAATGAGATTATATTACTCTCATGTCTGGGTTTTCACTATAGGTAGATTAACAATCTAATGGGACAATGATTAAATAGCTAAATTGACGAGGATACATGACCTCCTATATTATTGAGCATAATAGAATGATCAACATATCACAATACATTTAATAACAAAATTCAACTTATATTCATCAATTAATCGGTGTTTAGTAATTGACCATAATTTGTATTAAAGAGCAATTTCATGAATAATTGATTATACCAATTCACAATTAATTAATTATTAAATAATTAGTCTAAACATATTGGTCATGCAATATACAATTTTACTAATTTATTTTGGTTGCAACTATTCCAATATACTAGTAAAAACATATTTAATAAAAAAATCAATTTGGATTCTTAATTTCTTTTTGTAAATTTATCTATCCCACATAGGATCATTCTAGTGATAAAACTTTTTTTTTAGATTCTTAACTTCCTTAATCAAATCCAATTATTGAAGCAATTTATTTTTGTAGAGATCTCACACCATATTTGACTAGAGACCATAACCTTTAAAAACCGGATGTGATTAGAGGGAAGAAGTGTATATAAAAATTGAAAATAAGCAACAATAATGTGTGGGTTGGTCATGGTCTGCTCCCTCTTGGTGGCTGCAGACTCTCATGCTATCTAGTTTTATGGTCAAAGTACCCTATTAACGATTTTATTTTTTTTTTTTATCAAAATTCAAGAACAGTTTAGATAATTAACACAACTTAAATGTGGTTAGTTAATTATGTTTAACAAATTACTACTAAATGTTGTAATAAAAAAACACTACTAAGTGTAATAAAATGTTGCAATTCATCAATCATATGTATTATTAAAATGTGGCTAGTTAACATAAGAGGTGTGTTTGATCTGCTAAAAGATGAAGGACAAGACATGACAACTTCATTTGTGCAATGTTTGATTTATAAAATTGTTTCAGGGACATGACAAATTAAAGGCAAGGGACAAGACAAAAACTAAATTTTTTGTCCCTCGCTAAATCACAACACAACTTTTTGTTCCACGTACAAGTTGACTAAAATATCAAAATAACATTTTGTCCATAAAAAATCGTATAATACTAAATATTATTCAATACCATAAAAGTTTGTCATGTGTTGTTCTGTCTTGTGTTGTTCTTCACTTACTGTTTAGCGGATCAAACACACCGAAAACATCTCAAACTCAGCCAAACAAATATTAACCTCTAATATAATATAATATAACTCGTTCATTGTGTGTTTAATACATATGTTTCTGAACCCATTTGGGGTTGGCTTAGTGGTTGGTTTGGGATCTTGGAGTTTGCTGCTCCAAAAGTCTCAAGTTTGATTTCCTCTGGTGCCAATTTCGGTGGGCTAAGTCCATACATAGCTTGCTCTGGCTTTAAACGGGCCCCGCAAGTGGGCGGTGAGATTGGTCTCCTCGTATTAGTCGATTCTTGAATCGGATACTGAGTTTTAAAAAAAAAAATACATGTGATTCTGAAGTTTAAATATTCATAATATTCATTAACCACAATTTGATTTCAAATTGAAAATCGTGGTTGATACATTGAAAATTATGTTGAGTGAATGATTAATGAATTTACTATTTAAATTATTGTCGAACTTTAATATCAAATTATGTCTCAAACTATCATTTCCCTTTTATTTAATTGATACTACTTTTCATCCCTTGCTTGTGAAGAACTTTAACATGGTTCTGAAAATGTATTTTTGGACGGTATAAGTATGAATTATCGTTTCAAAAACACAAAACCAACATGTAGATTTGAACTCATGTTGCCATATTAAGGATGAGTAGAATTTTCCTTAATTGTTTGGGAATTATTGTCGTTGGTTGCAGCAACACCAGACCCTACTACTTGTGTTGTTCAGCTTTTCACCTTTGAATTTAACAACGTAGTGTAATGTAATGTCCCCAATCACCCCCCACGTGCTCTTACAGTCAGTCTTCTGCCATTTCTGCACCCCCCGGACCTTGCTTGCTACCCCATGCTTTGAACGATCGAATTTGGCTATTTATTTTGGGACCCTTTCAAAGTCTTTTTTCTACTCATAATAACTCAATCCAATTTGTTTCTTTCTAGATTTTTTTGATTTCATTTCCTATTTGAAAAATTTGTTTTATCATGCATGCCTATAGCCTATCAAGTTGCAATAATGTGATTCCTATGAATTGAATAATTCTAGTGGTCCATTTGCATTATTATTAGTACGAGTTTGATTCTCAGTCTGCGCACAACGAAAAATATAAATGAAGAATCAGTTAGTTGTAGCAGCTAGATATTAAATGGAAAATGTTAAAAATTATACTAGTGCAGAGATATAAATGAACCATGTCAAGGACTTCAATATAGCCATCTTTTTGCTTAGCACCGACTTTATGGAATCACAACGAATTTTCACCTTATGACATAAGCTTAGTTTTGTAGCTTCTTACCATTTTCACGTTAAGTTTGTGTTGTTGGGACCTAAAATTTGATGTCCAAAAGCTGATCAAACACACCCACACGTATAAATATTGTGTTAGAAGTGATGTATTCAATTCTTAAAAAGTAAAAAAAAAATGTTCTTTTTAACGAAATTTCTACCTTTTTATAGTTTTAATTTATGAAAAAATACTAACAAGTGCCCTTTAAGCATTTGTTTAGAAGTCAAAATAAGAAACTTTTTTTTGGAAATTGTGTATTCAAAGCATTGAAACTTCAAAAAGGAACTTTATATACATAAAATTTATAAATTGTTTCCTCTTTTGAAACCTTAACTAGTGTTCTAAGGACAATGATTAGCATAACCTTTAATTTATATATAATGTTGATTTAAATATTTTTTACATTAACGATCAATCATAATCATCAAATTATAAAAACCGTTTAACTTTAATCGTAATTATTTTTAAAATTACATACTAATAATTATGATATGTTGATAGTATAAACTTTTTATACACCAAAAATATTTCAAAATCAAACTCTTATTTTATTTGTTTTTGTTGTCATAAGAGTACACTTACAGCTTACCCATATTAATTCTTATTTTTGAAAGATTTTTCACAAGGCACTTACATTGATGGGATCTTTTATGTATTTTTGTGTTTTACACCTGTAAATACATGCAACACGAGAATCAAACAAAATTTGACAGGAGAAAGTACATGGGAATGAAAGGCACAAGACGCCCGTGGAATCTAAAGCATTGAAGAAATGCTATAGAAGTAAAATACCATATATACATAGAGTTGCCTTTACTTTAGGCAATTTAAATGTTAATGCGGTGGGAAAAAATTAAACAGAAACAATTTAATATTAGTAAAAGTTTTTAAGTTGAAAGTGAAGTCTATTTACATTTTTTTTGAAAGAAAGATGAAGTCTATTTACATATATCTATAAGATTGCATAATTTTTGCTCAAAAAAAAAGATTGACATAATTTGACACCAATAGACCTTACTCTCTACAAAATTTGACATAATTAAAAAAAAAAGTGTATGTAAAATGTAGTTTAACTGAGAACGTCACAGTTATGTGTGTAAGTTTCATGTGTTTACCACTTTATTTTAAAAAAATAAAAGCATCCGGAAATACTGTCCACCACCACATCCAAAGAAAGCAATGAGAGAAATCAAAAAAAACTTGATAGTATTCTTTAATTTTATTTTTTCTTGACAAGTTCATTAATTATAAAGTTTTGATATAAGAATAGGACACTTTCTCAAATTAATGATAATCTAATATGAGTTTTAATATAAAAGAGTTTCAAAGAAAATACCTAATATCAATAGCGGAATTTAAGCTCAGCCTGTGTGATATGAGCAATTCGGTTGACATAGCTACATGTTAATTAAGTATTAAATAAAGTATACTTTACGATGATCATGACATTCTTTTTAAGAGATGATTATGGCATTTTATTTATATATCAATTGATATAATATATGTTTAAGCTCTTTGACTTAATTTTTAGGTATAGATTCTTTTGGTAGGACATAAAGTGCGTTTGTTTTAGTTTTAAAAAAGTAGATTTTTTTTAGAGATTTTTAAAAAAAATCTGAAGCTATTTGTGTTTGTTTACTATCCAAAAAAGTGATTTTTAACTAGTTTATGTACTACCTCCTTGTATTTATAAAAGATGTGCTATATACTATATCAAGCAAATAAACTTGTCCCGAATTCATAGCGAGCATAAATCAACCAATGAGAAAAGAGAGTTGTGCAGAAATCAAGGGATGCTGGTGCAAAAAAAGCAGAAGTTAACAATAAAAGCCAACTGCAATACATGTCGGGATGTTTTCGCTGTAAATAGCATTTTTGTTTGAAAAAAGCTAATCTTAATAGCTTTTCATTTTTGAGTCAAAATAGATTTTTTAATAAAATGATTTTTCTAAAAATCCTAAACAAACACTTAAAAAATGACAAAAGTGATATTTTTAGGAAAAAGTTTTTTTTTTTTGAAAAAAGCTGAAACAAATGGGGCCATAACCCATGCTTTATAGCGGATAACTAAATAATTAGAAATTTTGATCGAATCTAATTAAATCTTATAAAATTTATCTTTAATGTGATGACTCCTCCCACTTATAAATATTTGTTCATATCACTTTTAGTACGAGACTTTTATCACACACTCCTCTTTACTATGAAAACAAATATTTCAGCAAATTTTAAATAGACTCTAATAGCATATTAAAAATTTGTATTAGACTAACAAAACTGTATACATGACTTCATAAACTTCACAACAAGATAAAAGAATTCACAAACAAATGGATAAGTTGGAACACACATTTAATATGCTGTCAAAATTTGACACATATGTAGTTGGTACTTTGGTGATACTTAGATCATGATCATACATTTAGATCTTACATTACATTTTTAATTTGAAAACTACATTAAAATCTATTTGTTAGCATAAGTTGGCAAATCCAAAATGAAAAATTCATGGAAAACAAACTTTACAAATATAAGAACGTTGACACTAGTTGACAAATCACGTAGCTGTGCAGGCTTTTGCAGAGTTACTCGTGTCTGCACAAACATTAATATTTTATTTATTTATTCATTCATTCGTACAAATTGACACAACACCTTACACTGTTCCGTCCTTTTTATCTTTATTACCATAATAACAGTCACAATTCTGCATCGCAGCTTGTTTGACTATCACAGTAAATTAATTTTACCATTCAATAACTGTCGTGTTGACTCAAATTAGTACACCTCTTATTCTTTTTTTAAATGCCTTTTTGTAATAAAAAAAAACTTGTTTCATTTAATTGTGGTTTTTAAAATGCAATGTAATATTAAATATTGTTTTTAATAATATTATCTTTAATTATTAGTGAATAAAGAAATATATGATATTAAATGAATACGATTATTGTTTGTCAAAATTATTATATAAAAAATAGTAGTTTTTTTCTTTTTGAAAGAAAAATAGTAAAATTTATCGATTATTTTGGTTAGTGTAAAATGTCAAAAATGATTATTATAAGTATTTTGGTAAGTTCAACTATTGATGTTAAACTGAAGTGATCTTATTCAATTGTTGTCGGTCTGAAGTGATCTTATTCAGATAGTGTTTATTGAGCATTCAGGCTTATCTGACCTTGATGAGTATAAGAGTCTAATGCATCTAAGCTTTAATATTCCTTTTTTTTTGTCTCTAAATATAAGTATTTATTTTCTTCCTCAAACTTTTTTTTTTTGAAGAAGCTAAATTACCCAATCCAAATTGACACCGGAGAGAATCGAACCTGAAATCTCGAGGAGGAGCACACACCCAGGTCCCAAGACAAAACCACCAAACCGACCAAGTGGGTTTCAAACAAATTTTTTATTAATACCGGTACTAGTTTATCTTTGAATTTGAAAAGTTAAAGTTACACATTAATATTAAAAAATATTAATACGTGTAAAAAAACGTTCGAGGTAGTTATAAACTTGTAATTGTCACGGGTCTCTTGTAGTTTAACCAAGGTTCTGGATTGAAATCCAGCTCAACAATGTTAAAATTTGTAGGAAGAGTTTGCCGTCTATTTAAGTCGCACATGGCTAGAGAAATTAAAAAAAAAAAACTTGTAATAAGGGAGAGAGGAGTATTTTGCAATTTATATATTCTTTTGTTTGTATGTTTTTGCGTAGTTTATGGTTTATGACGTTGACATGGGACAGAACAACGGATTAAGAGACTTAAGAGTGTTGTTTATAATACTAAACTAAACCTTAAATCTTGGCATGTTTCATTTCAGCACTTCACCGTTTTGAGCAACACTCTCTCTGTCTCTCTCTAATGGCTGCACTCTTTCAATCTGAAACTGTAAGTGTTAAGTTCTGTTTGTTTAAGTTGTTGTAACTTCAAACAATAATCGATTCTTGCTTATTTATGAGGTCGCTGTTCTTCTGTTTCTGCATTATTTATTAGCATTAACATTAGCATCATTATCCACTTTTGAAACTATTCATACCTTGAAAGTGAAACTAATTAAAGTTGCAACAAACACGTTTTCTCATACTCTTTTACTGTTAATGCCGTGTCCTAGATCTGGAAAATTAACCTCTCTAGTATCTGTGCTGTGACAAGTTGAGGCCTAACTCAATTTTTTTTTTCTTCATGTTTGGAATATATGAATCTCACCCTTCATTTTCATGTTTATAACAGTAGCAATTTCTGTTCTACACGATTTTTTTGTTTGGTATGTTACATTGTTCTTTTTTTTTTTTGCTAAAATATTTCAGTGTTCTAAGAAGCTATTTGTGCAGTATATTAAGAATCTATTTGGGTTTTCTCCATATGGAAATTGTTTACAAGATCTTTTAAATCTAGGAGGGGTAGAATTGGACAATATTCTGCACTCAAAGTTACCAACCATGCTTTGCAGAAGTTTGGTTGGATTTTTGTTGCTATCATTTACCAACCAAATTGTTGAATTTTTCGTTTGATAGGAGATGTTAAATTGACATGTTTGGATGTTCTATGGTACCTCCAGAATTGATTCTAACTCGGCTAGAATTCGGAGTTTTTGGCTCTACAAATTAATTTAGACTCAAATTTATGTTCAACCAAACTATATTTATGAATGTGTAAACATAAATTACAATACATTCGACTTACTTTTAACCAGAATCAATTCATTCAAAATCTATATTTGTCATTGCAGAATCAAATTTAGTGTCAACATGTAAAGGTCTTTCCTCCTCCCCCCCTAAAAATAGTTCATTTGTCGAAATTTGACTGCATCTTCATTTTTATTTCCTGAATCATTATAAGGAGGAAGTTTCTGCTAATTATTTTATACCAAGTAAGTTATTTATTTTTAACGAGTGAAAATGTGACCATAATAAATAGGTGATGCTCTATCTCAAACATTTGTTGAATGCAGGTACTATGTGAGTGTTTGCCTTAGGGAAAGATGAAATTGAAGTCTAAGAAAGGATGGAAATCTATTGTACCTCTTCATTTAAAAGGAAAATCACCGGTGACTCGTTTTTCGTTATTTCGCAAAGTCAATTCAGCTAGCCATGGACCTGGAAAAACTCCAGTTTATCTTAATGTGTATGACTTGACACCCATGAATGGTTATGTGTATTGGGCCGGTCTTGGTATCTATCACTCTGGTGTCGAAGGTACAGTTTTTGGCTCGTATGTCTTGAAATTTGATCATGCTCTGTCTCTTAATCTTGGCATATGACTTAAATTAACCTGGCTTTTTCTCAAATGTATTAGAAGTTAATTCATATACACTGTCAGTGCAAAGAATTTTTTACACTGTCAATCAATCATAATTGTCAGATCATTAAAAACATTCGACTTTTAACAGCATCAAACTTTATAAACGTAGCTGTTGAGTTTTCGACTAGTGCTTCTAATATCTGATGAACCATGCCTGTATTTTACAGTTCATGGCGTAGAATATGCATTTGGAGCTCATGACTACCCAACAAGTGGTGTTTTTGAGGTTGAACCTCGGCAATGCCCCGGCTTCAAATTCAGGAAGTCGATATTCATCGGAACTACATCTTTGAATCCTGTTCGGGTTAGGGAGTTCATGGAATGCGAGTGTGCAAACTACAACGGCGACACATATCACTTAATTGCTAAGAACTGCAATCACTTCTGCAAAGACATATGCTACAAGCTTACAGGGAAATCAATTCCAACTTGGGTAAATCGGCTTGCTAAGCTAGGTATTTTACTCATCTTGCTTCATTCAGATAACGGTTTACTTTTGCAGTGTGTTTGTTGCAACCTCTAGTCTTTAGGATATTGATTGGGCTGAAGCTAGATGGTTAGAGGTTACTGAATAGGAAAAGAAAGATACTGTAATCAATGTTATCGAAATCGCGAGTTAAATCGCAAGATCTTACAATTCCACGATCTTACCAGTCCCATGTGATCTGGATCGTGCATGAGATTGCATTCTGAGCAAAATCGGAGTGAGATGGCTTGAAATAGATCCTGGATTGTGAAATTGAATAAGAAAGATTAATTGACTGATTGAAATGGCCAATGCTAATATTGTTAATTAGTAACTGTTAGCTTTATGCCGGCAGTGGCGACTGGCGATGAACCTTTTGATCTCGTAATCACTCAACTCCTTAACGCCTCCACCTAGCCATCTAACCAACCTTATGCTATTGTTTTTCTTCTTCATCTGGCCTTAATATTTAGTATTGACACCTTGTGATGACAGGTTCAATTTGCAACTGCATTCTTCCAGAAGCACTAAGAATTTCTTCTGTGGGTCATGATCCTAATCGCGAGGCACATGATAGTGAAAAAAGAAGGCTAAGAAGTGCTTTCAATTCATTGTCCTCAATCTCAATGCGTCAAAAGCAGCTATCAAAATCTTCATTGTTTCTACAGTCACCCTTAAGAGGCTGTTTATCATCAAAGTGGCCATCATGGGAATCGAGCAAATCTATTAATCGTTCCTTCAAAGAAAGGTAACTGTTTCTTTGTACCTTGAAAAGCGTCTGAATGAATGAATGAGATGCATGTTTGTAATTTGTACCATCTCTTGTATTATTATTTTTGAGGTAATGTACCAATCCTTGTTTGTGCTTAGTCTTTTGTAAGTAGCTTTTCTGTTTGTAATACATTTTTATTTAATCATATTGGTATATGTATCGTTTCAATTTTATCGGATGTCCCCAAAGGGACTATTATTATTGTTTTTTCCCGTTAAATTGTCCTTTTTTGATATAATTTCTTGAGGTGTAACGTTTATGGTGTTCCTTCCTGAGCTGTAGAATTAATGGATGGTTTTCATTTTTTTAGTAGTGTTTTAATGTTTGATTTTACAATTTTTTGTTGTGATTATATTCTTGTATTACTTTTTTAACTTGAAACTTTTAAATTTTATTTTTCTGCTCAAAATCTTTAAGAATCTTGTTAAATTTTATTCTTGTACAGTTAAATATTCAATTTACAGTGGAATTGATTTACTTAATTTAAAACAAAAAGATTTTATCATGTAAAAAGGCATCAAAATACAGTTAAAAATTCAATTATTGGCCATTTTGAGTGTAAAATGCAATAGCATTCTGTGTCGAGTATTTCACCGAACATAATCGCACGTTTTGTTAATATGATCAACATGCCAATTCAAATTGAACAAATAAAAATTGACAATCTATTTCCTCAAAAAAAAAAGTTGACAACCTATAATAATAATAATCTGTTTTTTTT
>Ga0228710_1007686_pt1 | contig 15816 bp, 8 predicted proteins | sample MedpolnodulmetaG_FD_177995 | JGI IMG/M metagenome (GOLD analysis project Ga0228710, IMG submission 177995) | Root nodule microbial communities from Medicago polymorpha collected in Santa Monica, California, United States - pink nodules | ecosystem: Host-associated > Plants > Roots > Nodule... | reverse complement strand
TTTTTTAATTCAATCAAGTTAATTTTGGTGCTGAAATTTAATAGTTTAAAGAGTATATGATTTTACATTCAAAAAGAATATATAATTTTATCCTCTCAATTATTAAATACAACAAACTCTTACGGTCTCTTTAAAAAAACAAACAAACAAACTCTTACCGTCATCGTCATTGTTTTATACATATCTATAAAACAAGAATGCTATTTTTTGTATGAGAATGAATCTCAACTATTAAACATATTTGGTTGTAGGATTTTCGAAGTTAATGAAATTTTGGTTGTAGGATTTTTGAAGTTAATGAAATTGATGTTGTTTGAAATGTGTACAAATATTTACACTTTCTTTGATTTTGTGACAATTTTTACGTGAATGACTATATACCTGTAATTTGACACAATTAAAAATTAGACATGATTGGTAGACAATTTAGGCAGCAAATAAGTTATCTAATTAACAACCATTTGAAATAGCATAACTTCTTTAGTGCATAACTGTTTCAAATATTACATCAAAATAGGATATCTTTCTGTTTGCAACAGACTTGACCAAAAGTGCATAATTAAGCCTAGATATCACATCGAAATAGCATAAATTGTTCAAATATTGTGGACCATATTACATAAATAGAACCAAGCAGCACATAAAGCACACATGCATTTTTCTTATTCAAACTTGAAACATAAAGCACAAAACACAAAATTTAATGATCAAATTGGAACTGGATCAACAAGAACAGCTTTGATGTATGACTTCATTAATCCTTCAGAACGTGTGTAGTTATCTTCATCTTTGTAAACTACATCCATAAAACGCGCAAGATTGAGAGCACGAGTCAGAAACGGCATTGGAACTTCGGTTGGCCTAAGACATTCCAAATTTAGAACTTTCCAAGCAATTGCAATTTCCTTTTTGCATTCTTGAATAGCAGCTTCCCTAGACATACCATATTGCTTCATATAGCAATCCAGCAATGAGCAAACATGTCCTCTTTTATGTTCAAACTATGAAATGAAAAGAAAAAAATGTCAATGCAACAATTTCTATTGTGTAAAAAACTTATATTAGAGAGAAATTAAGCTTAAACGTTATAAATACCTCACTGGTCACAATTTCATCCATTAGCCTACAAATAGTAGAAATTGCATCAACAATTTTTGGCCAATTAGATGCCCACTTGAAAATGTTCTCTGTGGCTGTCTCACCCATGCCAACGTAAGAACTTGTTGTGAGTAATGAATGACAACATGTTATTTTTGATATTTGCATGTATTCTTCTACCGTTGGTACATAGTTATTGTTGAACCATCTAGCTTCAGTTGCATAAGCTTGGACGACCATTTGGAACTGTCATCAACACAATATAAAAAGAAAATAATTATATTTTACAACATATCAAACAATCGGACGGATGTTATAATGCTTTGAGGTAGCAATTTGTTTGTGTGAATCAGATATCCCTGCAAAGCTCTTCCACAACATATTTAATACTGAAATAATTTTAGAGTTGAATTCGAACTCAAAATCTCTGATTAAGTTGGAAGACATCTCTTACTATTTCTGTAACACCCAAGGCTGATGAGGACGGGGATTGGTTGCCGGTGCGCAAGGCACGACAATGAGCGGCTCCCAACAGCTTCTAGAGGAACCGAATCACATTGGAATGAGAGGGATCCTGAGGCTGTGTAGGTATGTGACTACATGGTAGAAGGAAGACTTAAAAGAATTGTTTGGTACTACCTATATCAACAAGATGCATCTTCTTTTTGGTAGCCCATTCCATAAGAACTCCACAGTTAAGCGTGCTTGACTTGGAGTAGTCTTTGGATGGGTGACATACCGGGAAGTTTCCCGGTAAGCGTGTGAGTGAGGACAAAACACGCTGAAACGTGTTGATTTGTGGGGTCAGTCGGCAATCCTAAGAGTAGTCTAGGATGTTACAATTTCATTAAAATGCTCTTAGGGTTTGGCAGTAGCAACTTTGTTGAGGAGTGCATCTCTTTCTGATTTTTAGCAAGGTATGTCCGGAGGATTTTCAATATACTTTAAACAAGTTTTTTTTTCTTCTTAATGATAAATATTATTAATATGTTAATTGTTATGTTGGTGTTTTTCTTCCTTATTAGGATTCAAAAGACGAATGATTATGGAGAACAAAGTTTTATTCCTTGCTGAAACAATTCTTGATCAAGCTATAATTACCTCACCGCCGAACTCGGATTACAAGCCCCCTTTACATATTCACTCAATTCTAAAATTATTTATTAGTTTTATTACAAAATCACTAAAATAATAAAATATTTAAAAAAAAAAATTGAGCTTAATTTCACAATTTATAATCAAAACTCATTAAAATTTAGTCATTCACAAAACAAAAATGATATTTTTAAACATTAATTCAATTGGAGGTGAGAATTTCTTTCCTAAACTTTTCATTAAAGCAAAATTAATCATTTTTGTTAAAAATTAGTAGTACTTCTGCTCATCTTTGATTTATCTAATCTAATATAAATTATATTTTCCTATAAGTGACTTAAATGTAGAAACAAAATATGGTTCATGATTATGTTTATGCTAATAATTAGTATTTAAAGAAACGACAAACTCATACTTCTTTTATATAGTATTTAAGAGTATATAGCCTTCCTTCTTTGGTCATATCTTCTTCTACTTCTTCCAAAACCTTCAAGACTGATATATAAATTAATTTCATGTAGTCAGGAAGACCGTCCATGCTGCTAATATCCCACCTGAAAATCACTTTCATTACAACCATGAATTTTTTTATAAGCAAGGAAAAAGAAATGTGAAGAAAATTTATGTAACTATGTATTAATCAACCTTTCAATTGCCTTGGTAAAAAGTTCTAGTTCATCAATGCTTCCATAAGCATCATATGTATCATCAATGATCGATAATAAGGCGCCTAATTTTGTCAATTTTATCCTTGCTTGAGAATATTGAGGCTCAAAATATACAGCCAAGACCCAAAAACACATTTCCACAACCCTATCTCGTACATATGGTAGGTTTTTAGGGATATCAATTTCCTTCCACCATCTATAAAGTTCAAAAGCAAAAAAGTTATATAACTCGATTAATTTTTGTAATATTCCTTTTAATATTGTTTCGTTTCAAAGGATTTTGATCGTGTGTTATTGAAGTACTTACTTGCAAATTTTTCCGAATTCCTTCCGATGAAGACTTTGGAGAATATTAAAATCTAATTTTGCGAAAGTGAGTAGAGTTTCATTATGTGAAGGATTTTTCTCATAGATTGAAATGTATCTTAGTGCCTCTAGCCTATGGAAGTTCCTATGGAGAGCCTGCTTTAAGCTATGTTTGACTTGTGCTGCAAGAAAAGGACTCAATTGGGTAACAATGGACTCAAGGTGAGTTGAAGTAAAAGCCAATGCCTTTTCCAAGATCTCCTCTCCATGAACCATCATATGTGAGGCTTCATACAAGCTTAACATCCCCTCAACATCTGTGATAAGTCTTTCACTAAAGTTTCCTTGTTCATCCTTGAATTGGTTGAACACATCTATATATTTGAGTTACCACAAAAAAATTAGGGACTAAAAAATGAATTAGTGCTTTATTTCAAAGTAAGAAAATTGAGAGAGACGAATAATTTAAACGACTCTTTTAAAAATCAATGTTAGAATGAGCAAAGTACAAATTTTTCTAGTGTATATTTATATTTTTTTGTGTGTGAACTAAGTGTTGTTCTCAATTTTTTTCAATTAATTATTGTAAGTAGACCATGAATTAATTCAAAAGAACAAATGTAAATAAGTTTGATGCATACTAGGTGATACATGAAATCCTTGTTGCCTCAACAGCCTGAATAGCACAGAAAGAGTGCAAAGGTTGTCTTCAAGAGTTATTTCTCCATTTTCAACATAGCTCTTGTGAATGCATTGCATAACTTCATCAATCTCATTTTCGTAATGATAGCTCACACCCAAACGACATATTGAGTCAATTAGGTTAACTTTTTCCGAGGGTTTTTCAGTTTTTGAGATATTAAACATGTTTCTCACTTCCTTTTTTAGTGCATCAATTTGTGCTGAGATATTGTGATCAAGCTCCTGCATGTGTTTGAGAATTTATATTTTGAAGCAACAAAAAGACATTTATTGTTGAAGAAATAGAGATAAAATAACAAATGGAAAAAAAACAAAAGAACAAAAAAATATGGGAGGACAAACAAAACTAATGCTAAACAAATTTAAGATATCTTCTAATTAAGTTAAGAGTTGTAACTCTCTGCCTTTAGGTAAAGTTCCTTATGTTAAGTTTATTCTTTTGTGATTTCGATGTAACCACGAAAATGGAACTCTATTAATTTAGTGTTTGGACGGAAGATAAATAAAGTATGATAAGTAGTTGTTGCATTTAGGAATTGAGTTCAACTTCTCTCAAAGATTTTTCCCTTACATGAAACTCATTAATCATTTAAGTCTAGTCAGTTTGTAATCATCTATGATTTAATGGATTAAGATCTCTAGTATTTTTTTAAAATAAATTTCTTCTTATAGAAAAATAATATAAAATGGAATAAATAGCAATATGTACATACCATAGATTCTGAATCATATTGAATGAAATAATCCCCCCAAACGCAAGGGTGGAAATCTGCAAGATTTCTTTGCAAGTCAGATTTGGCATCATGACTGAAGCAAGCTGCATGGGACATCCTTTAAATATTGAAATCAATTAATGGATGCTTAAAACCTCTTCTTCGTCAACTCTGTTTTTGTTGGGAAAAGAATGTGTCTATAAAGGTATTTATAGTAAACTCTCATATCTATTTGCAGACGAAATAACAATATTTATTTGCATTTATAGTTTTTTTTCCTTTCAAATGACAAATGTTAATTGGTTTTTGTTAATCTTTTGGTTCTCAAGAAAGAAGTCACAATTCAGAGTTCAGTCTTGACTCATGAGGTATGTTGTGTATAGTCTAGCAAAAAAAATATTTCATCCAAAACTTAAATTTAGATATTCTCGAATAATTTGATCGATCTTTGATGAAACTTATTAACCAACTGATGAATTTTTCATCCCCGGACGGAGCCAAGTATGTTTAAAATGGGGCAGCCGCCAGCCCCAACAATATATAATTCTATAGTATCCATGTATGATTACGCAATGCTTCGTTACATATTTTAAACTAATTTTAGTTATACAATACAATATAAATAATACTAATAGATTATATAAGTTGTTTACCATGATGTATTTGCTTACGAACACTTCACACTTCTTGCTTTTCTTTTGGTTGTTTCAAGCACTTTCTGATTTTTTATTGGTAGAAGTTGTGTTTCACTTTGTCAAAATTTAAAAGGTTTAAAATGATTTTTTGTCCTTTTAGTTCAACTAAATTATGGTTTTAATCTTCTTAATTTTAAAATGGTTAAATATATCTTTGGATGAGACATCAACTTAACATGTGTGGTGGGAAGAAATGATTTTTATAGAATTGATTCTTTAAAATTAATTTCGATTAAAAGTTATTATGACTAAAAGTGATTTGTATTTGGATACACTCATGCAAAAGTGAATTGAACTATAAATTTGTGTGTGAAAATAAATTCTAGAATCAAAAGTTACAAATTCTAACTTCAACTAAAATTAATTTTAAAGGCAGAGTCAATTCTACTTGACAACAAGTGAGCAACCAAACATTTCAAAATCAATTATACACCTTATTCTTGTTCATTTAGAAGTGGAACTAGACATACACGTCCTTTAACACACACAAAGGAACCATGGTTATGGACTTGGTGAACCATCAAAACAATAACAGAAGACACCATCATAAATGGAACAAGGATGGTGATATAGACAAGACATCAAATACCAAGACCCGATCAAGCCTAACCTTCTAGCTACTTAAAACAAGTCATCCTTCTAAAGACTTCATATTTTATATGCATTGTTTCAAACTAAGAACCATATAATACAGTGAAATTGAACATGAACCATATAGCAGTTAGCTATTGGGTTTATAGGTTTGGAAACCACACTTTAATCCAAAACCCATTGAGTTTATAGATTCTATCACTTATATACAATTGTTCAATCTCTAGACTTTAGATAAATATGAGACTTCTAACTCACATTTGTCACAACAATTTTTGATGGCTAGTGGAGCCTTTCATTGTTATTGTTTAAACAATCGCATCTTATTTTATCCCATCTAATCAAATATTCCCTCCGTCCCTATATCTAAGCTCCCATTTGATTTTATTTTTGTCCCTAAATGTAAACTCCTTTTCAAATTACTAGATGCATTTATTATTTATTTCCTAAACATACTCTTAATTAATACTACTAATTTGTCTTGAAATATGAAAAGTCAAATTTAATACACATACAAACAAAGGATAATTTGGTAATATTAACACACAAAACAGACACATTAATTACACTAACAATTTTTCTTAAGAAATGTAAAAAATGTAAAGGAGGCTTACATACAGGGACGAAGAGATTACAACCAATTGAACCAAATTGTATTCGTTAATAAAATCCAATTGCATAAAGAGTTTTCATATCCAATTGCATAGTTATTTAATCCATTTTAATCAAGTCTCTTTGTTGCAAGCAGTACTATTTTATTTGACTCTTTTGGAATCAAATCCAATCACTCTCTTCTCAGCATTAAATTATTTTTCATTAATTTGCGTACATTATCTTGTACCATATTTAACAAATCACACACAAATTATCAAGTTTTGATGTCATAAAATTGGCTCCTGTGTAATAAAAACATTGAACAAGATTATTCTTTTATCATACTCTTTTATTTATTATTATGAGACTTGAGAAAACGATGTTAGTGTTAGGCAAATTCATTTACTTCTTCTCCGTTTGTTATTTGATGTGTTTGTTTCTTTTATTTTGGGTATATCATAGTTAGCTTCGTTGGGGCCAACATATTTTTTTTAGAGTTGAAAATTTGGATAATAGTTTAAATTTGTGTAGGTGTAAGCAATGAAGTAATATCTTCTTAGAAGTAGGAATATACCACACCATGATACTACCCAATTCGAGTAGCGTCGAAGTCCAGAATTTAAATTTTAAACGGAGAACTAGAGAATTTGGAAAGGGAAGTTGGTTATTTATCTTTCATATTCATAGAGGTAATACAATCCTTATATATAATAGGACATACACAAAATAAGATAATTAAAACAATTACACAATAACTAATATAATATAGGGTAAATTACATCAGAGTTCCTTTAATTTATTTAATTGTAGCAAATTGATCTTTTAAGTTTTATCATATAACTTAGATCCTTTAAGTTAATTAACCGTAGCAAGTTGATCTTTTAAGTTTTTGCGTAATAATTAGGTCATATAAGTTATTTAAGGGATTTCAGACCTTAAAAATGTAAGTTATTCGGAGTCTAAATGTTACAATTAAATAACTTAAAGAACCTAAGTGTTACGAAAAATACTTAAAGGACTAGTTTGTTATATTTTTTTTTAATAAGCTAAATTAGCTCACCCAAATTGACACCGGGAAGAATCAAATCTGAGACCTTATAAAGAGCACACTTCCAGATCCTAAGACAATACCAAAAGTTTGTTATAATTAAATAACTTAAAGGACTTCCGTAAATTAGTTTATGATATACCAAAAAACTTTGAGCAATGGAGAGGAAACTTACTCATAGGGAAGGCTACTCATGTTTAGTGTCTTGGGAAAGAAAAAAATAGCAAAGTTTTTCCCAATCTCGAGGACAAGGTTGATCTCGAAAGGATGGATAATGATATGATTCATAATGATGATACAATAATGGTTCATGTAACTTAGGTAGTTTATCGTAGGAGTAGGTTCTTCTCTATTTCTTATAATAAATTGAGAATATCATTTACAAAGAGATAGCCATAAAAATAGATAGCAAGTTTTACCTTAATGTGGATCATATTAACATTGATTATTTTTTTAATTTTTGTGTTTTTATCACTTTAAATAATAAAATTTAAAAGAATTATAAACTCATTCCTCGCATGTTGCACACTTGATAAGCCACACTATCCACCAACCAATTTAAGTAAAGCCACGGAATGAGAGTAATTCATTATCCCAATCTATATAAAATGTTTCTCAAAATGTATCTTTTAGAAGAAAGATACAACACACCTTGTTAATTTTGAAGGCCTTATCCTTGTGTCACTTCAATAATATAGTGCCTCTTTTGTTGATCAAATAGGGTACAAGTTGCAAGTATTTGAAACTCTCCCACACCCAAATGTGAACAAGAGGTGATTAAAAAGTAATCTCAACAAGAAACAATGTCAGTTTCTTTGATGTTTCAGACTAATATAAGCTGTCATTGATGTCATTCATGTTGAGCTTTTCCCAATTTGATAGAGTGTGCAATGTTAGAGATAAAGTTAAAATGGGTTAAGATTAAATACATAAAGTGTTGGAATATTTTAATATTTAATAATATTCCAATGACATTATGTGGACACATATCTCTATAATAATTATATTAGTTATTTGTCAATTTGGAGCCTTAATTGATTAGTGATCAAATTAAGTAATAAGGCTTATTAGATTTTTATTTAGAATATTAATTAATTAATTAATGGATATGGACTCAATATGAGTGGATGTCTGGATGACCCAGTAGCGGAATAATGTGAAACCCTAATGGTCATCCAATATAAAAGAGGTTATGGTCCCCAATACACCGGACACGGGAAACTCTCTTTTCTCCCCATTTGAAGAGAACTCGAGGCATAAAGGTACCGGTTGAGGAAGAACCAAATCAGCCACCGCTAACCTTTCTTGTTTGTTTCAGATCACCTCTCTCTTTATGTTGTTGTTGAGAGGCTGCCATCAAAGCTTCAGGTATTCCTAATACCTAATTCTTAATATCTTGATAAATCAAACATGTTGTCGATCCGATCATAATTATGTTCAATGTTTTGTTTGCTTCTGCTGTTTATTCATAATTGTATTGTTGAACATGTTTTATGAAATCTGTTTTTATTAAGACCTAAATTTCCAACAAGTGGTATCAGAGCGGTCTTCATGAGGATCAATCATCCATGTTTAGCTTCAATTTTTTTGTTTGTTTGGCGTGATGCATATTTGATATCGATGGTTTTCACCTTTTCCTATTTGTTAATCGGTGTCAAAAAAAATTTTCCGTAATGCCTTCGTCGATGCCTATTTGTTTTTTTTTTGTTCATCGAAGCTTTATATTATATACATGAATTTGTGCATCGGTAGAAAAGGCATATTGAATTTTGCTAATTTTCATTGTGCATATATATATATATATGATCATATATTTGCTCACTTGTATATCACTATTGATTGTCCGTCAATTTTAAAATAGTGCTCCCTTCTTGTTTCATGATAGATATGTTTGGTTTAGAAGATCATGATATTGATTTTCAATTTGGTGAGACATAATAACTTTTGGTTTACTGCGTATAATTGCATGTGAATATGACAATCTCTTGGATTATTGTGTCATGTATAAATTTTTTCCGGTCTTGATACATATTGATTTTAATTATTTTTTATCAATTTTTTGTTATGTCAATATTTGGGTTTAGAGAGGTGCTAAATGGTACGGCTCGCTGTTCTACGGAATTTCACGGATTGTTGATTTGTTACTTTCCCATGCCATACGCAACAACATATGTGCTCATCTATTTTATTAAAAACTGGTAGTTTTTTTTTGACAAAAGTTAAAAACTGGGAGATTGAATTAAACAAATACCAAGTACAACACTAAAAAATAAAAAAATACAACACCATAGTATAGTGATCCTGTTTCATGGGAGGATAAAATCCACTGCACTAAAAAAAAGAGGTGTTAAGAGAACAATTTATTTTTCAACCAAAAAAAAAGAGAACAATTTATTTCCAAGAAGCCGACAAAGTAGGTATACTGTGTTCACAACTCAAATTATTGTTGAATTGTGCCTCTATGAAATTGTATAAAGAACAAAATAATCCAATTTTTACTCATCGGTGAAATTTTGTGCGCATCTTAACTGTACCATCCAGCATTTCTCTTGGGTTTAATTTAGTTCCGGTATGAGCTTTATTCGATTTTAATTGGGTAAAGAAAGTATGCATGTTATACGCTTGTGGCTCCTTCAGCATCGGCCATCTTTGTAGAGAAAATTGATATACAATGATTACTTGGTTTGACCAAATTGAATTGTTATAAAGATTTAATTTAGATTAGATATAAATCTTAATTTTTTGGTGGTTTTAATTTTAATTGAAAAAGGCTCATAAGAAAATTTTAATTGAGAATTTGGCTTACATAAAGTTTTCAAAAGCAGGATGTTGGTTGGTGTTTGGAAATTTCATATAGGTGAGAATTCTTTCAATAATTTACCCGTGTTCTGCTGTTTAGAGCCTACCATTTGGTTTCTGTTTGAAATTAGTTTTGATTCACAAGATTTGTACACATAAAGTTTATTTTGAGAAATAGACAAACAAAAGGTTAATATATTTTTGGTTATCATATATTATTTATAAAATTTGTTGTCTCTTTTTGAATAGTGTTTAACAACACATCTCAATATATTTTGAAAGAATTTTTTTTAGTACATGATTTAAAGATTTGATTCTTCTAACTTTGGAAAATATGGAGTCTGGAGCTGTTTGTTTATTTTTTAAGCATATATTGATTTGTTTTCTTTATGTTGAAAATAATTGGTTCTAGAATTATTTGTTCCTTTATTTAAAGAATCATTAAGTGTATATGTGAATCAATTGTGGCATGAAAATTTTTGGTACATAAGATTCAATTTTCTTTTGACAAAGTCCTAGCTCAACTAGAAAAATGCCGAAATTGTTAGGCCGGATGCCATAACCGGGGTTCGAACCCCGGTATCTCCACTTGTGTGTGTGAGTTTATAATGGCTTTGCCATTTCGTCTATCTACCAAAAAAAAATTGAATATTTAGTATATAGCATGGTGATGATGTTTGAGTTTATTGTTATTAAGTTTCTACAATAACATTTTTTTCTTTTCCTCATCAATCATGCATTATTGAATATATTTCATGCTATGTTTTTTGTTGCTTTTATGCGATATGCTATGTTTTTTGTTGCTTTTATGTGATATATGTAAATGTATTGTCATACACACATTGGTGTAATTTGTGGCTTACATCTTCTTTCAAATTCGCGAGTTTGTCTTCACACTTAAGTATTGTCATACACACATTGGTGTGATTTGAGACTTACATCTTCTTTCAAATTCGTGAATTTGTCTTCACACTTAAGGGTTGTCGAGTGATCTTATGGTTACTTAGCAACATAATGGAGTAAATCGGCCTACATTATGTCGGTAGTGCCTTGTAAATTTAAGACATATCTCATTTGTCTTATAAAATTAAGATCATTCCTATTTAAATTCATTTAGTTAATTGTCTAGTAATTGCGGTTGTTTTGATTGAAACAACAAGCTGCAAAAGTAACCACTGTTGCGTAGATTTGATTCAATTGGAATTTCAAAAGATGTAGTATGAAATTATTCATGCGAGCTGTTTTAGTCGGCCAAAAGGAAGGCACAGCTTGGCCGGATAATTACATATCTGCAATGGTAAATATGCAGTAATTATTAAGTTTTCCATGTGGATAATGAGGATGTCAAAAGGCTTCCATTATCTGACAGGACTTCTTAAGTTTTATCCATGTGGATAATGAGGATGTCAAAAGGCACCCATTTTTTGACAGAACTTATTACCATATTTGATCATTGCATTGAGATACCATCTACAGTTAATTCTTAGCAGTCAAAAGATTGTGTTTTAATGGTGCTTTGGTATCTTGTTTTGGGTCTTTTAATTTACAACTTGTGATGTTAAATATGTGGTAATTCTTAAATTTTTCATGTGGGTAATGGGGATGTCAAAAGGCTCCCATTATCTGACAAGACTTCTTAAGATTTTCCATGTGGGTAATGAGGATGTCAAAAGACACCCATTATCTGACAGGACTTATTGCCAATATTTGAACATCGCATTGAGAGTACCGCTTGCAATTAATTTTTAGCAATCAAAATATTGTGTTTTAATGGTGCGCTTGGTATCTTGTTTTTGTCTTTTAATTTACAAATAAAGATAAATTGTGCATGTCTTATACTTCATTTTTTGACATGCCTACTAATGTTATGTGAGTGTAAACTCATTCAAGTATTTAAGAGTTTACATCTACATATGTAATGGTATACATATGACGATTATAAGAATTTATTCTTTTTCAAAGTAAATTGCCATTGTCTGATCATTGCTATAAAATACCACTAGCAATTGATATTACTTTTAAAGACTTGATATTGATGATGCACTAGGTATTTTGCCAAGTGTTTTTGCTACCCTTGTTCTCTTCAAGCTAATATAATTTAATGTATCTGCTACTTTTAGGAATTACATAATAATATTAATATTGTTCTTGGATCTAGACCTTAGATAAGGATGGTGAAACTCACATTCTCTCACAAATTCAGCACCTAATATGATAATCAAGTTCGACAAGTGAGTATACACCAAATCCCATAGGTCATGTGTGATCATAAAGCTAAAATATCACATATGTTAGAGGTATTGTTTAAGATTGAAGGAACAAAATGTGTTTAACATACATTACCCTTTAGAGTTTTGATGATAACAAGGTATTAAAAATTGTCAATTGGATATGCTAATATTTGTTCAAGTGTACAAGACCATAGACAAAGTTTTGATATCTTATAAGGTTCTGAAAGAACAAAAGAGAGCAAAGGAATCAACGAGATTAAATCCATTGAACAACCTTTGAAGCTTTAAGTCTCTCATCTTCTGATGAACTTTAGCTTCTGGTGATATTGCTTCTGATGAGATGCTTCTGACGAGCTTATTTCTAATGAAGTCATCACTTCAGGAGCACTTCTTGTCAGATGCTTCAAGCTTTAATCTTGTTGATTCCTTTGCTCTCTTTTGTTCTTTCAGAACCTTATAAGATATCAAAACTTTGTCTATGGTCATGTACACTTGAACAAACATTAGCATATCCAATTGACAATTTTTAATACCTTATAAGATACCAATTAAAGGTGAGAAAAACACAAGAAGAGGGGTTGAATTGTGTTTACTTTTTCTTCAAAGATGACAAATTTTTGTCATATTTTCTTTGCTTGAACTAAGGTGCTTTTAAAGCAATATAGAGAAAGACAAACTCTCATTGGAGAGTGATTATTTCATTAAGATTATTAGGCAAAGAAAATATTATGAGCACATTATGTAAATATTTAATCTTGCTGAGACACTATAATTTCGACTATCAGGTGACTTGTTCGAAAATTCAGCATTTAATATTCTATTTGCACAATTAAGTTTATAACTGTTATAGTTAAAAATGATCTTTTGAATGATCAATTTATAAAGTGTGCATATAAAGAAAAGTTGAAGCAAGAAAAACTAAAATAGTGCTCATTCGAAAAATACCTCAAAAGATAAGGGCAAATAAAGAAATGTAGTCTTTACTGACTTATGTCCAATGATATTGAAAGATATATCAATTTAGAATGGAAAAATTCGAAAAAAGATTGATATATTCATTTTTTAAACCAATTTTAGATTGTCGTTACTAACTTATTTTTGTATTTAAAAGACAATTTGGTGAATCATTATTTGAATGAATTTTTGTTTTAATTTCTCCTTAATAAATCATGATGTTTTGAGTTTTATTTACAAATGATGATTCAATATGTCTTTTAAGTTCAATTATTAGAGTCAATTCAGTTATGACTTATGACATTCTATATTGTTTAAGATTTGAAAACTATAAGTTTTTCGTCCCACAAATTAAGGAAATTTCGAGACATAAATTGTTAAGTTTTCTTGAGAATATTATGTTTGGGGGATAGATATGGTAATAGAACAAAATTGAATGAGGAAGAATTTAGTTCTAAACTAATTCATATAGTTACTATTATAGTATTTTTGGATCCTCATGAGGACATTATTGTTCTTCCCCTCAATCAAGTTAAGAAATTAATTCATATAGTTCAAACTCAACACCCTCAAGAACTAGGACTTCTAGTGTCATAAAGAATTGACTTGAAAGAAAAATTCTATTTAGTGTAATTGAAAGACTCTATTAGGACAATCATGACACTAGTTTGCTTGTTATAATTTTGAAGCTACATAAGATGGATGTCAATACATTGTTTCTTAATGGTGACATTAATGATACAATATGGTGTAACTTAAGAAAACTTTTGTGTCAATAGATACAAAGTAGATGTTTTTGCAAAGTCATGAAATCCACTTATGAGTTAAGAAATTTGTCTCTTTATTGTTACTACATATTCTCATAAAGCAATTATCTCATTTGGTTTTAGATAATATTATGGAGAATTGTGGATTTAGTAAGCTCAGTGGGAGTAAATTTATATTTTGAGTTTTAATATGTCGATTTTATTTTATTTAGTCAACTATGATATATGTTAGCAATGTGAAACCAAGGAAATCTCTAACAAAAGTTAATGATGAAAGATCCTGGGGACACCTCTTTTGTATTAGACATTTCAATACTTAGAGATTATTCCCAACGTATTATTCAGATATCACAAAAGAGTTATATCAATAAAGTTGAAAATAAATTGACATTAAAGTTAATAAATTATGGATGACCTCAATCACCGAGAGAGACTTTTCGGTCTCAAATATTGCCTATTAGAAAATTTATGAATTCAGAAACTTAAGTATATTCCTATGCTTTGCTTATGGGATTCTTATGTATGATCTTATTATACGCATTTGGAAATAGCGTATATAATCAGATTGTGTTGGCAGCTACTTGAGCAATTCAAAGCTTGAATTGCTGAAAACGCAACGATAAGAATTTTTTGAAGAGAACTAGAGAGCTTATGCTCACATCAGGGATCTGACAATTTGGAGATCATTTGTGTGTCAGACTCTGGCTTTTGGATGTAAGTAGATGATACACATTCTAACTCAAGAAATGACTATAAGTATTTATGTCACTTGGTTGCACATTGTTAAAGGTATTGAAAGGTCACTTAAGTTATATAGTGACATAATTCAGTCGTACACTTATTCAACAACAAATTTTATAAAGTTCATTACCTTGTAGATTATTGTTGTTGAATTGAATAGAAAATATAAAGATGGACTTTAATGCTAGCCAACTCACTAATCAAAGACATGATAGATAAGGTCTTTCATATGATTGATGTCATTAAGGATGTCTTGGATTAGTGGGAATCTCTTTTGCTTTATGTTCTATACTTTTGTTTTAGTATTGATACATACTTTATGTTATGATTTTCTGCAGAAATAAAGTTCATGAGGTTATGTTTGTTAGAACCATTTATGTATCATTTTGTGCAAATATTGAATTTGCAACCTTTAGTTTTGATCTCACTGAAGCTTTAAGTTGTATCAATTGAAAATAGACATGATTTATAATCACATTAAATGAAATTTTCATGTCATTCATCCATATCGATCTATGTCATCAAGTGCATTGATATGGTGGTCGTCGGGTTTCCGTCACGTTATAAGTCAGTGACGACAGCCGCGGTGGCACTAGTGCAAATCAGGGATACAAAACCTGTTTTTTTGAGATTTAAGACTTGTTTTTTGCCGAGGTTATATCATCGGGTGTTGTAAGTTTGAGATATGACACCTGTTTTTTATTGGGTATAAAAACAACATATTGTACCTGTTTTTTCTAATAAACTAGTGTGATATATGTATTTGTAACCCCACTTTTACACTAAAATAGGTGTAAAACCGCACATATAACAC
>Ga0228710_1007685_pt1 | contig 15818 bp, 4 predicted proteins | sample MedpolnodulmetaG_FD_177995 | JGI IMG/M metagenome (GOLD analysis project Ga0228710, IMG submission 177995) | Root nodule microbial communities from Medicago polymorpha collected in Santa Monica, California, United States - pink nodules | ecosystem: Host-associated > Plants > Roots > Nodule... | reverse complement strand
TCCTTTGTGCCATTCAGTGGTAGTTTAAGTGGGAGACGTTTGTGTCCTCTTTGCTGTGTTGACTTAACAGTAGGATATTGTATAATTGAGATTTATTTAATGCATGAATGGCGGTGATTTGTTTCTAGCCAGCGCTCTCTCGATGGAAAAGAACGTTGGTATAATATTCACTTATCTTATTTCGCACATCAAATTTGAGATTTTCCTAAATAGTGACGGAATTTCCACAAGATATAATCACCGTAGTCAAAATACTTGAATCATTAAAGGATCGTAGAAATGAGAATTGTGTAGAGTACACTGAACTCAACGCTTTGAACGGAACTTTCGGAAGTTCTGCATTATACATCTTGATTTGTGTGCAATATTAGGGAAGTTTCTTTACATTAGATCTTTTCAGTTTTCTTTATCTCCTAGAGCTTACCTAAGTGGGAGTAAATTCTATTTTGCTATCCTCTTCAGTATCAACATAATGGTAGCTATCCTCTTCGGTATCAACATAATGGTAGTACGTTCAAATTAAATAATTGGAGAGATCATTTCTCATAGAATGTGTTGGGCAATGCGAAAATGATGCGCCTGTGGAAGGGTGGGACTTTGGTGACTTTAGCTTATTACACTTTTTAATTGCTAAAAAAAAATATTCATATCGTATTTGTTACATTTGTTTCAATATTTAATTGTTTTTATCTATTTGTTACATGTGTTATTTGTATTGAAAATTTAGGGTATTTTTGAAAAGAAAAATTCAGCCCAAAAATGCTGAAAGAGATGGTTTTCTTTATATATAATATTGATTATTTTTTGTCACATATGTGTGCGTTCAGTCCAAATTATTTTGATTTGAGGTTGTGCTGAAAAAAAGTTTTACCCTTGTTTCAAATGGAACATGTATGTGAGCCATTTGTCAATTTGGCAAGTAGCAAGGACCTAACCCATATCTTTCAAAATCGCGATTTCAACATCAGTTTTGATGGATAATCTATAAGTATATGATTTATTAGTGAATTTGTTAGTTTTTAATTAAAAAATTATTACTCCCTCTGACCTAAATCATAAGTCGTTTTGAGAAAAATATTATCCTAAAATCAATTATAATATTAGTGAATAATTTTTTTTGAAGAAGCTAAAATCAATATCAATGAATAGTTAATGTTACTTTTTCTATTATATCTTTAATTATGTATTACTCTCTCCTTAATGATGTATTTTCAGGATTTTTTCCCCTCCAAATTAGGTTATGATTCAAGTTTCAAATAAGTGATTTTATGGTGTTGAATTAGATTACTATTTTTTTTATGGGGGAATTGTATGTTTTGTCTGAAAAAGTTCCAAAAAGATTAAGTTAGTGTGTTTTATCGAGTGAGTTTGTTTTAAGAGAGAAAAAATAGGGGGAGGTTGAAACAAATTTGTTGAAGTGTCAAAATATTAAGAAGGGAGAAAGATTGTATTTTTGGTAGACATTAAATTTCATAAATTGAAAATAGAATAGATGAAATGAATTATTATTAAATAAAAAAGTGAGCTTGCTAATCGGGCCACAACCAACTAGCTAGCTAGCTACAAGAATACTGCTCTTTACCCAAACGGTTTTGCTCATTCCCAAAATAAATGTCCATATTGCGTGAGTTAACTCATGCTAGTGATAATCTTTATGTCGCCGCGTTTTCTTTTTCACTGTTCCAAATTCAATAAAAACCTACTACTCTCTTTTTTTCACGTCATTACCTCTCTCTCTTAATTAATCAAACAAAAGGGGAAGAAGAAAAAACACCATTGTTGTTGTTACTTTCTCTCTCTCTCTCCTTATTTTGTGGATAATTTTTTGAATTAATGTGTGAGATGCTATGATTTCTATTCAATTAGAGTCCTTAAAATATAGCAGGAGTCTTCAAAGATTTGTGTTCAATATTTGTCTTGTGAAACAATGTCGTCTCTGTTTGTGCATAGTTAATTACTTCTTTGCATACAAATTAGAAGAACTTGTTTTGTGAAAGATGAAAAAGTAGTGATATTTTTCTTTCCCAGACCAAGAACAAGATAATAGAGGGAGATGGTGCAGCAAACAGAGAAAAATGAAAGATGAAAATAAAAAAATATTGAAAAAAACATTCAAATGACTCAACCCCGTACATGTAAGATGCTAAAATACTCCTTCACAATCAGGCAAGACATGGTGATGACACGTTGCCTTGTAAAAGAAAGCAAAGCAAAGAAGGAAAATGGAGGAGATGAAGGAAGAAGCAGCCTTTGCAATAGTGGTGTGAAAGTGAGAAAGAAAACCAGCGTGATTTGCAAGAGTTAAGTCACGTAAATTTAACACTAGCACGAGTTAACATGTGCAGGGGTATGTTGAACATTTACTTTGGGAATGAGCAAAACCGTTTGGGTAAAGAGCAGAATTCTAGCTCCAATACAAATACAACATAGTTGGTTTTGAGAATCCCTAATTTCAATCGTATCGTTACAACGCATATGCTTGAGGGTTGCGCTCCGATTCCCCAATTTCAATTTCCTTCACAACGCATCGCTGTTATCCTTAACAGTACCCAGCCAGCAGGTTAGGTTTATTGATATTCTGAATTGAATTGATTTCTGCTTGCTTAACATGATTGAAACTTTTAATCATGAGGGTTAACCTAATCCCAAACTTCACATGTCATCAATAGTTTCATAGAGGCCTCTTTTGATAAGCTCACTTCTCACAGCAACACAATCGTGTCTATAGTCCACACTTTTAGTCATCTCAATTTGATTTGGGTTTTTTAATCATCGCAGCTTAGCTTAGCTTATTAGTATGGAAGATTCTGAGGCCGAACCTGCTTCTGCTGCAAATCACCAAACTGAACTAGGTACTTGGTACTTGTCTTCTTTTATATTATGTTCCTCTGCATTTTATTTTATTTTTGTACTGTTAATTTGCTTACTTACTACGTGTTTGTTGATCTTCAGTGTCTGGTTTCTTTAACAAGGTTGTCAACATGAATAAGAAGAATTTGAGGAGGACTCAAACAATGAGGAGTCTCAGGCATATTCCTCCCCACAGAGTAACATGAAACCTGACAATAGGTTACTCTTTTCCACCGCTAAACCGAATGAAGCATCCAAGAAACTTAACTTTCATTTTGAGTCTTCAAAAGAGATTCAAGTTCAACATGATAGCAAAGCAACAGCAACTTTGGACACTGAGACTCTTTTTTCAAGAGATACGAGTTCCATCCATGGGTCACATGGTCCTCTCCGACCTTCAACTCATATTAGAGTTTCATCAAGAATCGATTATCAACCCGACGTATGCATAGACTTCAAGGAGACCGGATATTGTGGCTACGGCGATTCATGCAAGTTTTTGCACGACTGAACCGATTACAAGTCCGGCTGGCAGTTAGAGAAAGAATGGAATGAAGCCGAGAAGAGGAGGATGCGCTGATGGTTTGTTTGACGAGAGCGACGATGAAGGTATGCATGCACATTTTCATTTTTGTTGATCTCTTGCTCTGTTCCATGCACATGATACTTGGTTACTATATAGTATACATAATACTTAGATTTTTTGTGGTTTGTTATGTTAATATAAGTTAATATAATATGCTTGTATGTAGAAGCAGGCAGCTTACTGTTTAAAGAAATATGAACTTATGACAATGTAGCTTTAGGATATATTAAATATTGGTTATCTTAAAGTTGGTTGTTAACTTGAGGGTTAAGGATGTTAGCTCTTGAGTTGCGGAACTGGAACTAAGTTGGAGTTGAATAAGTAGCTCTACAGCTTGTATCATGTGTACTTTCTTGAGTTTCTTCACAAATATAAAAAACTTAATATATATACATTTATATATTTCTAAAGACTAGAGATTAAATTCATATTTTATACGCAATATTATGAGATTATTAATTTCAATCTGAGGGCATTCTCCTTGGGTAAGGGAGTTAAAGAAAAGAGGATTTATTTAGAAGTCATGTAGTTTAGCATCAATTCTTTGCAATTTTCACCCCCTTTAATTTCCTTTTTCTTAGTTGCTTGACATGGCTATTGGGCATATGACTTTTCTGTGCTTATAACCCCTTTTTTGAACTAGATGCTCATAATGAATGTGAGCAATATAAAGACATGTTGCAGTTGTAAAACATCATCAAAATACTTGCTAAATTTCTGGGCCATTGTAATTTTTTGCGCTAACCTGTGTAACTGTGTCTCCCAATTATAGATCAAGAAGTGTCAAAGCCTGGAGAGCAAGATGCTGCTGGCAAGAGCGCTGGTGAGGCAGCTACAGAGAGTAAAGTAGAAGCTACCCCAAGCACATAATAACCTTGCAGTGCAAGATTTGAAGATGCTTATAAAGACTGTTGAGTGAATTTTTCCTCCTTTGTGCCATTCAGTGGTAGTTTAAGTGGGAGACGTTTGTGTCCTCTTTGCTGTGTTGACTTAACAGTAGGATATTGTATAATTGAGATTTATTTAATGCATGAATGGCGGTGATTTGTTTCTAACCAGGGTTGTCTCGATGGAAAAGAACGTTGGTATAATATTCGCTTGATCTTGTTTCGCACATCAAATTTGAGATTTTCCTAAATATTGTGACAGAATTTCCACATGATTTAATCATAGTGGTCAAAATACTTGAATCATTAAAGGATCGTAGAAGTGTTTGAACGTTGAAGTGCTTGTTGCTAACTTGCTGTAATGGATAAAATTGTGCCGCTCTACAGTCTACACTACACATTTATCAAAATTTAAACAATAATTTGGGTTGCACGTAGTAATAAGAAGCTCTCACTTTCAACCATAGTTGCATTGATTATTATAAAATGACAATTATTTTAAGAAAAATAAAAAATGTTAAAGAGACAATTATTATGAGGGAATAATTTGGAATAAAACCTTATTTTAGTGTATTGAAAAAATGTTACGCAACTTGGTGCAACTAAATAAACGTTTAGTCCCCCGTTGGAATTATAACTCTAAGCCCGTTAGTCTCGCAAAAATATAAACATAAAAAATAGCCTCCGGCTAAGAGACTTATTAATGTGTAAGGAATTTATTGCGGACTTTTTTTACAAGAAAGTACTTATTGAGTTCTGCATTTTTTTTTTCCAACAAAGTACTAATATACAAAAAATATTAACAATAGGATAACATGGTGTCTTTCTTAAAATAAAAAGGATGATATGGTGTCCAATTCCAAAACTCTGCAACTTATACATGAATTTTATTTTTATTATAAAAAGAACAATAATAATATAACAATATTAATAGAGGGGGATATATTGACTCCAAGAGGAACTTAAAAAAGTTACTACAAATCTCCACCATTAATATTGTTTTAATCTAATGGCCCAAAATAAAATTAATTACACTAATATGAGCTATATCGTAGGCTAAATCAATTCAAAAAGCGTTCAACAACATCTCTCCATGGCTGCCGTCTTCTCTTTGATTGTAAATCGAGGCTATGTAATTTCTATTTTCTAATCCTTGATTGCTCAGTAACATCTGGAATTTACAAAATTGCTTGAAAACATTAGATATTGGCTGACCTAACTCTCCAATTTCTCAAACATCTCCCAATCACAACTTTATAATTCTGAAATTATTATTGTTTCTTCATGATGCTTTCTTCTCTATTTATTAAAACTCTTTTTTTTAGAAGATTATTTCATCTTTTTATTTTCCAGATCTTTCTCTAATGTTATATCGCAAGGATCACATCACATTCAAATTATTGATTTCATTTCCTATCCCAAGCACTAAATCCACGTCCTTTTTTTCCAACTAATTCCACGTTATTGAAAGAGAAGAAATTGGGGGAAAAACTCATGGATTAGAGCTCATGGACAGTGACAGTCACGAGAGTAGATTTTGTCGTTGAAGTTTTTTGGAAATTAAAGAGTGGCAATTAAAGAGGGATATTTGAGAATATGTTGGGGAAGGAAATCCAAAAGCGGGATCACATGAGTGTCAATTAAAAGCCGTTAGATTTAAAAGATTTGGAGTAAGTGTACATACTTACTCTTGGAGTGAATATATCCCTCCTCATATTAATATATAATTTAATTTAATAAGAAAGGATAATACTCTTCCTGTCCTAAATTATAATGTTTTTTTAAAAACTATCTTTTTCAAAGAAAAATAAATGCAAAATGCATTCAATTTGTTCTCTTTTTCATTTTTTTTATAATCAATTATAAATGAAAATTGTTTTTACATCTTCCTATAAAATTTATTTTAAAGATAACACAAAAAACCAATTTACAAACTATTATGTTTTAATTTTCTTAATAAATATGATTTTTTTTTAGTTATAATATGGGAATGGAATAATGAAGAAGAAAAAAGTGAGGTTATTGAGCTTTGCTTAACTGGACCTCGTCTTAGCTGATCAGAGCCCTAAAACCCTTCTCTTCCTCCGCAATTGCACCTTGATAGAAACAGTCACAAACAATAGATGGAAGCAATTGCAGCCATGGATGTCGAGGAACAACAACCTTTTCCCATACCCAACAACGTTAAACGCTTCGGTCTTAAAAACTCTATCCAAACTAATTTCGGCGACGACTATGTTTTCCAAATCATCCCAAAGTACGTCCTTTTCACTTTCTTCTCAAGCTTTTCAATTATACTCAAACCTGATCAATAATTGAAAAATTTCACTTTTTTATTTGTGCCCATGATTTGGGAGTTTTAATTTTTGGGATTTTTTGTGAATGGAAGGGATGATTGGAGTACAATGGCGGTTTCACTTTCAACGAATGCAGTGAAACTGTATTCACCAGTGGTGGGTCAATATTATGGAGAGTGCAAGGGTCACACTGCAACTATCAATCAGATTTTGTTTTCGGGTCATTCTAATCCCAATATTCTAAGCTCTTGTTCTTCGGATGGTACTATCAGGACTTGGGACACAAGAACATTTCACCAGGTTGATTTTTTTTTGTTATTATTTGATTTTTCTCTCCATAATTATTGGTGCCTTATAGGTAAACAACTTAATTAAGCGTTTATAGCACAAACACTAATCATATGAGGGCGTATTTCTATAAAAAATGATGAAATAAAGTTAAATTGTTTTCACATAAGCCGTTTTCACAAGCTATCCTTGAGTGCTTATGGAAATAAGCTGAATCAAATATTTTGTCATAAGCTCTTCTAAATAGTCTCGCAACCGTCTATGCCAGTGGATAAGCTCAAATTAGTCAATGCAAATGCAAATAGACCCATTGTCTCTTTGCTGCATGAGTGTTGAATTGAATGTCAAAACTGCAGGTTTCTATTATCAATGCTGGTCCATCTCAAGAAATCTTCAGCTTTTCTATTGGAGGACCTAGTGGAAATTTAGTTGCTGCGGGTTGTGATTCACAGGTTTGCTTTTGGTTTCTGTTACCTTGGTGATAGATAGATAGATACTGTGTGAAATGATTTAGACTGGTATGGAATTTATACTGTGTTGTTTAATTACCTCAGGTACTCTTGTGGGATTGGAGAAATAACAAGCAAATTGCATGCCTAGAAGATTCTCATGTGGATGATGTCACTCAGGTTTGTTCTGTTCGAAGTTTTTCAATTACATCTTAATCTAAAACTTGATCTGATGGGAGTTGTAACACTTTGGTGAAAAGATGTTTGGCTTGGTGATGCCCTCCTAAAAAAACTGACATAAGAATGCAGGATTTAATATAATACTGTAGGATAGTCAACATTGCCAACAAATGGGCTTGGGATATTTCTGTAAGAGGAAACAGTTGTTAGGACTATAGAATAAATGGATACTAGAGTAGTTTAAGTAGTTTTACGTTGTTAGAGAAATATGTGTATAAATAGGACAACACAAATGTTAGAGAGTATTCTTTGAATGTTGTAATTTTGAACAGAGTATTCTCTATTGTGAAGGGGAAACCATTCTATCATATTTCTTGATAAAATTGTTATTTCTTTGGAATTCAATTCTTGGGTTCCTAACAATAGTGGAAATCTTATTGCAGAAAAATAATGGAGGATATTCCTTATTCCTTGTAGATTTATAAAACAAAATATTTAATTCCTCATATTCTGTGCCCGATATTGTTAGTTGGAGACTTGGAGTGACTGGCTTTTTCCGGTTCTGTCTGTAGCCATTTTCATTAGCTCAACATGGCTTTAGGCATTACTTGAGCAATTCCATGCAAACTGCTTATTTATGCAGGATTAGTAAGGAATAATTCATTTATTAGAATTTTCTTTTTAACTTCGGCCTTGTACGAGTAGAATGATATGGAGTGATCAACTTATATTTCACAATGAGATTGTGCAAATTTATATACAAGAGAGAATCCCTCAAAAAATGAAAGATAGAAAGTAAGGAAACTATATCAATGCTAATAAATAAATAAAATAACTCCCCCTCAAGCTGGAGCATATATATCATATGTTGAATGTAATGTGTGAATTCATGTCTGATTTGTTGAAAATGTGTGATTCTAGGTTCATTTTATCCCTGATGAACAAGGCAAGCTCATTTCTGCTTCAGTTGATGGATTGATCTGCATATTTGATACCACTGGAGATATTAACGACGATGATCATCTAGAGTCAGTATGTCTGAGACTCAAATTAAATTTCCTTCAGTTGACAATTCTTGCAATTTACAACCTTTATAAATGGCCAAATATATTTAACTCAGATAAGTAATCAATAGAATAGGATTGTATAGTTTGCTTCCACAACATGCAAATTAATAACCCTATTTACACTATTGATGCTTGCATATGCAGAGCTCAAGCTTCACATTTGAAAAAAAAAATAGGTTTCTCGAGTCCTTTGCATATTTGAACTGAAGAAAGTTGCTCATACTAAATTAGTAAATTTTTGCTTACAAAATGTAGGTGATTAATGTGGGAACATCAATTGGAAAGGTGGGTTTTTTTGGAGAGAGTTATCAGAAGCTTTGGTGTTTAACTCATATTGAAACTCTCGGGTACAATTTATCTCCATTACTGGTTTTTATTTCCTTAACGGTTAGATATAGTTTATTCATTTGAAATGACATATTATTGGTGTTGTGCTTTGTCCTGAATTCAATGTCATCAATTCATAGTTGCTAATGAACTATGTAGCACCGACACTTCTAATGGAAGGCGTGTCCAGTGTTCGACACGTGTCAGTGCCGGTCACTGACACGACACTGACACATGTGATTACGTTTAATTCATTCATTTTTTCAAATTTTTACTGGTGTCAACATGCATGTGTCAGTGTCGTGTCCTGTGTCAGTGCATCATAGCTAATGAATGGTAAATTGATGCATACGAGACACTTTTATGCTCTTAATGTGGGTTATATGGATTTGCATGTGAAGATTTACTCTTCCTCTCTTTTTGCTATGCCTGATTCTTATATTTCATTGATTCGTTCGACTCTTTTGTGTAGCATCTGGGACTGGAAAGAAGGTAGAAATGAAGTAAACTTCTCAGACACACGTACTTTAGCTTCTGAAAGTTGGAATTTGGATCATGTGAGTTCTTTCCTTCCTATTTGATGGAATATGCTTATTTGTTTGAACCTGAAAGGTGTTATACTTCGTACATGAAAAATATAGTTTCTATAAAAGGCCAACCTCCACTACAGAGTTCAAAGAAGGAACCGATCCATTGTAGTTCTATTGTAATCGGCCTTACTTAAGCTAATTCCACAACTTGAAATCATTGCTTCTACTTGTTGCGCCAATGCTTTCTTCGAAAATTAAAGTTTTTGCCTCAAATATAAAAATGTAATGTGATGCGTAGGCATCTTATGCAGATGATATATCATTTGCTTGTCATGAGACAGAACGGAAGAAAGAATGTAGGGGGGCTGTAAGAATTTTAGCTCTCTTTAAATCTGGTCCTTTTGGAGCTTTCCTTCCAGGAGAGCCTTTGCTTTGTGTGCTTTTGAGCCATGCTAAATTACATATACTACTTCATATTGAAGTGCGTGGAGTTGGATTGACAACCAAGCTTTGACGAAAATTCCAGGAGAGGCTAGAGCTTGTATTTATAAACTATGTATTCTCTTTAAATTCATAATGTGGTCATAAATGAGTGAATATGCTCTGAATTTTATGAATTGGGAAATACATCCTGAGATAATAACGCGGTACCGAAAATAGTCACTTTGTTGACTTCTATTGTTTTTTTTGTTGACTTCCATTGTTAGAGGCTATGTCTTGACACATTAACTGAACATGTGGTCTTCCACTTGAATCTCACTTCAATGTCACATCATCAAAAACTTATGTGACACGTTAAATTTTGCATTTCATGCCCATTTCAGAGCTGCCACTCTTGAGATCCGAAGACTTTATTTAAATTTTACCTCATAAACCTTATACAATCCAGTTCCTGGTGATATGGCGTTGATGTAAGATCCACGTAGGGGGTTACATGTTCATTTAATGTGCCACATCATAGGTTCCAACATCAGTGTTAACAGATGGATTATTTTAACTGATGTGTTACAATTTAAGTGATGTATTTGTCAATTTGCTAAATTTGGAGACTATTTTGATCGACACTTGCAATTTTGAGGATCAATTTGGCTACTTATTCAGCCATAAATACATGGCATTGGTTGAACAAGCTGGGTAGATGATCTTCCTTATCTGATTGCAATTACCTTGTGGAGCAAAAGCTTGTATACTGCTCTATTGGGCAAATATTTTGTCACTACAAGCCTTAGTCAACAAACTGATCTTTACTTTATATTGCAGGTTGACTACTTCGTTGATTGCCACTACTCAAGAGAAGCTGAAAAATTATGGTTGATCGGTGGCACAAATGCGGGTACTTTGGGTTTCTTTCCTGTAAATTACAGTGAAACGACAACAATTGGAGGTGCAGAAGCAATTCTCGAAGGTGGCCATACTGATGTTGTTAGAAGTGTTCTACCTATGTCCAGAGTCCATAGTTCAGGCATTTTTGGATGGACAGGCGGGGAAGATGGTAGGCTATGTTGTTGGCTGTCTGATGATGATTCCCCTCAAAAAAACCAATCTTGGATTTCAAGTTCATTGGTTATGAAACCAGAAAGAACTTGCAAGAAAAATCGCCATCACCCCTACTAATACTAGTAGTCCTATCTCCTATGCTGCTTAACTAAACAGTTTGATGCCAAAGGTTTTTTTTTTTTTGGGTCATTTAGTTAGTTTTTTTTATTAAACTTGGGTTACGATGTGATGGTTTTTGGGTTAAAATTTTTACTTTTATGTTTATTGCGTGTAATATTTGTATTGGGGCGTTTTGCATAAGCCCCTTTTATATTTTAAAAAAGAAATACATATCATTTGATTCATTATGTATCAGTAGCGTCAAGGTGACACTATCGTGTTTGTCTTTCCGCTTTATTGTTGCTTAACATTATGTTTATTTTATCGTATTTGGTTATAATTTTTTTAGAATATATAATAATCAAATAAAAATTTAACTTATATTGTTCCTATTATAATGGAATTGTCCATATTTTATCGTAGTTGGTTAAGTAATTAAATTCATTTATTCAATTGTATCAAAACAAATTTGTTTATTCTATTATAAAGAGCGGGTCCTTTGGTCATGTTTTTTCTAATAAGCTAAACATGAAAGTCTTATACCTTTAAAAAGACCACGATAGTCTTCTTGTAAAGAAGAGAAATTATTTATAAATAATTTCCTCAAAAAAAGATAACTTATAAATAATTAGGAAAATGCTAATGTGCATGACGCCATGACCCAACCCTCATGCAAATCACACGAATGACCTAACCACTATTAAATTCTAGTTTGATCTAATCGTAACTGTTCTCTTGCATGCCACCCTTTTGACCCACTCCTGAACTCACTTCCTCCTTTACGCAGTGACTGGTTTTGATACCTATAACTTTGTTGGGCAGTGACTGGTTCTGTCGGTCTTTTACACCTCATCCTCAGGCTAGTGGTTAAGTGTTGATACACAGGGGTTATAGGCAGAGGTGGTCGTGGCTTTGTGATGGTTGTTCTAAAACGAGAACCATGATGGTGAAGACAAAGACAACAAATGTAAAAACGACGAGAGACAACAACGGAGATAACGGTGACGATAGGAAACAACAACAACAATAGGCAACAATGACAAGAGGCGACAATGGCGACATCGACAGGAGAGTAAACAATGTCAAGAGTCGATTATGGTAGTCATAAACTACAAATGTAGATGACGGTTGCAACATATAGAATTAGCGAGATGTTGGTGGCGGCAACAACCAATAACCACAATGCTCGATGGCAGGTTTCCATTTTTGAAAAGGTGGGAGGTTTCCATACTTTCTCTTTCATTTTATTTTTGTTACAATATTAATGATTACATATAGTTTCATATTAAGTAAAAGAATCAATCTAAACTTTGAGGAAGGTAAGAAATCTGTTTTGTAGGTTTTTGAAATCGAGGTAAGAAATTACGAGTTGAAGAAAGATAGCCAAAACACTACCACCCCAAAACAACTCACCATAACTCAATGACTATTGTTCTCTATAACTTGACTTGTAACCTTTTTGAAACTAATTTCTATTTATGAAGCATGTTTTGATGAATAACTAGTTGCCCCGTTTGTGCCATAAAATGAAAATATTTTTTGGTCTCGATTCTTTGTATGAAACTGATCAACTATGGGTATCTTTTAGAGAATGAATAGAGCAATCGAGCATAGAAAAGAAAAGAATTCATCTTGAGCTGAAAAAGAAAAAATATAAAAATAGCTGAGAAAAAAAAAATTAAAGGCCATAAAAGGCAACCAATCGAAGTATTGAAGCGACTCTCACAAAATCATTCTTCCCAAAAAGTTGGTTGATGCCCAATACCTAGAAGAAGAAAAAAAATGATTTCTAGAAACAAGGTTAGGAGTAGGTAGGGGACATTTGTTAAAGCTTGAAAGTCATATTATCTTATTTTCTAATAAACTCAACAAGAAAGTGTTATACTTCAAAAAAAAAAAAACAAGAAAGTGTTATAAAGGAGATAAATGATCTCCATAGTTGGATACCTTCTAAGATAATTTTTTTAATAGTTTGTAATTTAAAAATTGGAATTGTTATAAAATTCTAAACATTGCACATAAGATATTTAAATTTCATACACAGCTAACTGCTTGCAACTTCTATCAAATTCATGATTGCTCCAAACGTTTTAAATCAACATTCAACCTCATGAAGAAAAGAAAAAAAACAGATAATTTCTAGCAAACGTCTAAATTACTAGAACATGAATTCAAGTTAAGACCCCCCAAACGTTTCATCTACTATTGTTAAAGGAGCATCCCAAATATACCAAGGTTGGGTGCTCTTCTTACTGCAGGGAAAGAAAAAGAAAAGAAACTGTTTATCATTGGAAGGTATTAGAAATTGATGCAATGACAGAATCCTTCCTCAAATAATATATAAGAGCACCAACATTTTTGAGACCATAGATAAATAGAAGAAAAATACTTCAAAGCTAAAATCCAAGGAAACGTATGAAACACGGGCAGTGAAGTCTGCTGCTGGTACGCATAAAGACAAGCACAAATGCCTCTAAAAGTAGAGCAAAGCAGCAAACTGGCCCATTGGAAGTAGTTCACACTTCATATCATTTGCTTGGATCAACCTCTACCTCGCCCAGCACCTACAAAAAGAAGAAAAGGTATTTGATTACTATACATTCTTCAACTCCATGCTATCATTTTAAAAATTAAAATACCCTATGTAACTTTTATGCATTTTTCGAACAAAAAAATTTAACATCAGAACCGTCAAATTACATAATTGGTAAGGCGTTCTTTCAACAATAATAACCTTTTATGCGGAATAACTTTCTAGTTTATCAAGAGCAAATCTGGTCTAGATGAAAATAAAAGATCATTCCAGGAAACTCTTTGAACTCTGACATAGTGAATTAATTTGAGGTATTAGAGTATACGATAAATATCTTATAATATCTAAATTCTCAAAGTATCTTAAATTATTTCTTACTTACAATTAGCTTCTGTATTTTTTATATATATTTTGTAATTTGCTTCTTTATTTGATTAGAATTATAAATCTAGCACAACAACTAAAGGTTAATACTTAGTCTTTTGTATCATAATAACAAAAAGATTGAAGAAAACACACATAGAGGTGGTAAAACATACGATGAGTGCATTTATGATTTACCTCTGCTTCCTCCAGGCTTTCCACCTTGGCTAGCCCTGCCTCGGCCTCCGGCTCCTCTAGCACCACCATCATCAAAACCACGCCCAGTGCCTTTTGTTTGGCGTCCACCAGCACCGGCAGCATCCTCCCTACCTCTACCCCTACCACGTCCCACACCAGGTGGCTTGCGATCTGAAAAGGGTGACATTGATCAGATAACTTTATTTTTTTATATAACTGGAAGGCTGCATAAATGGCATTTCAAATTGTGTGGGAATATAAATTTAACATTTGCTCATGAGTCATCTATAAAAAAAAAAAAAAATATGTGCCCTGAGTCAGAATCAATCAGAAGAAAATTATATATGCATCTTTATTATAACGAGCACACCAATATTCCTTCCCCCCTTATAAGTTATAAACCACCAATTACATATATGTCAAGATAAAGACCAAGTGCTACATCCAACAGAGGAAGTTTGTTGTGTTTGTTATTAGGCATCCAAAACACTAAAGAGATGTAGTTTTAGTGGATCTGACACCATATTTCAATCCAAAATCTCAAGGCATCAGATTCACAGGTTCTTCTACTTATATATTCTACTCAGCTTGCCCATTCCTAGTCAATTTAGGATTTATGACACACACACATATGACATACTTGAACTCTCAGAATAAACTAGATATCAAAATAATACTTCATACCTGTACGGCTCTTTTCTTCCTGAACTTTGTCAATAACCTAAATCAAAAGCAATAAAGCAAAATTAGTTGACAAAACAATGTATAAGTCAGACATCATTTAACAAATTATCTGATTCACTAAAAGGGTAGCCCAATGCAGTAGTTCCAGACAAAAGTATGAGCACAGCCTTAAGGCTTAAACCTTCAAGCACAAGGTTTTTCCCAACTAAATCCATGACCAAAAGATCACAAGGTAAGGTTCACCTTCTTAACAGCCTATTCGCTAATGGTTTTCTTAAATAACATTAAAGGGAGTGCACTGTCATTGTAAACTAACTTTACACATGCATCTAATAAGAATCCACTATTCCAATATATTAATCTACTCTTACAAGTTGCAACCAAATCTTAAAACTAATGATATGAAGTAGCAAACGATAAATTCTCATTAGATGTCATGTCAGTGTAAAGCTTATCTACGCTGATAGCACATGACCCTTGATCTCTTTATAAATAACTAATCACCACCATTACATACCTCATCAGGAACACGAAGGTACTTGATCGTATTTCCCCGTATGTAGCATTCAGGCATCCGCCAAAATCTATCTCCATCCTACATTACCAATTTCAATCAAAACTCATAAACCAACCTTTCAACAATAACAAATTAAAAAGAAAACAAACAAGAAAACTTAAAAAGAACATTACTTTAGAGGTACAAATAACTTCTCGGAGATGAATGTTCATCCATGTATCACAATTAACCAAATGCCCATTATATGTCTCTCCATTTTTCAGCTCCACCAACTGTTACAACAAGTTCAAAAAACATTATTTAACAACAATGAAAAATCAAAAGTTTATTATTATAAATCAAACAAAAAAAAATCACAAAGTAAAATTAAGAAAAGGTTTTTGTTACTTACCATAGGGTGACCTTGTGCGGTCTTAAGAAGAGAAAGAGGAAGCTGCAAAAAAAAAAAAAAAAGAAAGGAAGGGAG
>Ga0228710_1007682_pt1 | contig 15821 bp, 4 predicted proteins | sample MedpolnodulmetaG_FD_177995 | JGI IMG/M metagenome (GOLD analysis project Ga0228710, IMG submission 177995) | Root nodule microbial communities from Medicago polymorpha collected in Santa Monica, California, United States - pink nodules | ecosystem: Host-associated > Plants > Roots > Nodule... | reverse complement strand
CCTAGTGAGATAATTCAATATTTGACAGGATTTCGGCTGAGCAAAACCAAAAGTAATGATCTCTTCTGGGAAGCTGTTTGGCCCCGCTTGCTGGCAAGAGGTTGGCACTCTGAGCAACCAAAGTATCGAGGCTATGTTACCTCCAATGATTATCTGGTTTTTCTCATTCCCGGTGTTGAGAAGTTTTCAAGGAGAAAACTTGTAAAAGGTGACCATTACTTTGATTCTGTTAGTGATGTCTTGAGAAAAGTAGTTGCTGAACCGAATATTCTCATGCTCAAAGAAGAAGGAGAAGCCAATGTTGGTAGCTGCAATGAGGAAGAGCCAGAAAATGGAGCAAATGAAGATGATCTGTCTGAGGATCATCGCCAATGTTACCTCAAGCCCCGATCTTCTACTTACAGTAAACATCATATCAAATTCATGGTTATTGATACCAGTTTGGTGCATGGTGGAAAGTCATCTGCTTTAAGGGAATTGAAATCTGTACCTGTTAATTCGGTGCCTAAAGTTGAGGTAGATTTTGATTGTAGGAAGGTAAACCATAGCAAGGATGCGCCTAAAACCATTAAACAGAAGTCGACAAAGTTAATAGTAATTGATACCAATAGACTTTCTAAAGGAGAATTATTGAAGCTGAAAGTGAAACAATTGAAATATATGCCAGTTGAATTAGAAGATGCTTCTACGATGACTACTGGTCTTATGAGAGAAAGTAAGGGTGGCTCTTCAATTGATGATTCACCGAGTAAGGTGGAAGCTAAAAGGCTGGTATGTGACGAAAAAAATATCAATAAAACTGATGGGTGCAGAGGTGTATCTAACAGTGGTGCTACCAGTAAAAAAACACATGATAATCTTGATAATAATCGATTAACGAGGATCATAAAACATCAATTCAATCGGAGAGTAAGATCAGGTGATTTTAATCATGCAGCTATTAAAAGGAGGAAATTGACTGCTTGTGCCAAATCAGAGAAAAGCCGCATTGTTGAGAATTCTTCAGGATGTTTAGGATTCTCTCGGTCTTCTAGCTTTCCAGATGCAAACCAAAATGTTTGTGGTCCAGTTAGTCATCAGGAGAATGAAAATTCAACTTCTTCAGCAGACAGAAGTGTGGAAGAGGATGATGGAAAAAGCATTATCAACGACAGCTATCAACACACGAGTGTTTCTTGTGTCAAAGTTGAAACATCTGAATCTTTCACCTTCAAAATACCTCAGGTACCATCGAAGTCTGAAAATAGCAAAACAGTGGCAATGGCAGCCAAAGATGAGCAAGGCCTAAAGGCAAAAAATCCATGTCTATCATCTGCTTCTCAGGAAGTAGTTAAGGAGCCTTTGAGAATCCCTTGTGATGTTGGTTCTTTGGAACAACAGCATGATATGAATCCGAGGAGACAGAGCTCTAGAAACAGATCATTAACTGTTAGAGCATTGGAATGTATAGCAAATGAATTCCTGCATGTGCCAAAGAGACAGAAAAAGAAAGATATCCAGACACACCAAGATCCTTTCAATTTTTGCTGCAAGGCTCGTACATGAGGCGAAATAATGCTGCATCGTTGTTGTTCAGATCATGGGACTGCAGTTTTAGTGCAAGAAGAAAAACATGTCGATGGAGATGGTAGTGTTGCAAGCCAATTGGTTAAGTTAAAGAGTAGAGGTCAATAGTTATTTTCTTTTAAGATACATGCATATCTGTCATCATGGAGTTTCTGACCTATGGAAACAAAATGGTTTAGAATGTACTGATGGTTCTCCTACCTGACTTTAAATTGTGTTCTAAGGCTGCCAAATGACTAGAAACACTGTCCATAATTTTTTGGTTTATTTTGATTTCAAAAAATTTATTTTCTTTTCTTTGGTATGTCATGTTTTATTTTAAAATCAAAATGTCGTCAAGTGGAAGAATGTTAGGAATTTTGTTTTTATGTGTTGGTTCTCCATTCATTTATACAACAGAGTTATTCTTCCATGGTCACAAGACCAAATCAATAGTGTTTGGACACACACATAAAAAGATGGTTCTTAAAATATTCAATCATTTTTTTTATCAATTTCCTCTTTACTACTAAAAAAATATTTCTTTATGTGTGTGACCAAACATTTTTTATTTGGTCATGTGACCATATTAGAATTTCTCTATACAACATTGATTGAATGGTACCTTGAGGTTTCTAGAATATCCATTTCATAATGAACGGATATTAAACATCACACATGAGTGTGTTTGAATAGTGTAGTATATAATTGAAGAGTCATGTTAACTTGTGCTTTTAGGCACATATTAAGCAACTTAAAAAGAGCAACTTTGTATTGGAAAATATAATATATCAACTTTTAAGAAGTTGAATGCACGATTTTTGATACGTATATTTCTATAATGAGTTTTTTAACATGTGCCCTTGAGGGCACAAGTTAGCCTTTGCCATAATGGAATAGTTTCATTGATGGATGAAATCACCAACTTTTCATTAAGGTATGATTGGATATCTTACGACTATTAATAATGGATTAGTAGCCTTGCATACAATGGTGGGTTATCTCTCCACGTTCCTCAAAATATGTCTTGGTATATATGCCAGCAATCTTGTAATAAAATGGCTTATACCCCATCCAGAGTCAGAAAAAAAACAAAAAGTTCACATCCTATAATCAAAATAATCATTCGAGACGTTCAAAATATAAGAATTTCCATCCCATCTTATTTTATCAATATGTGTATAGATCCGGGGATAAATTGTCATGACAAGAGATTATGATTCATGTTTATATTATTGTCATGATGTGCAATACATTCTTAACATCTAATAGTGCCATGGCCGTTATGTATTTCTTACTATTTCATCTTAGTAGAATCTCAATACCAATGGGATGAATAATGTTGTTAGAATGAGTGGATTAATTTGATATGTTCAATTCTATATTGGATCAAAGTAAGGCCATATCAAAGATCACTGAGCAGAACAACAGCAGTACCTGTGTTTTGCATAATAGCAACATTATTAGATGGTGGAATTAAAGAAAGTAGTGATGAGGATGTAATACGGTAAACTCTCCCTAAGAGCTTTAACGTTGCTCATGCCTAAGGCTAGATTCGAATTCATGACCTTTGTTAAACTAGAAGAGACCCGTGACTTCTCATCTAAGCATTCTTGAGTTCTTGTTATTTAGGTTTGATATAAAGTCTTACAATTCCTTACGGTTATGTTTTTACGTATATGTGAAAACATCTTATTTGTATAATCTTTATACTATTATATACAAATAATCTTATTTTCGTGGTATGTGTCTCCGTGTATGGTTCAATCTTTGCTACTAACATTTTCCTCCTCCTCTCTAAAACCTACTAACCCTAACATTTATCTATAAAGAAAAATGTTATGCTAGCAACACTAACTTTTTAAAATTCATTTTTTTATTGATGAACGAGTCCCATCATATTGATAATATATGAATCTCATAAAGCAGTGAAATATACATGGTTTTCATCTAATAAATGAGCATCAGCAAAACATTATCTAACACATATTTGGAGCCTCTCATATTTGAATCATGAGAGGTGGTTCTAACCATTCAAATTTACTAGGTTATAATTCATAATAATCAAACTAAAAATATAAATGTTTGTTGATTTCAAGTTATAACAAACCAAACTAACCATGATTATTTATTTCAATGACACCAACAATATAACAATAAAAATATAATCTAAATTCTTTTTTTTAATGACACCAACAATCTTTATTATATAAAAAGTTGTTTAAATGTATAATTGGGATAATGAAAAAGTAAGTATAAATATACTCATCCAGTTTGTTACATTTTTTAAATGATAAAGGAAAAAAAACCATATTTATATATATATTTATATCGTGTTTGTTACATTTTTTTTATATTTAAATTTATTCTTATATATTTGTTACATGTGATATTTGTATTGAAAATTAAGGAAATTTTTGGAAAGGAAAAAGCCAGCTCAAAAGAGCTGAAAGTGATTATTTTCTTTATATATAACATAGATATATAGATAATGATAATAATCTATAACTATTAAATAATAAGATTTTAAGTATTGTTCCTTCAAAAAAAAAAGATTTTAAGTATTGTCTTTTTTTTTGAGGAAAGATTTTAAGTATGGCCTTAAAAAAATTATAATCATAAGAAAAGTATGGTCTTCTAATAATAATAATAATAATAAAAATAAAGTATAGAAATTGAAATAAGAATAAAAAAATATAATATCCTTAAAAAAATAGAAAACTATACTCATGATTGGCTTAATATTTTTTGGTTTTAGAAAGTTAATCATCATACCTCAATTATTTATGTATATTCAAATAGAGAAATGACATTTGTATAACCATTTTTTAACAACTTTTTGACAACTTTATCTCTGATACTCACATTATCTCCTTATTCTCTCTCTTCCTTTTTCTCTCTCTATTATTTTTGACCAATCAAAAGAGAGAAAACCAAAGTTGTCATAGAAATTGTACCAAATAGTTGTACAAATATCACTACTCATTCAAAAAATTCTACCTTGAGTGTAACGTGAAGATGTATGCACCATTGGTTTTATTATTATTATTTATTTATTTATTTATTTTTTACGTAAAATGCAATATTAGTTGTGACTTGTGATATACCCATTTGTTATTTTGATTGTGTGAAATTAATTGAATTGACTTGGATATTGGTATTTTGTTCAAAAATGATCATTACTTACAACATACAGTGTCATCAATATTCTTTCTATTTGGTCTTTATTTTCATTCTTAAGAGTTTTCGGAAATTTCTTTATGCAAAATTGGGATATGCAAGTTTAAATATAGAATAAAAAGAGTAGGCTTTTTTAGAGGAATAAAAAGATTAATTTTCAAAATAATTAATGAAGTGTGGTGTGTAGAGACAATAACAATTTTAAATTAAAAATATTAAATTTAAAAAATATAAATTATGATTCAGAAATCAAGTGCAATGTCTTGATATGTTTAACACTTGATTCAACTTCATTCTCGCGGGTTTCATGAAAACGTGATGAAGCAAATATTGGAATTGACAGATACTACTCACACCACAAATAATCCAAGTTACACCTCAAAATTACCAATATACCCTTTAATTAAAATAAAAATTTTAATTTAATTCAAAACCCTTTCATGTGTCTTGCACTCTCGCTCAATCACAAAACACAGAAACAGTTCATGTATTCATCCTCAAACCTTGTCAAACCCAATCGATCGCGTATCGTCTGGACGCCTTCATCTCCTTCCTTCCACTCGCGTATCGTCTTCAAGAGCATCCAATAGCTCGCGTGTCTTCTGCATTAGGGTTTACATAGTTTATGTGGTGGATTTTTAAAATTGTAAAATTGATTGAAACATAATATGAAACACTGTGAAATTGACAAAAATGTGGTGGACTTTTAGATTATGTATACTCAATTTACTTAGTTTATGTAAACTGAGATTACATAAGTTAAGTAAATTAAGTTTACGGGAAGTGCACATGTTCGCGTAAACTCAATTTACATAGTTTGTGTAAACTGAGTTTACTTAGTTTATGTAAACTCAGTTACATAAGTTAAGTAAACTAACGTAAATTCAGTTTACATAGTTTATGTAAACTGAGTTTACTTAATTCATGTAAACTGAGTTTATGTGTACATGTATAAATTGAATTACTTTACGAATCTTAAATTACGCTACCCCTTCTTGGAATATATACGTAAATTAAATTCACATGTGACCTATGTAAACTTAAATTACGCTACCCTGTCCACGTAAACTTAAATCACGTTATGTGACCTGTGTAAACTTAAATTATGCTACCATGTCCACGTAAAATTAAATCACGTTATATCATGGAACAAAAAAAAACGACATTGACAAACATCCATGGTGAAATTAACAACATCGAATAAATCATGGAACAAACAATAAATAGAAACTCGAAGAAATTTATGAAATTTACTTGTATGAATAAAGTACGGATCAGTGAAAATGATGTTAATTCAATCTTTAATTTTGGTAGATATCGATTGCATATCCATGATGGTTTGAGGTGAAGAGGGATAAAGGTTTTAAGTGATAGTGAAAAAAGGTTTTTAAGAAATTTACATAGAGAGGGCAATTTCGATATTATTGTAAAATTTTAAAAAAAATTGGGTGTAACTAAAATTATATGGGGTGAGACTAGAAAAAGTCATTGAAATTGCATCATTGGCTCAATATTTGCAGTATTTGATATTTACTCTTGTTTTCTCCTTAATCTTTCATATAATTGACAAGTCTTGTTGTCTTTTGTTCAAGACAATTTTCTGGGTCCAATGGCACAAAAGATTACAAAATATCACATTGTGGAGCGCAAGATGGAACCTTACTTAATTAAAGGTAATAAATGTTAACGATCTATAGCTTATACGGATTCAGAGCCCGTTTGGATTAACTTATTTTAGAGCTTATATAAAACAGTTTATGCAAATAAATAAGTTTTTATGTACTATTTATAAGTTTTTAAGGTAGTTTATGAAAAACCCGTTTATGAAGATACAATTTTCGTTACTGAGAGTTTATAAATTAAAATAAAAGCTTATTTATTTACATAAACTATTTTTCATAAGTTCAAAATAAGCTCAAACCAAACGGGGCCTCAATGGGCGGGTTGATGATACAAGATTAAGTTTGGAGCAAGATTGGTGGGTTCATAAGCCTAAATTTAAAGAAAAATGCAGAAAGATAATACTCAATTTTTTTTTACTAAAATATTGAAAATGATATAAATATTAAGTGATTAATATATTTGGTTTTGACCAACTAAAAATTATCCTTAAGTTTGTCCTTTATTCCACTTTAGGATTTGAAAGAGTTTTAGAAAAATGATTGTTTGATGTTTTTTTTGTTATGCAATCAATACTTTTACATAATTTGAATAAGTTTTGTGATATTCCATAAATTTTTTTACAACTTATAACAAGTGCAATGGTATTCAAAAACTTTTAAATTTTGATGGATTGTATTCAAAAACTTTTTTTATACTATACACCGAATGTCTAAGCAAAACCCCTACTTTTCTCTTATTTTTACCTCTTTCAATACCATTACTTTGACTACCATAGGAACTCGGTGATTTCTTTTTTTAGTAGAAAAAAGTAATACCTGCGTCCCCATGATTATGGTCATGAAGCCACTCTAAACTCTAGGGTCCAGACACCACTGAACGATCAACACCCTAAGGGCAAGATTTATAGTGCGCTTACATTTTTGAGGGGTAGATTCGCTCACCGTGGGTTTATGAGGGCACAACATCGTCCCAAAGTCCATTGATAAAACTAAAACTAAGCATATTGGATTAAAACTATTAAAAAGTAAAATTAAGAAAATTTATAAATACAATAAAATACAATAAAAGAGCATACAATATCAAACAAAGTGATTGAATTCAAGTAATTAATAAACTTTAATTAAATCTTTCAAAAAAAAACTTTAATTAAAAAAATTTGTTCAAAGTTTGAATTCTAATCATACTAATTTTAACTAACTTTACTTATTTTTATGCCGAATTTCATATCAAAAACTCTTTTCAATAGGGTAGGGTTAAGGGGAAAAAAAGATATACTGTCCTTCTTTTCCAACTTGGGTGTCATGTTATAATAACTCGACGTGTGTTATGAAAGTGAACATATAAAACAAAACATTCACAAAAAAAAAAATCATATATAAAACTACTAGTAGTAGTTGATTAGTGTTGCTTTGCAAATTCAATCACCTCGTTGTTGTTTCGTTCAAAAAACCGAACCAGCCAGGTTCTCTTTCTTTCTCCTTCTACGTTAACATCTTTTATTGCACAAAAACTTCTCACAATATCTTCACACATTTATTTACCTATTTATTTTTGTTATTAACCTTAGTCTCTGATGCTTATTACCCTTTGAAAAAAAACACCTTAGAGCATTGTGTTAACACTGTGCGTGGGTTAACTCACGCAGTGATTTGCACTTGCGTGACTTAAGTCACGTAGTGTTAGTTAACTAACGCATAGTTTTACACTTGCGTTAGTTAACTAACGCATGGGTATTTCGGGCAAGGCTGCAGGGTGCGAGTGATTTGTGCTGGGTGGAGAGCAGTAATCTTTAATTTAAGTGAGGGTGGGTATTATAATTTTTTTTTAGGCCCATAGTTTTTAGAGGCTCGGTTCGATAGCGCTTCTTGCACTCCCCAAGATCCAGCCCTGTTATTAACATTTTTCATTTGTCATTTTCTATGTATGAATATTTGGCGATTTTACATATTAAATACAAATGTTTGTTTGAATGGATAGTTAAAACAATTTATATGTATATGTATATTTGATCGATTACAATATACGAGTACATATCCAAAATTATTTTAAATTTTCGTGCAAATGGCACCAACAGTGTATTAAAATCAAAATATATGTTGTTTAGTTCATAATTACAATGATATTTCTATTGAAATAGTGGTTGCTTGAATGTTGAAGAAATAAAATAAGATAAGAAAATTAAACAATGAATTAAAGAATAATTATTTAAGGAACATTCAGACCATATTGCCTCTTTTTAACTATTGGTGTTTACAAATTGTTATTTTTTTTAGGAAACATCACTCTACTCTTTAACTTTTTCACTGCAACCACCAAATACCTTATAACTCTCTTACAAAAACTATTTAATTAATATATATTTTGACATAAATACCCTTATTTAATTCTCACATTTCAATGTAATACATGTACATATTTACCTATAGATAATCTCTTAAAATGAATCATCTTAATTATATATAAGGATGTAATTAGAAAATAATGATTAATTCTATCTTGGATTTTTAAAACACTTTTGAAACAAAAATAAATGGTAAAACTACCAAATATTTTTGTACAAAAACAAAACTACAAAATATTTGAATTGGATGGATTAATATATGAGCAATAGCATTCCTCTTAATATACTAATATTAATTAAATTTTCTCAATTATATGTAGGAGAATACTAATGCAGGCGAATGGTGAGGTATAGTGTCTCAACTCAAGAAAGTCTGAGCTCAATTTGATTCTTCAAGAGTTGCACTGTCAGACATTGTTATCGAAGAATAGCTACTTGAGAGAATTTTGTATTGAAGGATCCATATCTGATTAATAATTTATCTGTAAAAATAAATATATTCTTTCTTGAGAAAAAAAAGATTTACACGTTTGTGCAAAATTTAGCTTACACTGCCATCTTCAATCAAATGCCATTCTTCTTGTACTAAAATTGCATTCCTATGATCTGAACAATGACGACACAGCATTGTTTCGCCTTTTGTATGAGCCTTGCCGCAAGGATTGAAAGGATCTTAGTGTGTGTCTCTCCTTTTATGTCTACTTTGCACATGCAAAAATTCATTTGCAATACATTCCAATGCTCTTACTGTCAATGATCTGTTTCTAGTGCTCTGTCTCCTCAGATTTATATCCGGCTGTTGTTCCAAAGAATCAGCATCACAAGGTGTTCTCAAAGGCTCCTCAACTACTTCCTGAGTAGCAAGATGCTAGACATTGATCATTTGCCTCTAGGCCATGCTCACCTTCCTCTGCCGTCGCCATTGTTTTGATATTTACAGATTTCGATGGAACCTTGGGTCTGTTGTAGGTGGAAGATTTGCATTTCTGAACTTGAACGCAAGGAACACTCTTGCGTAGATAACAATCCTTGAGAATGCTTTTTTCATTATTCTCCTCTACACTTCTGTCTGATAAAGAAGCAGTGAAACTTCCTTTCTGCTGCTGCTGATGACTAACTGAATGACAAACATTTTGGTTGGCATCTCGAAAGCTAGAAGAACGAGAGAATCCCAGCTTATCCGATCCCAAACTTACTGAAGAATTCTCAGTGATGTGGCTTTTTTCTGCCTTGACACAAGCAGTTAATCTCCTCCTTTTAATAGGAACAGCTGCATGATTAGAATCACCGGATATTACTCTCTGATTGAATTCATGTTTTATGATCCTCTTCATTTGATTATCATCAAACACAGAAGCGTGTTGATTTTTCTGGCTTTCAACCATCTTGCTTGGAACACTATCAGTTTTATTAATTTTCTGTTTGCCACATATCAGCATCTTAGCTTCCACCATTCTTTGTGAATCATCAGTTGAAGAGACACTTTTACTTTCTTTCAGAAGATTCGTAGTCATCCTAGAAGCATCTTCCAATTCAACTGACGGATATTTCGGTTGTTTCATTTTCTTCAATAGTTTTCCTTCGGAAAGTCTATTGGTATCAATGACCGTCAACTTTGTCGAGTTCCGCTTAATGCTTTTAGACATATCCTTGCTATGTTTTACATTCCTTGTATAACTTTGCCCTTTATCTTTTACGCCAGCAGCATCTGCCTCAACTTTACGAACTGAATTAACAGGCACAGATTTCAAATCCCTGAAATCAGATGGTTTTCCTTTATGCACCAAACTGGTATCAATACCCATTAATTTTATATGATCTTTATTGTAGGTAAAAGATCTGGGCTTGAGGTAACATTGACGATGATCATCAGATAAATCATCTTCATTTGATCCCTTTTCTGGCTCTTCCTCATTGCAGCTATGAACTTTAGATTCTTCCTCTTCAAGCTCAAGAATATTCGGTTCAGCTACCACTTTGTTCAAGACATTACTAACAGAATCAAAGTAATGATCACCTTTCACAAGTTTTCTCCTCGAAAACTTCTCAACGCCAGGAATAAGAAAGACCAGATAATCTTTGGAGGTAACATAGCCTTGATACATTGGTTGCTCAGAGTGCCAACCTCTTGCCAGTAATCGAGGCCAAACAGCTTCCCAGAAGAGATCGTCACTTTTGGTTTTGCTCAGCCGAAATCCTCCTGTCAAGGATTGAATTATATCACTCGGTCCAAAAGAAGACAGAGCTTTGCAAATTTGTGCTGAAAATGCCCCAGGACTGTTCTTCCTAGGTTCCACGTCAAGCCTAGTAAGGTCTCCCTTCTCCTTACCAATACTTACTGCTTCCACAAGAACGCCAAGTCCAACAGTAGACTTCATATAAGATGTGTATTCTTCTAGAGAAGTTCTTCCCTCGACATATGATTTAGAAACCTGAGTATAAATATAAGCAAAGTGAGGAATGAAGCAAATGGTACATGGCATGTAATAAAAAAAAAGTTATTTAAATAAAAAGGTACTGGTATGGCCATAGAGCACAGGTTCCCGTTGCAATTACCATTATAACATATGCACATAGCATGTAATAATAAAAAAGTTAGATGCTCCATAACTTGTGAAGGTTTCGCATTGTAACATCAAACGAAGGATTAAACATGACAGATGAGATGTCACAGTTGAATACCTGTAAAAATGTATCTTGATATTCGTCAGAGACATGAGGAATCAAGCGAGATAATAGTTCTTGTTGCCTCGCTCCAGCAAAAAGTTTCTTCTCTATTATACATTTTCTTCCTTTTAATTTCCTGCACTCCGACCATCTACGATATCCATCAGTTTCGTAAAACTTTCCATAGTAAAATGTAAGTATTTCCCCCATCCGTTTGTTCTCTATGAATCTTTTTATCTTAGTAAAGTTCTTCCCAAAAATAAACAAACCTAGCACAAAGCTATTTGTATCAGCAATACTCCATGTGACTGGGATGGGCAAACCTATTGCAGAGGAAAGTGATTTATCATGAACATCTTCTGAATCAGTAGGATCCGTTCGAAGTGAAAGCTGGTCTGATTTCTCAATCAAAGAAGGAATTTCTGCCTGGTATTCAGGACCGATTCGAGGGCTGAATTCAAAGTCTTCATCAGATGCATGCTCAAAGAAAGTATCAAAATCATTCTGCCCAAAGGACACCATCTGCCAAGGAAAATAGGAAAACAAAACCATAACTAAACACTCAAATGATGGCTTAAGAAGAAATGTTATAAAGGAAATGTAGATTAGATAACATCATCAAGAACATACTTCAAGCTTGAGTTGTAACTAAGCATAAAAGTAATAATATACGGTATTACTCACTACTTATTCATACTTAATTAATTAAGCAACTCAGATTTCAAAACTATGAGTATCCAACTATCCTAAGGAACTGACACTATGTTTTCTAACTTTACAACCCTCTGCCTATTAATTATCTAACAAAATATTAGATCTCAAATGTTTTCACATTAATAACTATCGATGAGCTCGGGATCAGAATAGAACACAAGCAACATGAGCAATTTTCAGCTAATAAAACTACAAAAATTGCCAATATGATCTGAAAAATGAAAACCCTTACTTAAACATGATTACCTAAACAACTCACATAAAAACTATTATGAAGCACAGATATGATTACACTAAATTATGTCATTTTTTCAAATTATTATCGGTGTCGGTGTGTCGACTGTGCTTATTTTTATAAGTCATTAAACCAAAAAATGTAAACTTTTTTTGATAAAGACACTATTGTTGACACAGATTGAAAATGAATACAGCATACAATGAGGAAGGGAAAACATTGAAAGTAAAAAAAGGCAAGAAACACGATAATGAAGCCAGATCCAGTTGTATACAAGTTAACGATCAAAACTGTCGTACAAACAAAAGAACAAAAGCAAAAAAAACGTGTACGACCGAATGAAGTGTAAAAGCACAATATTATTGATCGAAAACACAAAGATTAAACTAAAGACATGTACTACATTAGAAAGCAAATAGTGTAAAGAATTAATCGCGAAATATTGAAAGTATATCTACGTTATTATGACACACATAACATAACAATAAGGATAAGAGAAGCAAACACAGCACGATGAAGAAGTAAAGGTGTTGTTAACCTTTGCTTTGAGTTTGAGAAAGAAACGTTGAATCGGTTGAATGCTAAGTAAGATTTTGTTTTCAGAGAGTTGAAGACCAAGTATTATATAATAAGAATAATAAATAAAAAAGCGGAAAAAAAAGGTGAAAGAGATATATTTGGAGATGATTGTGCAAGAATAAATGTAGAAGGAGAAGGAAAAAAAGAAAAAAATAGAGAAACCTGATTGTGAACGAAAGAGGTGATGAGTGAATTTGCAAAGCATGAAGAACAAACAACTTCTAAAACACATGCCGAGGCAGAGTTATTTATAACGTCACTCACTCCCATGGACTTGCTTTTCTAATTTATAAGGAGAAATGATATTTGTACACCCATTTTGATATATTTTTGGACAACTTTTTCTCTCATACTCGCATTACATTCTTATTCTCTTTCTTTCTTTTTATCTCTCTATTGTTTTTGACCAATAAAAATAGAGAATAATAAGGTTGTCTTATCTCAAAAGGGTTGTACAAATATCATTGCTCATTTATAACCCAACATTCTCCTTTTACTTTTACTTTTGTTTATTATTCTTTTTAGCACTTGTTGAATAAACAAGATAAATGTTAACTATTGTTTCTCATACACTAGTTAAAAAACTAATATAAAAAGTCTCCTTTTACTTTTACTTTTGTTTATTATTCTTTTTAGCACTTGTTGAATAAACAAGATAAATGTTAACTACTGTTTCTCATACACTAGTTAAAAAACTAATATAAAAAGTATACATTCAGAAGTGGTGAAAAATGGAATGATCAATTTTTTTAATAAAATTTTCTAATTTTCACTTTTTTAGCTAATATTCAAGAACATTAGTTAGTACGACTCAGTAGACAATAATGAAAAATTAACAATTTTGTTGAAAATAAAGTTTTTTATAGTTTTAAAAATTTGATTACAAAATATTTGTTTCATTAACTAGTGTCGTAATGATACTTGTTAGCTTTTGTATTTATTAATTTGTCTGAGCTTTGACTCATTTTATATTGGATGCGTCTATTCTGTTTTAAAAAAAAATAGATTTTTATTAAAAAAAAAAATTAGAGATTTCTTCTAGAGATTTCTAAGAAAAGCTAAAACTAGTTTCCGTTTGTTTAGTATCATAAAAATTATATTTTTAAGATTTGAAACTCTTACACTTGAGTTTTTTGTTTTTAAAAGAAAAAAATAGATTTTGAAAAAGATACTAGAAATGACTTTTCATTTTGAGGTTAAAAATATTTTTTAAACAAAATAATTTTTCTTTATTTAAATCTGAAACAAACACTATTAAAATGATAAAAGTTGTAACAAAAAAAATGATAAATTTCTCTATATGCCAAAAATGAAAACATATTCAAAAATAGTAGAAATTATTTCAAATTCATTAACTTAGAAATTCATTGTTAGCTATTTAACATAATAGAAATCATATATTTTTTTATAAAGATATCTCTTGATAATGATTTTTATGAGAAGTTAATAAAAATATATTCACATTTTAAACATTTTTTGAAATTTTACTACCCAAAAAAGTCGTTTCAAAAGGGGGAAAAATACTAGAAATGGCTTTTATAGAAGGAGTTTTTCAAACCAATTTTTCATTCAAAGAAAAATTATAGCATAAAGAGGAAACACTATAAAAAATCATTTTAAAACATATATAAAACTATAACAAAAGGTAGCGAGTGAGTATACTAACACCATATGATTATTTTGACAAAAATTATGTAAAGTTTGGTTAAAAACTCAGCCTTGAGAACCTGGATATTCTTCTTTCACAATGTTCATTGAAACATAAGTGTTCAAATCAGTGACAATCTAAGATATATCAGTAGAGATGATCTTGGTCAATATCTTGATATTCCTCTTATTCTTCGGATGGTGGATCGTGGAACATTTCGAGAGGTTCTTAGCAAACAGTGGCGGATCTTGAGTTTTTTTTCGGGGGTGCCAAATATTTGAAGAATATATATCAAACAGTTTCAAAAATGTACAACATTATAAACTGGTGTGGTGGTAATATTGTCTGATTGATACATGGGGATGCTGGTTTGAATCCCACTAGGACCTTTTTTTTTTAATAAAATAAGAAATATTCGCTAAGAATTATAAAAAGGAGGGTGACAGGGGATCTAACGCAGGGATCACTTAACCGCTGCAACAACAATGCATTAGTAGAAATATTATGCATAATATGAAATGTATATAAAAACAGGGGGTGTAGTGGCACCTGCGGGTCTCGAAGAGATCCGCCTCTGTTAACAAAGATAAATAGTTATTTCAACGCTTTGAAAAGTAAGCATCTTTATTCATAAAAAAAAATATGTATTTTTTTTTAAAAGACTAAGAAAAATATATCAATAAACGAAATAAAGTTCCTCTAGCACATAATGTATTAAAGAAACTTATCAATTGAAAGGTTCACATTACAAGCTCAACAACAACAATAATAAATGAACCACAAGAAGAAAATTAAGAAACCATCGTTAAGCAAGACAAATAATTGGTTGATTAAGTTTAGGGAAAATTACACTCACTTCCCTTAAGTTTTCTTTAAATGATAGAGACAGACACTAACCTCCCTTAAATTTTCATTAAATAGATTGATTCCTCCCTTCTCTCTTAACAGTATTATCTTTCAGAAGTGAATGTTTACTCTCGTTTCTCATTTTCAAATTTATCTGGTTTCTATATCAATGAAATGAACGATCTTATGCCTTTATTGAATGACCTCTAGTTTTATGTAGAAATAATTTATATAATCTGATGAGCAACAAAATAGGTTTCGTAGAAATAACAGATAGTGTTTTGCTAACTTTCGTAAGAGGGAAAAGAGTTATGATGCAATAGAGAGGGGAGCAAGTGTAAATTGTTAACATGATTACCATTTCAAGTATCAACAATTTATTTTGGTACTAGTCTGTTATGAGTTATGAAAGGTTTTTACATTGAGTTAACCAAAGGATACTC